>Ga0209554_1000496_pt1 | contig 33499 bp, 32 predicted proteins | sample MarorgKNORR_S2LV_5_FD_188221 | JGI IMG/M metagenome (GOLD analysis project Ga0209554, IMG submission 188221) | Marine microbial communities from the Southern Atlantic Ocean, analyzing organic carbon cycling - Bottom_A/KNORR_S2/LV (SPAdes) (version 2) | ecosystem: Environmental > Aquatic > Marine... | reverse complement strand
TATGTTACACCAGGTGTGGTTATCATTCCAACACCAATAATTGATACTTTTGATACATTTTCATTCACTATTAAATCTCTATATTTTATTTTTTTGTTTTGTTTTATAAGCCTTAAAGTTTTTGATAAATCATCTGATTTAATAGTAAAAGTTATATCAGTTTCTCTGTTATTACCTGACGAAGTTTGAACAACCATATCTACATTTATAGAATTTTCTGAAAGTGGTTTAAATACAGAAGCTGCTACTCCAGGTTTATCTTTAACTCCAACAAGAGTTACTTTCGCATCATTTTTAGTGAATGTTAATCCGGTAATTGTCTTATTTCTAAGTATATTTTTTCTTTTTGTGATTAAAGTTCCTTCTCTATTAACAAATGAAGATTTTACATCTATGTCAATTCTATTTAATCTTGCATCTTGTAAAGAAGTTGGTTGCATAACTTTTGCTCCTAATGATGCCATTTCTAGCATTTCTTCATAAGAAATAACTTTAATTTTTTTTGCCTTTTTTAGAGTATTTGGATCAGTTGTATAAACACCATCAACATCTGTATAGATTATACATTTTTGTGCCTTAAAAAATTTTGCACACATAATTGCACTTGCATCAGACCCACCTCTTCCCAAAGTAGTTATTCTTTTATTTAGATTAATTCCTTGAAAACCAGTAACTATTGGAATGCCTCCGGATTGCAAAAATTTATTAATTTTTTTTTTATAGATTTGGCTAATTCTTGATGAACTATGATTGCCTTCGGTTAAAATTGGAACCTGCCAACCCATCCAAGATCGAGACTTATATCCTAGATGATTTAATCTACCTGCGATTAATGCGCAGGACATTTGTTCTCCAGATGAAACAAGAACATCGTACTCAGAAGAAATGAAATTATTACTTATTTTTTTTGATTTTTTTATTAAATCGTTTGTTGTTCCTCTCATGGCAGATGAAACGACAATTACTTTATATCTTTTTTTAACATAACTAATAATTATATTAGCTACTTTCTTAATTCTCTCTGTTGTACCTACTGAGGTACCACCAAATTTTAACACAACGATTTTCATGGATAATGATTTCTTATAATAATTAAATTATATTGATAAAATACATCTTAATTGTAATGTCAACTACTGAATGAAAACAAGCACTATAAATAAAACAGAAATTGGTAAGTTCAATAAATTGTCAGCTGAATGGTGGGATCCTGAAGGCAGTTTTAAACCACTTCACAAATTTAATCCGATAAGAATAAAATATATAAGGGATAGCATAATTCAATATTTCAATATTAAATCTAAAAATATACCTCTAAAAAATATCAATATATTGGATATTGGTTGTGGAGGAGGTTTAATTTCAGTACCAATGAAAAGATTGGGTGCAAACGTTGTTGGAATTGATGCTTCTTTAAAAAATATTAAAGTAGCAAAAATTTATTCAAAAAAAAATAACCTCCAAATTAAATACATTTGTTCATCTCCAGAAAAATTAAAAATAAAGAAAAAATTTGATGTATTGCTAATGTTAGAAATCGTCGAACATGTTAATGATATTAATTTGTTTATAAAACAAAGTTCAAAATTTTTAAAAAAAAATGGTTTAATGTTTGTTGCCACTTTAAATAAAACATTAAAATCTTATGTTTTTGCAATTATCGGAGCTGAATATATACTAAATTGGTTGCCTATTGGAACGCATGATTGGGAAAAATTTATGAAACCCAACGAATTGATTAATATTGCAAAAAATTCTAAATTAAATTTAATAGACCTAAACGGAATAAAATTTAATCCATTAAACGATAAATGGAGTTTAAGTAATGATAAATCAGTAAACTATATAGCTAATTTTAAAAAGAATTAATTTTCATTATCATTAAACCAAGGAACCACTTCTGTCTCAATTCCTTCGTCAATAAGCTCAGATATTTCATCGGAAGTAGCATTGCCATAGATTCCTTTTGCTTTATTATCTTTGCTATAATGAGATGATCTTGCTTCGCGGGCAAAATTATCTCCAACGTAATTAAAGTTCTTTTTAATAAATTTTTGATATTTTCTAATCTTATTTTTAATTTTAGAAAATTTTTTATCTTTTGAAATTGATACAATTTTGTCTTTCGAACTTAAAACACTTGGCGCCATTAAAGTTTTTTCAACTTCAAGCGAATTACAACTATAGCAATTTAAAAGCTTTAATTTTTTTAACTTCTCATATTCTTTTGATGATGAAAACCAACTATCAAAAGCAGAATCACAATTTTTACAAATCAGTTTGTATTTTATCATCTTATATAATTAATTGCTTATTTAAATTATTCAAGATCAGCTCAACTTCTATAATCTGCATTAATTTCAACATATTTTTTCGTAAGATCCATAGTATAAGCAGTGAAATTTTTATTCCCAATATTCAAATCTACCGTCAAATCTATTTTTTCTCCTCGCATATATTCTGCAACTTCAACTTCTTCATAGTCTGAAAATAGTTGGCCTTTTTCAATTATTTTAATATTTCCAAAATTAATTGCTAATTTGTTTAAATTTAAATCAGCACCAGCCTTTCCTATTGCCATAATAACTCTTCCCCAATTAGGATCTTCGCCAGCAATCGCTGTTTTTACTAAAGGAGAGTTTGCAATCGAAAAAGCAACTTTTTTAGCATCAAGAAAAGTTTTTGCATTAAGCACTTTTACTGAAATAAATTTTGAAGCTCCCTCGCCATCGGCAGCTATTCTTTTTGCTAAGTTTAACAAAACTGAATGCAAGCATTTATCAAACTCTCTAAGCCTCTCATCATTAATACTTTTAATTTTTGGATGTTTGGCTTTTTTTGTAGCAAAAAACGAAACCATATCATTTGTGCTCGTGTCTCCATCACAACTTATAGCATTAAAGGTTGTTTCAATATTTTTTTTTAATAATTTTTTTAATATGCCTGATGGAAGATCGGCATCTGTAAAAATATATCCTAAAGTAGTGGCCATATTAGGAAAAATCATACCACTTCCTTTTGCTACCCCATAAATTTTAATTTCTGAGTTGCCTATTGTACATTCTTCCATTGCTAACTTTGGTAGAAGGTCAGTTGTCATCATACCTAGTGCGGCTTTCATCCACAAATATTTATTTTGTGTATATTGAATTTTTTTTAATAAATCAGGTAAAGATTTTTTAATTTTTTCAGCAGGAAAAGTTTCTCCTATTTTTCCTGTTGAACCGAATAATATTTCACCCGATTTGACAGAATTTTTTTTTTCCTCGTCTTCAGACATTTTAATTGTAAGTTCTTTAGATAGTGCTTCTGCTATTTGAGTGATTCCTTTAAAACCTAACTTTCCAGTAAAAGAATTAGCGTTTCCAGCATTTACAAGCAGAGCTTTTATTGAGTTGGCTTTTAAATTCAAGTTCCACTTAATGTTTTCAGAAATTATCTTTGATTGAGTATAAACTGAAGCATAATTGGCACCATCTCTAAAATAAAAAAGAACCAAGTCGTCTCTTGATTCTTTGTAAAGATTTGCTGATATTGCAGAAATTGCAACACCATCTACATGTTCTAAGTCTTGAAAGTCGCCAATTTTTGACTTTTTATTTTTAGACAAAAGAAAATTTTTTATGTTAATTGGCATGGTATTTAAATAAATTATTTAATACCTATATTAAAACATAGACATAAATAATATATATAAAAAAATTGTAAAATGCTTAATCCTTTAAATTTAATATCTAAATTAATAAAATCTCCTAATCAAAAGCAGCTTGACCAATCGGGTAAAATTGTTTCTAAAATTAATGAATTAGAGCCAAATTTTGTAAATCTAGATAGTAAAGATTTCCCAATCAAGACTGCTGAATTTAAAGAAAGGATAAAAAAAGGAGAATCTTTAGATAATTTGCTTCCCGAAGTTTTTGCTTGCGCCAGAGAAGCTGCCAAAAGAACCTTGAATGAAAGACCATACGACGTTCAAGTTGTTGGAAGCATTGTTCTTCACGAAGGTAAAATTGCTGAGATGAAAACCGGCGAAGGTAAAACTTTAAGCATCGCCTTAACAGCATATCTAAATGCGCTTCCTGGAAAAGGCGTACATGTAGTAACAGTAAATGATTATCTAGCAAAAAGAGACTGTTTAAATATGGGTAAAATTTACAATTTCCTGGGCATGAAATCAGGCTACATCAATAACGATCAAGACGATATTGAGAGAAAAGAAAATTATAGTTGTGAAATTACATATGCAACGAATAGCGAATTAGGGTTTGACTATCTAAGAGATAATATGAAATTTTCTAAAGAACAAACTGTACAAAGAAAACTTAATTTCTGTATAGTAGATGAAATTGACTCATGTCTAATTGATGAAGCTAGAACACCATTAATTATATCCGGAGCAGTACAAGATAAAACTGATCAGTATTTAGCAGTCGATAAATTGGTCAAACAACTTTCAAAGGATGATTACGAAATTGACGAAAAAGACAGAAATGTTCTTTTAACAAATAAAGGAATTGATAGCGTTGAAAAAATTTTTTCATCTGCAGGTGTCTTAAAAAATAATAACTTTTATGATCCGAAAAATTTAGAACTGGTTCATCATGTAACTCAAGCTTTGAGGGCTAATCATCTTTTCGAAAAAGGAAGAGATTATATAGTTAAAGATGGAATACTAAAAATTATTGATGAGTTAACTGGCAGAATTTTGGAAGGAAGAAGATATGGAGATGGAATGCATCAAGCTTTAGAGGCAAAAGAAAAAATTAAAGTTCAACAAGAAAACCAAACCCTTGCTTCGACCACTTATCAAAATTATTTTAAACTATACAATAAAATTTCTGGATGTACTGGAACTGCCGCAACGGAAGCTGAAGAATTTTTTGAGATATATAATCTTTCAATAATTGTTATTCCCACAAATAAAAAAATGATAAGAAAAGATTGGAATGATCAAATTTTTAGAACCGAAATTGAAAAAAATAATGCTATTGTATCAAAGATTTCTGAGTGCAACAAAAAAGGACAACCAGTTCTTGTTTTTACATCAAGCATTAATAAATCTGAACACTACTCAAAACTTCTTAAAGCTGAAAGCATTTCTCATACTGTATTAAATGCAAAAAACCATGAAAGCGAAGCAGAAATAATAGCTAACGCAGGTAAAGAAAGTTCTATAATTATTACAACAAGCATATCTGGAAGAGGTGTTGATATACAGCTTGGAGGAAAAAAAGGAAGCGTTCAAGAAGAAAAACTAAATAAAGAAAAAGAAAAAATTAAATCATTAGGTGGTTTGTTCGTAATAGGAACTGAGCGAATGGAATCTAGAAGAGTTGACAACCAAGCTAGAGGAAGATCGGGTAGACAAGGTGATGAGGGAAATTCAATTTTTTATGTGAGTCTTGAGGATGATTTAATGAGAATATTTGGATCTGAATCAATGAGCAATATGTTGGAAAAACTTGGTTTAAAGGACGGAGAAAGTATTGATCATCCTTGGATAAATAAAGCTCTAGAAAGAGCGCAACAAAAAGTAGAGGCGAGAAACTTTGATATTAGAAAAACACTTTTAAAATTTGACAACGTTTTATCTGATCAAAGACAGGTTATTTTTTCTGAAAGAAATAATGTAATGAACAATAAGGAAATCTTTAATTATTCAAATAATTTTTTAAAAGATATAATTGAAGATCTTATAAATAATAAAAAAAAATATTTAACCAATCCTAAAGGCAATGAATTTACTAGAAAATTTATATCTATTTTTGGAAAAAGTTTCAGCAATGAAGAAATAAATGAACTAATTAAGTCAAACGAAAAAGTTTTTTCTTCAAAAATTAATAATAAATTTCAAGAAAAAAGAAATGAAAGAATAAAACTATTAGGAGAGAATCAAACTCAAGAAATTGAAAAAGGATTTTTTTTACAAATTGTGGATATAAGTTGGAAGTCTCATATTCAATATTTAGAACAGTTAAGGCAAGTGATAGGATTAAGATCTTATGGCCAAAGAGATCCTTTAATAGAATACAAAAAGGAAGCTTTTGATTTGTTTGAAAATTTATTGCAAAAATTAAAAAGAGATCTAGTTGCAGTATTAATTAATCTTAGTATCGCTCAAGAGCCTATTGAAAGTACAGAAAAAAAAGCAACACAAATAAATCCTAATAAAAAAAAGATGAAAAGAAATGAACCTTGTTACTGCGGTTCAGGAAAAAAATACAAACATTGCTGTGGCTCTTTATAACAAATAGTAAATTAGTCCAAAGATTAACAAACAAAACACGATTATAAAGTGGAATCTAAATTTTTTAACTTTTAATAATATTTCTTGTAATGGGTTCTTTTTCATTGTTAAATTTTTGTCTGTTTCTAAAGTGCTAGCAAAACCCTTGCTTCTGCCTATAGACAAAAACTTATTTTTTCTATGAGATAATATTTCATCTCGACTCATTAACTTCATTTCCTCTAAATTTTTTCTAATTGATTCTCTAACATTAATAAGACATATATCTTTATCTCTATGAGCTCCTCCTGTTGGTTCAAAAATCACTTCATCAATAACTCCTAGTCCTAAAAGATTTTTTGATGATAGCTTCATTGCTTCTGCTGCTTCTAATGTTTTTTTTGGATCTCTCCAAAGTATTGTTGCACATCCCTCGGGAGAAATTACTGAATAAATCGCATTTTCAAACATTAAAACTTTATTTGATGACGCTAGTGCAATAGCTCCTCCAGATCCACCCTCACCAATAATAATTGATATTGTTGGAACTTTTAGCTCCATACAACACTCAATAGATTTTGCTATAGCTTCGGCTTGCCCTCTTTCTTCTGCACCAACACCTGGATAGGCTCCTGGTGTATCTATAAACAAAATAATTGGAATATTAAATTTATCAGCTAGTTTCATTAAACGAATTGTTTTTCTGTATCCTTCTGGCCTCATCATTCCAAAATTTCTTTCAATTCTTGTGTTTAGATTATCTCCTTTTTCCTGGCCGATAATTAAAACTGAGGTTTGATTAAATTTTGCAAATCCAGCTATTACAGATTTGTCTTCCCCATAAAAGCGATCACCAGCTAATGGTATGAATTCTTCAAATAAATTATCAATGAAAAATTTTGACTTGGGTCTATCTTCATGTCGTGCAACTTGTGTTGTCTGCCAAGAATCTAATTTTGAATATACTTCTTTTAGTTTGTTATCAATTTCTGATTGGATTTTAGATATTTTAACAGTATCAACCTCCGACAGGCCTTCTTGATTGTAGGGATCTTTGAGTTTATCCAATTCAATTTCAAGATCTTTTATATCGTTCTCAAAGTTTAAATAATTTTTCATTTTCAAATATAAACATTTTTAATTAATAGCAAAAAAAAGGCCAGAAAATGTTCAAATATTATTAGATTATTGTCAATTAACATAATAGAATAAGGTTTATTTTTAAGGGAGAGACTACGTTTGTAGCGCCGAAGGAGCAACCGCCCCGGAAACTCTCAGGCAAAAGGACCTTAAACATATTAACTCTGGAAAGAAGACTATGTCTCACCGAAGGGGTAAATCTCTCAGGTAAAAAGACAGATGGGGTAGAGAGTTAGTATGAAAGAAAAATATATAAAAATCAAAAATCTGTCTATTTCAGGAAAACTATTAAATTTTGTAAACAACGAATTGTTACCTGGAACTAAAATTAAAAAAGAAGTTTTTTGGAATGGATTTGATAAATATGTTCATGAGTTAGCACCCAAAAATAATAAATTATTAGAAATAAGAGAAAAATTACAAAAAAAAATAGATGATTGGTATAAAGATAGAAAAGGTGAAAAAATTAATATTAAAAAATATGCAAAGTTTTTAATAAAAATTGGCTATTTAAAAAAATCTGGTCCAGATTTCAAAATCAAAACAAAAAATGTGGATAATGAAATATCGAATATTTGTGGTCCTCAATTAGTAGTTCCAATTTCAAATGCACGATATGCACTAAATGCCGCAAATGCACGTTGGGTTAGCTTATATGATTCTTTATATGGCACCGATGCAATTCCTGAAACTGAAGAAGCATTGCGAGGAAAGACTTATAACCCAATAAGAGGAAAAAAAGTAATAGAATATGTCCGCAATTTATTAGATAAATATGTGCCCTTGAAAGAGGAAAGCTGGAAAGATTTATCAAAAATTCCGGAAGTTAAAAAAAATAAATTAAATTTAAAACTAAAAAATCCTAAACAATTTGTAGGGTATAATAAAGAATCTAATCACATATCATCACTTTTATTCATGAATAATAATCTTCATATAGATATTTTGTTTGATCATGATAATAAGATGGAAATTAATAATCCCGATGGTAACCAAGATAAAATTAAAATACATGATATTATATTAGAATCTGCAATTTCAACTATTTGCGATCACGAAGACAGTGTTGCTGCGGTAGACGCTGAAGATAAAATAATTGGATACAAGAATTGGCTAGGCCTAATGAAAGGTGATTTAAAAATAGAATTTGAAAAAAAAGGAAAAAAAATTTTAAGAAAATTAAATTCTGATCGAAGTTATATATCACCAAAAGGTAAACAATTTAAATTGCATGGTAGAGCATTATTGCTAAATAGAAACGTTGGTCATCTTATGACCAATCCTGCTATTCTATTAAAAGATGGTTCGGAATGTCCAGAAGGAATCCTTGATGCCTTCATCACTTCTGCTGCATGTCTTCATGATTTTAAGAGAAAAGCAAATTCTAAAACAAACTCCATATATATAGTTAAACCTAAAATGCATGGCCCTGAAGAATGCGCTTTCACTGATTTAATTTTTAAAAAGGTAGAAAAAGTTTTAAATTTAAAAAAGTGCCAAATTCTCACTGGCATAATGGACGAGGAAAGAAGAACCTCTGCAAATCTAAAGGAATGTATTAGATCGCTCAAAAATAGAGTTTTCTTTATAAATACTGGATTTTTGGACAGAACTGGAGATGAAATACATACATCAATGGAATCAGGTTCAATGATTAAAAAAGGTGATATGAAATCGTCAATATGGATTTCTGCTTATGAAAATAACAATGTAGACGTTGGTCTTGCATGTGGTTTCTCAGGTAAAGCACAAATAGGAAAAGGTATGTACGCTGCTCCTGATTTGATGGCTGAAATGATTAAGCAAAAAGTTGCTCATCCTTTGGCAGGAGCTAATTGTGCTTGGGTACCAAGTCCTACAGCAGCTGCCCTACACGCTCTTCATTATCATGAGGTTAATGTATTTTTTATGCACAAAAAATTATCTAAGAGAAAACCAGCAAAGCTATCTGATCTTTTAACTATTCCAATTGCAGACAGGACTAATTGGTCAATAGAAGAAATCACTAAAGAATTAAAAAATAATACTCAAGGTATTTTAGGATATGTAGTGCGATGGATAGATCAATCAGTTGGCTGTTCTAAAGTTCCAGACATCAATGGTGTCGGTTTAATGGAAGATAGAGCCACACTAAGAATTTCTTCTCAACATATTGCTAATTGGCTACATCATGGTATCTGCAGTAAGAAACAAGTTTTAGAAATTATGAAAAAAATGGCAAGAGTTGTTGATAATCAAAACATTAAAGACCCTGCTTTAAAAGGGTATGCACCTTATCAGGTTATGTCTGGTAACTTTGATAAATCCATTGCTTTTAAAGCTGCTTGCGAGCTTGTCTTTCATGGAAGAATTCAACCCTCAGGTTATACAGAACCTATTCTTCATCTAAATAGGCTTCTTAAAAAAAATTAATCAGAATTATTTTCTATCGAACTTCTGTTTTTAAAAGCAGAAAATAAGGTGCCATCGTCTAAACTTTCAATTTCTCCACCAACTGGCAATCCCTGTGCTAACTTCGAAACTTTAACATTTGTATCCTTAAGACTATCTCTTATATAATGAGCAGTAGTTTGTCCTTCAACAGTCACACTAGTGGCAATTATCACTTCCTCGATTGAATCTTTCTTAACTCTCTCAACTAAAGAAGAAATTAAAAGATCTTCTTTTCTTTGACCTGTTGAAGAAGAAAGTGTTCCTCCTAAAATGTGAAAATAACCTTGATATATATTTGAATTTTCTATGCTCCATTGATCTGCAATGGTTTCAACTACACAAATTTTATTGTATTTTTTCTTAATTTTATCACAATTATTACAACCAATTGAGTTAGACTTTAGTGTCCCACATGAATTACATCTTGACACGTTTTTATAAACTTCTGCCAAGCAATTTGCCATTGGCTTCATAAGTTCATCTCTGGAGTTTATTAATTTTAGTATTATTCTTTTTGCTGACTTTGATCCTAAGCCTGGCAATTTTGAAATTAATTTAACTAATTCTTCGATTTCATCAATATTTTGCATTAAATTAAATTGGCCATTTAAATCCAGGTATACCAAAATCTCCTGTAGCTTTTGAAATTTCTTCAGAAGTTTTTGTTTTTAATTGAGCTTTTGCATTATTGTGTGCAGCAACTATTAAATCTTCGATGATTGATTTTTCTTCTTTAATTGTTTCGGGAGATATTTCTAATTTAATCATTTCCCCATCTCCATTAAGCGTAACTTTTACAGAGTTAACTCCAGAAGTTCCTTGAACTTTAATATTTTTTATCTTTTCTTGACTTTCTTTCATTTTAGCCTCTAATTCTTTGGCTTTATTTAAAATTTTACCAAAATCAGTCATTATTTTTCTCTATATTTTTTTCAATATCAATTAGTTCGGCATCCGGAAAAGCTTCTAAAACTTTTTTGTAAACTTCACTCTTTTTGGCTTTATCTAAAAGTTCTTTTTTTAAGATTATTTTTTTTTCTTTTTTTGATGGTTCGCCATTTTCTTTTGACAACGAAATAATCCATCTATCATTTGTCCATTCATATAATTTTGATGACAAATTTTTTATAAATTCTTTATCCAATCTTTCATTAAAAGAAATTTCAATTCTTTTATTTTCAAAACTTACCAGATTAACATTTGTTTCTAATTCATGTTTTAATTTTATATCTTTTTTTGAAGAACAAAGATTAATTAGGTCTTCAAAAGTTTTTATTAGTAATTTTGTTTGATTTGATGATTTTAATATTGACTTTTCTGTTTGTTTTTTCTCCTGAACAATATTCTTTATTTGCCCTATTGTTTTGTTTTTAATATCAAATAAATCATCATCAGTTTTTTTATTGTCGATAGTTCTATTTTCTAAAACTTTATCAATATTATCTTCGCTAGATTTTTTATTATTAAGTTCTGCTAACTTAAAATTTGATATTTCTTTTAAGTGCATTAGTCTTATTAGAAACATCTCCATTGCTATATGTTGATTCGATACAACTTCAATTTCTTCTAAAGTTTTAATTGTGAATTGCCAAAACAACAATAAAGTTTCATTGCTAATTGAACTGGCTAATTCTTTTATAGTGTTAAATTCTGTGTCATTCAAATTGAAATTTGTTCCATCAATTTTTAAATAAGAAATATTTTTTAAATAATAGAGTAGTTCTAAAAAATCATTTAAAAATACTTTGGGCTCTACACCCTGATTATAAATAGACCTATAAATATCTATTACTTTTTTTTCTTCTCCCAGAAATATATATTTAAATAATTCAATTAAATTTGATTTATCAAAAGACCCAAATATTTTTTGAGCCTGAACTAAGTCAAGTTCTTCTCCTTTTTCTAAACTTACTAAAGCTCTATCCAAAAGAGAAAGGGCATCCCTCACGCTCCCTTCGCTCAACTTTATAAGTAACTTCAGTGCGTCATCTGTAACTTTCCCATTTTCTTTCTCGCTAACTTTTTTAATAAACTCTAGTAATTCATTTGATTTAACTCTGGATAAATCAAATCTTTGGCACCTTGATATAACAGTAACGGGTACCTTCTTAACCTCAGTTGTAGCGAACAAAAATCGCAAGTAATCTGGAGGTTCTTCTAAAACTTTCAGTAAAGCATTGAAGGCAGACTTAGAAATTTGATGGATTTCGTCCACAATATAAATTTTATACTTCGCAGAAGTTGGTCCATATCTTGAAAACTCAATTAAATCTCGAACGTCATCAACGCTCGTCTTGTCGGCTCCATTCATTTCAAGAACATCGATATGATTTGAATTTATTATGGCCTCACAATGTTCACACATCTTTTCTTTGCAAAGATTTTCAAAACCATTTGAACAATTAAGAGATCTAGCAACAATCCTTGCTATGGAAGTCTTACCGACACCACGAATCCCAGTAAATAAGTATGCGTTAGGTATTCTATTTGATTTGATTTGATTTGAAATTGTTTCGGTTATGACAGACTGTCCTATTAAATCTTCTAGTCGAGATGGCCTATACTTTAGAGCTAAAACTTTTTTATTATTATTCATAATTCAAAGGAGACCAACCAACCTGAATATTACTCATTACCCTTGCTATCTTTCGATTCTAGGGGAGTTCGTGGTAGCTTCACCTGATTAGCCTCCAAACTTATTATAACAGTAATATTTTATATTCTACAAGAAAAGTGTAAAAAAAAATTATTTATTTCTAAATTCAGAAGCTTTATATATACCGAGAATTGCAAATTCTTCAGTGTGGTGATTTAGATCTTCTAAACTTCTTTTAACTTTAGGCTCATCAATATGACCATCTAAATCACAAAGAAAAAAGTATGATGTAAAAGAGTTTTTTTCTGGATAACTTTGAAGTTTTGTTAAATTTACTCCATTGACTGCCAAGCCACTGAGAGCCGAATATAAAGCCGCTGGCTTGCTTTTTAATTTAAATAAAAAAGAAGTTATATATTTTTCTTTTTTTAACTCTGGTTGAATAATTGGGCGGCCCATCAGCATAAACCGTGTAACATTGCCTTTTTCATCTTCAATATTAGATGCAAGTATATCTAAATTGTAAATTTTTGCGCTTTGTTTTGATGCTATTGCGGCCTCATTTTTATTATTATTTTCTGATATATATTTTGCACTACCAGCTGTATCAGCACGAACATTTTCTATAAAATTATTTTTTTTAATAAAATTTGAACATTGAGTTAAACCTTGAGCATGAGAATAAACATTCTTAATGTCTTTGATTTTTGTTCCAGGCAAACCTAATAGGTGATGTTGGATAGGATAAAATTTTTCTTGATAAATGTTTAATCGGTATTTAAAAATCAAGTATTCAACTCCAATATTCCCGGTCGTTTTGTTAGACTCTGGTATAATGGCTCTTATTTCATCATCTTGGCTAGCTTCATTAAAAACTTCGTCAAAAGTTTTACATGAAATAGTTTCACAGCCCGGATACATCTCTTTTGCACAGCTTTCGCTATAACTACCTTCAATTCCTTGGTAAGCTATCTTCATATTTTAAGATTTATATTCCATAATTTTTTTTAAAGCTAGGTAATCTTCTTTAGTATCAACCCCAATAGGCGATGATTCCGCTAAAGCTACATTTATTTTTATACTATTATCGATAGCACGGAGTTGCTCCAATCGATTTTTTATTTCATTTACAGTTTGTTTTAAATTAACAAATTTTTCCAAGATTGAAGTTTTATAACAATAAATTCCAATGTGATGATAAACATTTGAATTTTCTTTTGATAAATCTTTTCTTGAAAAATTTAGAGCTAAAGCAAAATTATTTTTTTTTAATTTTTCTCCAGTTTCTACTTTTACAACGCTTTCATTATTTAGCATCGAGTCTTCTTTAATTTCTGCAGCTAAAGTTCCAATGTCTGACTTATATTTAATCATAAAACTGTATAAATTTTTAATATCTTCTGGGTTAATTGCTGGCTCATCCCCTTGCAGAGATATTACATGATCAGCATCTTTTATTCCTAATTTTTGTAAACCTTCATAAATTCTTTCTGTTCCATTTTTATGATAATTTCCTGTCAAAATGGACCTCCCACCATTTTTCTTTACCGCAGATAAAATTTCTTTATCTTCAGCACAGACAATCACTTCTCCAAGCCCAGTTTCTTGTCCTCTTTTAACGACATGAGAAATAATAGGTATATTATTGATCTCTAAAAGAGGCTTTCCAGGTAAGCGTTGAGCTGCCATTCTCGATGGGATTAAAATTAAAACTTTGCTCATTCTTAATGTTTTTAGCCTATGCGTCCAACGGACGAAAATTAACAAATTTAAATTTAAGTAATTTTCAATTTATCATGTTATATGTTTATTTTTAAAAAATTAAAATGGATTCATTCGAGATAAATAAGATAATTGCTGTAGTTTTGGTTACAGTATTGCTTGTATTCGGAATAGTTAAAATATCTGACATAGTATTTCATGTAGAAAAACCTGAAGTCCAAGGATACAAAGTTGAAGTTAAAGTTGGTAGTGCTACCACAACTCAGGCCAGTGCTAGTAGTCAAGTAGATATCTCAGCTCTTCTAGCTTTAGGTACAGTAGAACAAGGAAAAAAAGTATTTAAAAAATGCGCCGCCTGTCATAACATTAATAAAGGTGGAGGCAATAAAATAGGGCCAGCTTTATATTCAGTTGTGGGAAGAGCTGTTGGAAGTGTTACTGATTATAGATATTCTAAAGCTTTAGCTTCTTATGGTAAAGAATGGACTTTTGAAGAATTGAACGGGTTTTTACTTAAACCAGCTAGTTGGATAAAAGCTAACAAAATGAGTTTTGCTGGTTTAAAAAAAGACGAAGATAGAACGTCTGTCATATTATATCTTAACGAAAACAGCGATAACCCAAAACCTTTACCTTAATTAAATTACTTAAGACAATACTCTATAACACTTTTTACTGAACTAATTCTATTTTTAGCTTGGCTATAAACTCTAGATTGTTTCCCATACAGTACTTCCTTTGTTACTTCCTTGTCAATCGAAGCTGGTAAGCAATGGAGAAATATTGCATTTTTTTTTGCTAATGACATTAATTTAGAATTAACTTGAAATTTTTTTAACTCTTTTAGTTTTTGACTTTTGTTGGATTCATGAAGTGAAATCCACTTATCAGTAATCACAACATCAGTATTATTGACTGCTTGCGTAGCATTATGAAATATATTTACTTTTCCTCTGTTCTTTCTTGCCCAATTTAAAGATTCTTTTGGTGAATATTTTTTTGGGCATCCAATATTTAATTTAAAATTAAATTTTGCTGAAATCTCAATCAATGAATTTATAACGTTGTTATTTCCATCCCCAACCCAGCTTACAGTTATTTTAGATATATTTTTTCCTAAAGTTTCTTCTATAAACTGGACATCACTAACTGCTTGAAGTGCATGTGCCTTGTTTGACAATCCACAAATTAAAGGAATTGAAAGATATTTTTTAAATTCCATAATCTTATCATGATTGGCTGTACGAAAAACAAACAAATCCCCTGAACGACTTAAAATCTCTGCAGTATCTTTTATTGATTCTCCTTTTGAACCTAAATGAATTTCATCTGGTCTCAAAGTAATTGCACTTCCACCTCCAGCATATGCCGCACTCAACAATGACATTCGAGTACGAAGTGAAGGTTTTTCCATTAAAATTATCATTAATTTATTTTTAAAAAAATTTTCTTTTTTACTATTTGATCTTTTTTTTTTTCTTTTTTTTGAACTTTCAATTATAGATCTTAAATCTTTTGCAGGAATGTCTTTAATATTAATAAAGTGTTTCATTTTTGTTGTTTAAAAGTTTTTGTGATAATGCTTATTCCTTCATCAATTTCTTCTTTACTAACAGTAAGCGGCGGCAAAATTCTTATTACACTATCGCTCGCTTTAACAGTAATTAATTTGTTATTATAAAAATCTGTTAAATATTTATTTGGTTCTTCAAAAAATTGAATCCCTATCAGTAAACCTTTTCCTCTAATTTCTTTAACAATTTTTGGAAATTCATTTTTAATTTTATTTAATTGACTAAAAAAATATTCAGACATTTTTAAAATATGCTTATCAAATCCTGGCTTAAGCATAATATCTAATACGGCATTTGCTAAACTCATCGCCAATGGAGATCCAGCAAATGTACTTCCATGCGATCCTATTTTCATACATTCAGCCACTTTTTTCACAAATAAGCATCCCCCAGAAGGATAGCCACCCGCTACTGATTTAGCAAAAGGTACTAAATCCGGTTTAATTTCAGCATATTGATGTGCAAAAAACTTACCACTTCTATAATATCCACACTGTATTTCATCACAAATTAATAAAATATCTTTTTCATTACATAATTCTCTTAAATTTTTGAGGTCTTGATCTGAAATAACTTTTACACCGCTCTCCCCTAAGATTGGCTCAATTAAAACTGCACAAGTATTTTTATTAATTTTTTCCTTAAATTGCTCATAATTCCCAAAATCAAAATGGTCAAATATAGGTAACTTAGGAAATCCTTCAGTATGCTTTGGATTGTTTCCAGCAGATATAGTTGCTATTGTTCTTCCATGAAAACTAGAATTGATGCATAAAATTTTATTTTTTTCTGGTTTTCCAAGTGAAAAAAAATATTTTACTGCAGCTTTAATTGCTAGTTCGGTTGCTTCAGCACCAGAATTTTGAAATCCGACTGAATCAAATTTTGTGAATTCACAAAGTCTTTTTGCAAATCTTTCTTGCTCTTGAATTATAAATAAATTACTCACATGCCAAGGCTTTTCTGACTGAACCTTAATAGTCTGAACTAAATACTCATGATTATGGCCCAAAGCATTCACTGCTATTCCCTGGACAAAATCTAAATATTTCTCACCTTTCTCAGTATAAAGATAACTCCCTTTTCCTTTTGTAAAATTTTCTTTTACAGATCTTGCATATGTCCCTAATACATAACTCATAACATTCAAGATTTAATCTTATATCCAATTTTAAATAAGTAATAAGATATCAGCCACATTATAGCTGAAAGAATAGTTAAATAAATTAATCCAAAATTAATTGAACCATCGGAAACTCCCAAAAAACCAAATCTAAAACCATCTATCATATAGAAAAATGGATTAATTTGACTTATTAATTTGAAAAATTCTGGCAGTCTGTCAACCGAATAAAAAACGCCACTTAGAAAAGACAGTGGAGTTATAATAAAATTTGTTACGGTGGCCATATGATCAAATTTTTCTGCCCAAAGACCAGCTATGAAACCTAAAGCTCCAAGAATAAACGACCCTAAAAATGCAAAAATAAATATATAAAAAAAACTATAAATATATATTTCTATTATGAAAGAAAATACTATCATCGAAATTATTGTAATAATTATACTTCTTGTAACTGCAGCCAATATTATTGCTAAAGTAACTTCAGTTGCTGAAAGAGGTGCTAGTAAAGTATCAATAATATTTCCCTGTATTTTTCCTATCATTAAAGAAGAGGATGAATGAGAAAAGCTTTGCTGAATAATTGACATGGCTATAAGACCTGGCGCCAAAAAACTTATGAAAGAAAAGCCCAATACATTTCCTCTTTCATTTCCAATTGCTAAAGAAAGCACTGACAAAAATAACAAACTTGATATCAGTGGGGAAAGCAAAGTTTGAGCCCAAACTATTAAAAATCTACTAACTTCTTTAACGTATAAATTGTAAGCTCCAATCCAGTTAATCAGACCAAATTTTCTTACTCTAATTTGATATTTTTTTTGTATTTCTAGCATACGTAAACATTCATAACGTTTTTTTATAAATTTTGTGGAAAAAACAATGTTTTAGCTTGTGTTTAAAGAATTATTATGTGCACTCTATGTTGTAAGTTATTCATTAAATATACTATATATAGTTGTTATGAGCTGGACGGAAGATAAAATAAAAAAATTAAAAGAACTGTGGGGAAAGGGAAGTACGGCAAACCAGATAGCTGAGATAATTGGGAATGTAAGTAGAAATGCAGTAATTGGTAAAGCCTATAGACTTAATCTTTCAGCAAAAACAAATGATAATGGTATAGCAAGTGGAGTAAGTTCAAAAAGAAATAATGAAAGATTTCAAAAAACAACAATTAGTGGACGAAAAAACAAATTTAGATCTCTTTTAATAGAAAAAAATTTTGAACCTGCAAGAAACTTAACATTAGAAGAATTAACTGAAGACACTTGTAAATACATGGATCATGATGTCCATCCAAGCGAACCAAATGCAACATTTTGTGGAAGGAAAACAGTTAGTAATTCAAAACAAAAATTCAGCTACTGCCCTCTTCATCTGATGATAATATTTCAACCTAAAACTAAGAAAGAAGATGTCGTAGAAAAAGATGATGAAGTTCCTCAGTTTATTGAAAAAAAAATTAAATCTGCATAGAATTTTGCAATAAACATTTTTATTTAATTATTTACTGTTCAAAGTTTTTTTCTTCTTTTTTAGTTAGATTTAAATTGTAATTATTATTTTATTCTTAATTAATTTTATTTTTTTGAATTAATTGTATATTTAATTCTTTTGCTACAATAAAATATAAAAAAAATTAATAAATTAAACATATTTAATAATGTTTAATTTGGTTGTTTCTTTTTGCTATATTAAAATTATATTAATAATTTTTTGTTTCGTCGACCGTAGAAAATTGTCCGCCGTCTCTCCACATATATGAATATTTCTTTACTTCATCATCAAAGTTTGCATTGACCGGTATTTTAAGATCAAAATTAGTTTTATATTTTCCCGAAGGGATATTTTGATATTTCAGTAATTTAAGTTGATCTAGTGTTATTAAAGGTCTAGGAAAAAATTGAAAAAAAACAGCTGATAATTGCGCTACTACTAAAGGTATGGGTATTAATAATCTTTTTTTACCAATTAATTTTAATAGTCTTTTTAAAATATTTTTTAGAGAAATTTCTTCAGAACCAATGCATTCTAGAGTTATAGATTTTATATTTTTAGCAATTATTTGATAAATTATTTCTGTAAGATCTGAAATATAAATAGGTCTAAACAAAGTTGAGCCATTATAATATAAAGGAAAAATTGGAGATAAACTAAGAATCGTCATAAAGTTGGTTGTAAAATTATCATCAACCGAATAAATTATAGAAGGCTTTAATATATTTGCTTCCTTAAAATTTTTTCTTATTAAAAATTCACCTTTTAGCTTACTGCTCGCATACAAGCTATCTTTAGCATTTTCAATTCCAAGTGCCGATATATGAACAAACTGTTCAACATTATATTTTCTGCACAAATTTGACAAAAAATTTGGAAATTTTTCATGAATATTTTCAAATGTATTGATCTTCCCTTTCTGGTACAAAATCCCTATCAAATTTATACATACGTCTGCATTTTTGACTAAACTATTAATTTTATTTTCATCAAACATGCTAGCTTCAACAACATCGATATATCCCGGATTACCTTGGGTTTTTAATAAATATCCCTTTTGATGAATATTTCTTGTTACGGCAGTTACTTTAAAATTATTTTTTGTTAACTTTCTTATTAAATGACGGCCAATCAATCCAGTAGCGCCAAAAATTAGACAATTTTTAAGTTTCATATAACAATAAATATATATAAATAAACAGAAACAATGAGTATAGATATTAAACTACATAAGGATGATCTTCCAGCAAATTTAAAATTAGGGCCTGTGGTCGCATGTGACTGCGAGTTTACCGGTTTGAATCCACCAAAAGACAAGCTATGTCTTCTCCAATTATGTTCGGAAGAATCCAAAGAGGTACACATAGTTCAATTTGTTAATAGAGAAGTTTATAAATCACCAAATTTAGTTAAATTATTGATTAGCCCAGACGTTAAAAAAATTTTTCACTATGCGCGTAAAGATTTACAAATGATAAGATGGGCACTTAAAGTAGATGTTGCAAACGTTGAGTGTACCAAATTACAAAGTAAATTAGCAAGAGGATATTCAAATCAGCATTCTTATAAAGTCTTAGTGCAAGAATTTTGTGGTATTTCAATTTCAAAAGCTAAACAATCTTCAGATTTTGGAAAAAAAGATTTAGACCCAGAACAATTAAAATATTCAAGCAACGACGTTTTACATATTTCAAAAATACATGAGGAGCTGAACAAAATTTTAATTAGAGAGAAAAGAATGGAACTTTATAAAAATGCTTTAAAATATTTAAAAGTAAGAATAGATCTTGATTTAGCTGGATATGAAAATACGGATATTTGGAGTCATGAATGAAAAATGATAATTACAATAAATCAGCCAAAACTTCAATAGATCTTCAAATATCAGCTTTAAAGAAGTTAAAAAAATCAATTGGTAGCTCTTTTAACAAAGCTGTAAAAACAATTGGCGATTGTCAATCTAAATGCATATTGGTTGGGGTCGGAAAGTCTGGACATTTGGCAAATTTAATTGCTTCATCTTTAAATTCAATTGGAGCAAGCTCTTTTGCATTACAATCTGCTGCAGATGCTGCCCATGGTGATCTTGGTGCAATATCAACATCTACAAAAAAAGATATTTTAATACTTATTAGTAATTCAGGTTCATCTTCTGAGCTTAATACAATTATCTCATATTCTAAAAAACACAATATAACATTAATTGGAATAACCTCTAAAAAAAGTTCTATTTTATATAAAACTGCCAATATAAAAATTTTAATTCCTGAGGTTAAAGAAGCAGGTGAAGGAGCAATTGTGCCTAGTAGCAGTTTAATTACACAAGCATCAATAGGTAGTTCTTTGGTAATTGCAGTGATGAAATATAAAAAACATGGTATAAAAGTATTTCGCAAACTTCATCCTGGTGGGACTTTATCAAAAAAACTTTTAAGTTCAGGTGACTTAATGGTTAAAACACCTTTTGTATCTGAAAATTATAAAATGAAAAAAACTTTAAAAATGCTTTCTCAAAAGAAATTAGGACTTCTTGTTGTAAGAAATAAAAGAAGATTAACAAGCGGGCTAATAGTGGATGGTGACGTCAAAAGAGCCAGTCAAAAATATAAAAACCTGCATGAGTTAAAAGTTAAAGACATTATGACTAGAAAACCATTAAGTGTAGATAAAGATATGCTTGCCGTTCAATGTTTAAATTTAATGAATAGGAAACGCATAACTAGCCTGCTCGTTCATAAGAATAATAAAAAAAACAAAACTATCGGAGTGCTACACATACACAAAGTTCTAGAAAATGTTCAATAAATGTATAAGAAGATAATAATTCAATTCTTATTATTAATAGCACTATTTGGAATAATTATATCTGTTTTCTTTCTTTATTTTAATGAAGAGAAAAATCAAAAAGAAACAAACATAAAAACAAGCAAAATTATTAAGTCAGAAATTGATAACGAAACCGGAACTTTAATAAAAGATATAAACTATTCATTCTCTGATTCATCTGGTAATTATTATGAACTTTTCTCAGAAATTGGAATAATAGATATTAAAAATTCAGATACAATATTTATGACCAATGTGAAAGCTTTAATATATTTAAAAAACTCCCCACCTATCAAGATAGTTTCTAAATACGCAAATTATAATAAAATAGATCACGAAACCAATTTTTTTGAAGATGTTGAATTAACTCATTTAATTCATAAAGCAACTAGTGAAAATTTAGATATATCATTTAACAATAACAAAGCTTCTATGTATAAGAATATAGTTTATAACAAACCAGGAACACAATTAACTGCTGATAGACTAGAAATCGATTTAATAACAAAAAATACTAAAATTTTTATGGATAATAAATCTGAAAAAATTAAAATAATAAATAAAAAATAATTATGGCCATAATAAAAAAATTTAGAATTAAATCCTTTAAAAAGCAAAAACCAGTAGTTACCCTAAAAAAAATTTCTTTATCATTTGGCAAGAGGCAAATCTTGGACAATATTAATTTTGAAGTTAATCAAAGACAAATTTTAGGATTATTAGGTCCAAATGGAGTTGGAAAATCTACCATCTTCAATTTAATTACCGGTTTAATAAAACCTGCTTACGGGTCAATATTGTTTAATGGTATTGATGCAACAAGTTACCCAATTTATGAACGAACTATAAAATTTAAAATAGGCTTTTGCCCTCAATATGGCGGTTTTTTTTCAGATCTTACATTGCATGAAAATTTAAAGTGTGTTGGTGAAGTTCTAATAAAAGATGATCGAATGAGAGATGAAAAAATTAATAAATTAATTTCAAAATTTGAACTTGATTCAGTAAGAGATGTAAAAGCAAAATTGTTATCTGGTGGACAACGTAAAAAATGCGTAATCGCTTTAGCACTATTAGGTGACCCTCAAATATTATTGCTTGATGAACCTTATTCTGCATTGGATCTTCTTACAATAAAAATGCTTCAAGAAATAATAGTAAACTTACAAACAGAAAATCCAAAAATTTCAATTATTATTTGTGATCATGCCGCAAGAGATATTTTGGCTGTAGCCGACTCATCAATAATTCTATCTAATGGTAAAGTCATAGCTCAAGGAACTCCTTCTCAACTTATGAACAATGTTACGGCAAGGAGTCATTATTTTGGCGATTCATTTAAATTTAATTAATACAAAATCAGAATGCCAAGACCAATTATAATTAATCATACAGTTAAAAAATTTAATAAAAAAATAAAAGTAAATGGTGATAAAAGCTTGAGTATTCGTTTTGCACTTCTTGCTTCTCAAGCCATTGGAAAGTCAAAAGCTTACAATTTACTAAAATCTGAAGATGTTGTGAGTACAATTAATTGTCTAAAAAAACTTGGAGTAAAAATTAAATGGGATAAAAAAAATAATTTTTGTCAAATTAATGGTAATGGCCTAAATAGCTATGTTTATAAAAATAATTTAACTTTAAATGGAAATAATTCAGGAACTTGCGTCAGACTGTTAACTGCGCTTCTAATCAACTCATCAAAAAAAATAAAAATAATAGGAGATAAATCGTTGTCAAAGAGGGATATGAAAAGAATAATTGATCCTCTTACAGAATTCGGCGCTACTTTTTATCCAAAAAATAAAAATACTCTACCTTTATACATAAAAGGTAGCAATTATTTAACACCAATAAATTATTTAGAACTTAAAGGTTCTAGTCAGTGCAAAAGCAGCGTTATGCTTGCAGCGCTATTAACTCCTGGCGAAACTAAACTAAAATGTAAGCCTTCAAGGAATCATACTGAACTTTTATTTAAGTACTTAAAAATTCCTATAAAAATAAAAAAAATCAAAAATTTTGAAATTATAAAAATTAAAGGTAGACAAAGTTTTAAGGCCTTTCATTATAATGTTCCTTCAGACATAAGTTCTAGTGCATTTTTTATTGTGCTAACTTTATTATCAAAGGGTAGTAAGCTTATTTTAGAAAAAGTATTAGTGAATAAGTCAAGAGCTGGTGTAATAGATATACTTAATAAGATGGGTGCAAAAATAACTTTAAAAAATAAAAAAAATTATAAAGGTGAAATGGTTTCTGATATCCATGTAAGAAGTTCAAAATCTTTAAAATCAATAAATTGTCCATCTAAATTAAATAGCAGTGCCATTGATGAATTTCTGATAATTTTTCTTGCTGCAGCTAAAGCAAAGGGGGTTTCTTACTTCAAAAATCTTGAAGAATTAAACAAAAAAGAATCTAGAAGATTAGATTGGGGGTCAAAAATTTTAAGTATGATGGGTGTAAAAAATAAATTAATTAAAAATCATGGTATCAAAATTTGGGGACAGCCAAATTTAAAATTAAATAAAAAATATGAAATAAAAAATTATTTAAAAGACCATAGAGTGATGGCAATGAGTACCATTGCTGCTTTAACTCTTGGTGGAAAATGGAAAATACATAATCCAGAATCAATTAAAACTTCATTTCCATCATTTTTAAAAATTCTTCAAAAAGACTTGGGATCAAAAATAAATATATGAAGCTAAAAAGAAATTTAAAAATTGCTATTGATAGTCCAGCCGCAGCCGGCGCAGGAACCCAAGCTAAGCTAATTTCAAAACATTACAAATTATTATATTTAGATACTGGAAAAATTTATCGACTTTTGGGATATTATAAAATTAAAAATTCAAAAAAATTTAATTCTTCTTTTATAATTAAAAAAATGAAAAATTTAAAAATGACAGATTTGCAAGGAAAAAAATTACTAACTAATGAGGTCGGAGCAACTGCATCAATTATTGCCAAAAATAAAAAAATTCGGAAACTAGTTCATGACTTTCAGATTAAATGCGCATACTATCCACCAAAAAAATATAATGGATCTTGTTTGGATGGAAGAGATATAACTTATAAAATTGTTCCAAATGCAGAATTTAAATTCTTCATAACAGCAAACATTAAAACAAGAGCAAAAAGAAGATATTTGGAGCTAAAAAGACTTAACAGTAAAATACCATACAGCGAAGTGCTTAAAAGTATTAAAAAACGTGATAAAAGTGATTATAATAGAAGAATATCGCCCCTTAAAAAAACAAAAGATTCGATCTTGATTAATACTACAAATTTATCTAAAAGAGCATGCTTTTTAAAAATTAAAAAAATAATTGATAAAAAATTAACAATTAATGGAAATTTATAAAGAAATAGAGACTCCTGCATCAAAAGAATTTGTTAAGTTACTAAATAGCCAGTTATCAAAAAATAAAATAGAAGAAGGTAAAATTGTAGAAGGAAAGATTGCCAAAATTACTGAAAAATTTGTATTCTTGTTTATCGAAGGCCTAAAATCAGAGCCAGTATTAGATATTAATGAAGTTAAAAACATAGAAATTTATGAGAATATTAAAGTTGGAGATAAAATTTCAGTTCTGCTTGAAAGAATAGAAGATAAAAATGGTGAAGTTGTAGTTTCAGCATCAAAAGCACAAAAAATTAAAGGTTGGTTTGAGCTAGAAAAAGCTTATGAAAAAAATGAACCTATAATGGGTAAAATTACATCAAAGTGCAAAGGTGGTGTTATAGTTGAGCATCTTGAAACTGGATCTTTAATGTTTTGTCCGGGATCTCAAATTTCAGATAAACCTTTGAAAGATATTTCTCATTTAATGAATGAGCCTCAAAAATTTGCGTTAATTAAATTAGACAAAATTAGAGGAAACGCTTGTGTTTCAAGAAGACAAATAATCTCTTCTAGCAAAAAAGAAAGTAAAGCAAAAATAATTGAAAAATATAAGGTTGGAGATGTAGTTAAAAATGCTGTGGTTAAAGGTTACTCTAGCTTTGGATGTTTTTTTGATGTGAATTCTGAATTAGACGTGCTTGTGCATTTGCAAGAAATAAGTTACTCAAGAATAAATCATCCTGATGAAATTTTTAATATTGGAGAAAAACATGACTTATTGATCATTAATGTTGATAAAGAAAAATTACAAGTTGGCTGTAGTATAAAGCAACTCTCGCCTGATCCTTTTGAACATATTTCTAACTATGAATTAAACAAACCATATAAAGTAAAAGTTGTTAAAATAATGGATTTTGGAGCGTTTTGCGAATTAGAGCCTGGACTATCTACTTTACTACATTCTAGCGAATTAAGCTGGACAAAGAAAAACTCTGCTGCAAAAAAAATGTTTAAAGTAGGTGATGAAATTAAATGTGTAATCACTGAAATTGATAAAGAAAAAAGAAGGGTTGCTATTTCTCACCGTTTAACTAAAGAAAATCCATATGAAGTGATGGAAAAAAAATACCCAGTTGGAAGCGAAGTTGAAGGTGTTGTAAACATGATTAGTGAGTATGCAATATATTTAAAAATAGATAATTTAGAAATTGATGCGTTTCTTCACTGTAATGATCTTACATATGGGAAAGATCCAGAAACAGAATTAAAAAAATACAAAAAAGGTGATAAGCTTAAAGTAAAAGTATTAGAAATTAAAAAAGACCAGCAAAAAATTAGGATTGGGCTACGCCAAACTAAACCAGATCCTTTCGATTGGTTTAAGGATAAAAAAGTAAATGACACGGTTACTGTACAGGTTGTAAGGTCTGATGTTAATGGGCTTGTAGTTAAACCAGAAGGATGTGAATTAGATTTTGTAATAAAAAAATCACAAATCGCAATCAATTCAGCTGATGCTAGACCTTCCAGATTCGTTGGTTCTGAACGTATTGATGCAGCAATCGCAGAGTTAGATTTGAGCAAAAGAAAAATCTCGCTTAGCATAAAATTGTTAGAAGAATTAAAGAATAAAGAAGCAGTTTCTAAATTTAGTTCACCGCTTTCAGGCAAAAATCTTCCATTTTCATCTTTATCGGATAAATTGGAAAAAAACAAAAAAAAAGAAAAAAAATAAACTTAATTGGCTATTGTAAAATCAAAGCTTTTAAAACAACTATCAGATAATTATCCCAATTTTTTAAAAAAGGACTTAGAAAGATCTCTAAATATTGTTCTTAATGAAATTAAGCTAGCTTTAAATAAAGGAGAAAATGTTGAATTAAGAGACTTTGGGACTTGGTCCGTACAAACTCAAAAAGCTAGATTATCAAGAAATCCCAAAACTGGGGAAAAACTCGAGACTCCTAAAAAAAAAAAAATTCGTTTCAAAATGAGTAAAAAACTTTTTAAAAAAGTAAATAATGATAAATCAAAAAATTTTTATAGCTTGTGACACAAAAAATTTGAATCAAGTTCGAAATATAATTAAAAATACTCAAACAAAAAAATTGAATATTGGATATAAGTTTGGTTTGGAATTTTTTTATTCAAAATCAGGTCGTTCTTTTTTATCCAAAATTAATAAAAATAAAACAATATTTTTAGACTTAAAGCTTAACGATATTCCAAATACATGCGTCTCAGCAGTAAATGCATTAAAAGATTTAAAAAATATAAAATATCTTACAGTGCATATTAATGGAGGTTATGAAATGTTAAAAGCTGTAAAAAAAACAGCAAGGAAAATAAATAAAAAACTGAAAATATTAGGTGTAACTGTCTTAACAAGTTTTTCTAATAAAACTTTAAAAAAAATAGGACATACAAGATCAATTAAAAACTTAGTTATTCAACAAACTAAATTGGCAAAATCAGCTGGTTTAGATGGTATTGTTTGTGCAGGTCATGAAGTAGAAATAATTAAAAAAATTTGTAGAAAAATGGAAATTGTAACTCCTGGTATTAGATTATCTAGAGATAAGGCGCAAGATCAAAAACGTTTTATGACTCCAAAAAAGGCATTTGAAAACGGAGCTACTTCTATTGTAATAGGCAGAAGCATTACAACTGGCGATATCAAAAAAAATATACAAAATTTAATTAAATCGTTAAAATAGTTTAATGAAAGCAAAAATCTGCGGTCTTTCAACTGCTGAACAGGTACAAGCTAGCATTAACTATGGTGCGGACTTTTGTGGTTTTATTTTAAATTATCCAAAAAGTCATAGATTTATTAATTTTGATAAAGCAAAAGAATTAACTAATGTAGAAAAAAAAAATACTAAATATGTAGGTGTATTAGTTGAACCCAAAAACGAAGAGTTAGAAAAATTTTCTGAATTAAATATAGATTATTTTCAGGTTTATGGAAATTATAATAGTGAGTCAATTTTAAACATTAAATCAAAATTTAATAAAAAAATAATTGTAGCAATTCAAGTCAAGCATGAAAAAGATATTTTAAATTATAAAGAATTTGAAAATGTTTCAGATATCGTTTTATGGGATAGTACAGGTTTAGAGCATAGCTTAGAGTGGAACTATAATTGGATTAAGTCGGTTCCTAGCCATATTACTAAAATGATAGCTGGTAATATTAATATTGATAAACTTGAAAAAATTTCAAAATTAGCAGATATTATTGATGTTTCTGGAGCTTTAGAAACAAATAAAGTAAAAGATATTTTAAAAATCAAAAATTTTTTAAGCAATATAAAAAAATATAATAATGAAAATTAAAAAAAACATACCCTTAATAGATCAACACGATAAAAACTACTTATATGGTAAAAAATTCGGCGGTAACTACATTCCAGAAACATTAAAAAAGCCAGTTGAAGATTTAACAAAACTATTTGAAAAACTTCGATATGAAAAAAAATTTTTAAAGCAAAAAGATTATTACTTCAAAAATTATGTTGGCTCACCAACTCCTTTTTTTAAACTAGAAAATTTGACAAAATATCTCGGAGGTGCCGAAATTTGGTGTAAACAAGTTTCAAAGGCTAACGGTGGAGCCCACAAAATTTATAATGCTACAGTTCACGCTTTAATATGTAAAAGAGCAGGAAAAAAATACATTATTGGTGATACTGGAGCAGGTTATGCAGGAAAAATGCTAAGCATGGCTGCAAAGAAATTTGGTTTAAAATGTAAAATATTTATGGGAACCAAAGATATTAAGCGTCAAGCAGTTAACTGCCGAGCAATGAGAAAAAATGGTGCAGAAATTGTTCCTGTTACCGCAGGAAGTAAAACTTTGGTAGATGCAGTTAGTGAGTGCATGAGATATTGGGTTTCTAATTGTGACACAACGCATATGTGTGTTGGTTCGACTGTTGGACCAAATATTTTTGTAAAAATTTGTGGTTGGAGTACTTCGCAAATTTCTAGAGAACTTATGGTCCAGATAAAAAAAGAATTTGGAAGAGTGCCTAAAAAATTAAAGTTGATAAACTGTTGTGGTGGTGGAAGCTCCAGTTTTGGATTTTGGAATGAATTTATGCATTATGATAAAAACCAGGTTGAGTTTATTGGAGTTGAAGCTGGTGGACCACAAAATAGCAAAAAACATGCTGCACCACTAACTTATGGATCTAATATTGGTGTCTTGCATGGAGCATTACAATATGTAATGCAAGATGCAGATGGCCAGATAGAAGAAACGGAATCGATTAGCGCAGGTTTAGATTATCCTGGTGTTTCTCCATTACATTGTTTCTTAAAAGATTCAAAAAGAGCAAGATATACTTCGGCAACCGATGAAGAGGCTCTTGCAGCATTTAAATTAGTTTCAAAATTGGAAAAAGTTAGACCATCATTAGAACCTGCTCATGCATTTGCTGAAGCTATTAAAATTGCTCCAAGATTAAAAAAGGACATTATTATTGTAGTGGATAGTTGTGGTGATGCAAAAAAAGACATGAAAATTATTAAAGCAAGGTTAGGGCACAATTTATGAAACCTTCAAATTTAGCATTGGCATTTAAAAAATGTAGGCAGGAAAATAGACCTGCACTTCTAACATATGCTGTCGCAGGAGATCCTAACAAAAAAAAATCATTTGAAATTCTAAAAGCTATTTCTTCACATGCAGATATTTGCGAAATTGGCGTTGGACACAATTGCAATACAGGCGATGGAAAACAAATTCAAGATAGCACCTACAGAGCAATAAAAAATGGTATAAAAATTAAAGATATATTTAAAATTGTAGAAAAATTTAAAAAAATTAAAAATGCCAAACCTTGTATTCTTATGGGTTACTATAATTCGGTTGTTCAATATGGTGAAAATCGTTTTATCAAAAAGTGTAAACAGGTTGGTGTAGATGGATTAATTATTGTTGATCTGCCCTGGCCAGAAAATAAAAATTTCTCAAAAAAATGTAAAAAAAATTCTATTAATTTTGTACAACTTGTTTCTCCCACTACATCTAATTATAGAATGAAAAAAATCGTTAAAGATTCTCATGACATGATTTATTATATCAGCATGTTATCAACAACCGGTGGAAAACTTAAAGTTTCTTCAAAAGAAATATTGAAGAATTACAATAGAATTAAAAAAATCAATAAACTCAAAAATATAGTAATTGGTTTTGGAATTACAAGTAAAACCATTGCTTCTCTAAAAAAGGCTGATGGTTTAGTTGTAGGAAGTGCAATATGTAAAGAAATATCAAAATCATTAATAAATCGCCAAAATCCTGTCACAAATGTGAGTAAGATAGTATCAAAATTAAAAAATAAAATATCATGAATTGGATAAAACGCGTTCTTCATATTGGTGAAAAAATAAAAAGAGTAATAAAAAGAAGACCTAGTAAAGAAGAAGTTGAAAAAAGTGATTGGACTTCTTGTTGCCAAGGACCAATTTTAAAAAAAGATTTAGAGAATAATCTTTTCGTCTGTGGTTTATGCGGCAAACATCATAGAATTAGTTGCAGACAAAGATTTGATATTTTTTTCGGAAAAAATAATTATGAAATTATTAATACACCAATACCAAAAGATGACCCTTTAGATTGGAAAGACTCAAAAAAATATACAGAAAGACTAAAAGAGGCTAGAGAAAAAACTAATCAAGAGTGTGCTGTGATGATTGCAAGGGGACAAATAAATGAAATTAATATTACAGTTGGTGCAATTAATTTTGATTTTATGGGTGGTAGCGTAGCTTCTGCAGAAGGTGAAGCTATTATTACAGGAATTCAACATGCTATTGATAACAAAAATCCTTTTGTATTTTTTCCTTGTGGTGGAGGTCAGAGAATGCACGAGTCTCCGATAGCTCTTGCTCAAATGACTAGAACAACTTTAGCTGTTAATGAATTAAAAAAAAACAACATTCCTTATATAATATGTTTTACTGATCCGACTGCTGGGGGCATTACCGCTTCTTTTGCAATGCTAGGGGATATTTCTCTTGCAGAACCCAATTGTTTAATTGCTTTTGCTGGCCGAAGAGTGATTCAAGCTACAGTAAAAGAAGATTTGAAAGAAAATTTTCAACGATCAGAACATGTTTTAGAATGTGGCTTTTTGGATTCGATTGTTGAAAGAAAAGATTTACAAAAAAAAATAGGTTCTCTTTTATCAATATTGTTAAAGAAAAATTCTGATATAAATACTGAATTATCAGATGAAACTACAGAAACTAATTTCGAGACTACAGCAAAAGCATCCTAGAAAGATAGACTTAACTCTAGATAGAACTTTTAGTCTTTTAAAAAAACTAGGAAATCCTCAAGATAAACTAAAAAATATTATATCGGTTGTTGGAACTAACTCAAAATATAGTATTTGCCAAAGTTTAAAAGCAATACTAAACCAAGCAGGATATAAATGTAATTTATATCTATCTCCTCACCTCCAATCCTATACTGAAAGATTTGTATATAACGATTCTGAAATAAGTGATGAAATTCTAATTAATTTACTTGAAGATATTGAAAAAACTTTGGGTGATAGTCCGGCAACACTTTTTGAAATATTAACTTGCGCATACATAAAATACTGCGAAGAATTTAAAGACAACTTAATATTAATTGAATCAGGTCTTTTTCATCAATTTGATAGCACTAACGTTTTTAAAAAAAATTTAGCATCTATTATAGGTTCAGTCGGACTCGATCATTTGCAATGGATTAAAAATAAAACAATTGAAGGAATAATACATGAAAAAACAGTGAAATTATTAAACTCAAATATATTTGTTAATAAACAAGATAATAAAGAAATATCTACAAAAATAGCAAATGCCTTGAAGAATAATCAATCAAAAAAATACTTTTTTGGAAAAGACTTTAACGTTTTAAAAGCCGAGAATTGTTTTATTCAATATGAAGACGCCCAAGGATCAATAATGTTGCCTGAACCAAACATATTAGGTGATCATCAGCTTACAAATATAAGTACATCTATTGCTATATCTAGAAAATTATTCAATATTAAAGATCAAGATATTAAAAATGGGATAACTAAAATTGATCTCAAAGGAAGACTTCAAGAAATTAAGTCAGGAAAACTTAAAGAACTTATAGGATCAAATAGGTTGGTTTGCGATGGTTGTCATAATATTAATGCAGCAAAAGCAATTGCAAACTGGATAAAACAACAAAATCAAGATGTACATTTAATAATTGGAATGATGAAAGACAAAGATCATCAAGGTTTTATTAAGTGTTTCGAAAACATTGTAAAATCCATTACTTTAATAGATATACCAAACCAAAAAGGATCGATTACAAAGGAAGAACTAAAAAAGAAATTTAACGGAATTAAAGAAAAAATTTATTTGAGTAATAGTATCAAAGAAAGTATCCAATTAGTTAGCAAATACGAAGACAGCCTCTGCTTGGTGGTTGGAAGTTTATATTTGGCAGGTGAAGTTTTAAACTTAAATTAAATATTTTCTTTTATCCAAGAAACAATATTTGATTTAGTAGTAGCACCAACTTTTGTAGCCTTTAACTCACCATCTTTAAACAATAACATTGTCGGAATCCCACGGATACCATACTTGACAGGCACGTTAGGCTCGCTATCTATATTATGTTTAGCAATAGTCACTTGTTCAGCCATCTCATTAGAAATTTCCTCTAATGTTGGACCAATCTGTTTGCACGGTCCACACCATTCAGCCCAAAAGTCTACAACAATTGGCTTTTGGGATTTTAAAACTTCTGTGTCAAAATTTTCGTCTGTAACATTAACTGTTGCCATTAGTTCTATATATAAATAATTGATTTTATTTCAACTATTAAAAAAAAAATTAATTTATTCAATCAAGCATTTTCGTATTTTTTTTGTATAGACATTACAAAGTCATTTAGCTCATCTAGGAATTTTAACTTTTTTTTATCGTTTTCGTTTGTATATTTGTCTCGTAAATTGTCACACTCATAATAAAACTCTTTACAAGTCCACCATTTTTCCTTCTTTTCACTTAAGATTCTTTTTGCTATTTCTCTTTTAACACCTTTAAAGATGCTTGTCGAAAGAGTTTCGGGAGATTCCTGGTATATAATTTTCTTACCAAAACCAGCTAGTCTGTTATCCTCAAACTTATCCAACATCTTTAATTTATCTTTCCAAGAAGCGGCATGCCAAAGTGGAAATAGATTGGTATCTTTTGCAGAGGTAAATTTAGTATAAATGCTTTCTTCTGCATAAATATCTTCTTGCGACTTTAATTGTTCTTTTTCTTCAGCAATTTCTCTAAGAGTCGTTATTACTTTTTGAGAAAATTTTTCATTATGTTTTACTAATTCGGCTCTTTTCATAATTAAACTCTTATCGATTGTATTGTACGGCTCTACCTTCATAGCATAACTTTTATCTAAAATTATGGGAGCCTTATTTGATCTTATTGTCCTCAAAAACTTTGGTGTTTTTTTCATTTCTTTTTTTAATTCATTAATGGACATTTTTAATAGTGGCTCAACATCAACTCTTAAGTCTATAGCTTGGCCAAACTGATAAATTGGATGTATACAATTTTTAGAATGAAGTGGAGCACAGAGATATAATCTTGATTTGCCGTAAAAATATTCATTTAATGTAATGATATCTTCCTTTTTAATAATTGCCTCAGTATCAGATCTACTTGATGTTTTAAAAAATTCATTCCATGTTTGAGGCTGTTTATTTTTTATTAAATTTAATATTTTCATTGTTAATTCTGCATCAAACAATGCTGAGTGAGCTCCTGAAACTTCTAGACCATTGGTCCTTGCAAGCGACTCGAGCTTCATAACAGCATTACCTTTCTCGCTAATTTCAGTCTCTAAAATATTGTTATCTACTGCATAAGCTCCTCTTGCAATGTTTAGTCCATCGTGTCTTTTGTTTGGTGAAGAGTTGGTAATGTATGGATACCTAATTCCTTTAAAAAATTCTTTTCT
>Ga0209554_1000493_pt1 | contig 33518 bp, 35 predicted proteins | sample MarorgKNORR_S2LV_5_FD_188221 | JGI IMG/M metagenome (GOLD analysis project Ga0209554, IMG submission 188221) | Marine microbial communities from the Southern Atlantic Ocean, analyzing organic carbon cycling - Bottom_A/KNORR_S2/LV (SPAdes) (version 2) | ecosystem: Environmental > Aquatic > Marine... | reverse complement strand
CGTAGTCGTAGTGGCAGGTGCCGTAGTCGTAGTGGCAGGTGCCGTAGTCGTAGTGGCAGGTGCCGTAGTCGTAGTGGGCGAGACCGAGACAAGGCTCGCCGAATCAGGCGCGTCTCCACAAGCGGAAGCGCCCAACAGCAAGCAGACCAGAGCTGACAAGATTTTCATACTTAATACTGGCACACGTCTAGAGCAAGCGGCAGCAACGAAGTTTGGTCGAACGGCTCCGAGTTTGATTGAAGTTCGGGCTATTGGGTCGCTGCCAATGCAGAGGGCCGACCCCAAAAGACCTCCCTGACCTGCGGTTTCAATGGCTCCGGGGGTGGGGCTCGAACCCACGACCTGCGGATTAACAGTCCGACGCTCTGCCAGCTGAGCTACCCCGGAAGGCGGGGCGAAGGATACCAGCCACCCCCCGGCGATCGTCCTGCGAAACCCGACGGCTGCCTCGCCGGAGTGGTGCCGACCTCAGCCCTCGTCGAGGTAGTCCCGCAGCTTCGCCGACCGCAATGGATGGCGCAGTTTCGCCATCGTCCGGGACTCGATCTGACGCACCCGCTCGCGGGTGACGCCGAACCGTCGGCCGACCTCCTCGAGCGTGGCCGGCTTGTCCTCGTCGAGGCCGAACCGCATCCGGACGACGTCACGCTCCCGTGGGTCGAGTTGGCCGAGCACGTCGAGGATGTCCTCCCTCAGGAGACGGCGGGTGGCAGTGAGTGCGGCATCTTCCGCATCGACGTCGGCGACCAGGTCGGCAAGGTTCGTGTCCTGCTCATCGCCCAACGGTGAGTCGAGAGACAGCGGATCCTGGTTGCGTGCCAGTTCGAGCAGGTCGGCGACCTTGTCGGGATCGATGACCGCCCGGTCGGCAATCTCTTCGATGGTGGGCTTTCGCGAGAGTTCGTGCTGGAGCTCGCGCTCCGTGCGCACACAGCGGTTCATGGCATCGACCATGTGCACCGGGATGCGAATCGTGCGCGCCTGGTCGGCGACCGCACGGGTGACCGCCTGGCGAATCCACCAGGTGGCATAGGTCGAGAACTTGAAACCCTTCGAGGGGTCGAACTTCTCGACCGCCCGCATGAGCCCCAGGTTGCCCTCCTGAACCAGGTCGAGCAGCGGGAGTCCCCGTCCGACGTGGCGCTTGGCGATCGAGACGACCAGCCGGAGGTTGGCCCGGGTGAACCGATCGCGGGCCATCTCCCCGGTTCGTTGACGGCGCCGCAGGCGGACGAGGACCACGCGCTCGAGCCCTTCGAGCCCCCCCGATGCCGCCAGGTCCGCCAACTCGGTCTCGGCGCCGTTGCCGCCGGCGATTTCAGCCGCCAACTCGACCTCCTCCACGGCGGTGAGCAGCGGAACCTCACCGATCTCCTGGAGGTACATGCGGGTGGAGTCGCCGCTGTCGCCACGCTCCGAGGGGTGTCTCGCCGGGTCGCGACGCCGGGTCGAACGCTGCCGGGGCCGAATCAGCCGGAGGACCTCCTGCTCGTCGGCATCGTCGTCGAGATCGACGACGGTCTCGTCGAGTTCGATGCCCTGCTCATCGAGCGCACTGCGAATCTCGGCGAGCAGTTCCGGAGTGAGGTCCGCATCCTGCAGAACCTCGATGACCTCGTCGAGCGTGAGCCGTCCACGGGATCGCCCGCGCCGAAGGAGGCGGACGAACTCGAACTCCGACACCCCGGCCCAACGGACCCGGGGGGCAACGTCACGCATCGGCCCTCCCTTCCGAATACTCGATCAACCACCGTAGCAACGGCTCGAGGGGCTCGAAGCCAGACTCGCCCTCCTGGGGCATCGGGACCTCACGGAGCCTGATGATCTCGGTGCGCAGATAGGAGATCGAGGGCTGATAGGGAACCAGGTCGCCGCTCTCCCGTGCCTCGGCCTCGAGCTCGGTGGCCGCCCGGCCAGCGGCCAATGCGACGAGCCGGTTGAGTACGCCGACCGGGTCGTCGTCGGTGGCATCCTGGACCGCGAGCCGGCCGAGCAGGTCGGCGGCGCCTCCCCCGGCGGCTGCGCGGGCGGCGTGCAGGTCTTCCTGCTCGACGAGTGCCTGGTGGGCGGTCCGGGTGATCAGTTCGCCGAACAGCACCGGATCGAGGTGTGCCGCGATGTCATCCGGTCGATGGATGAGCAGGCGAATGGCCTGGTGTTCCGAAGTGAGCCGGGTCGACACCGGGGCCGGGGCCGCAGCGCCACCCGATGCTGCACCCTTCGGGGCCGACCTGGCCATGCGCCGCATCTCGTCGACCGACACCCGGCAGCGGTCGGCGATGCCCATGACGTACTGGTCGCGCACGAGCGGGTTGGGGTGTTCGGACACGAGCGCCATGGCCTCGGCGGCGGCCAACGCCCGCCCCTCCATGCTGTCGAAGTCGCCCCGGCCCAGTGCCCGGTCGATGCGGAACTCGAGGAACGGCCGGGCCTCGGTGATCGCCCTCCCCAGCCCCTCGGGGTCGGAACGGGCCATGTCGCCCGGGTCGGAACCCTCGGGCAGTGCGGCGACTGCGAACCGCAGCCCGAACTCCTCCTCCCAGGCATAGACCCGCTCGGCGGCGGCCTGCCCGGCCCCGTCGGCGTCGTAGGCCAGGACGATCCGGGGGGCGAAGCGGGCCAGCTTGCGTGCATGGTCGGCGGTCATGGCGGTGCCGCAGGTGGCGACCGCCCGCTCGATGCCGGCCTGCTGGAAGCCGATGACATCCGTGTAGCCCTCGCACACGACGATCTCGTCCATGCGTCCCGCCTCGGTCTTGGCCCAGTTGAGGCCGTAGAGCAGCCGCCCCTTGTCGTAGACCTCGGACTGGTCGGAGGTGTTCTTGTACTTGGGGCCCTCGGCGTCGGGCAGCTTGCGGCCGCCGAAGCCGACGGCGTCGCCACGCTCGTCGAAGATCGGGAACATGATGCGGGCCCGGAAGAAGTCGTACTGCTTGCCCAGCTTGTTGAGGCCGCCCAGCCCTGCCCCCTGGAGATCCTCGGTCGACAAGCGCAGGTGGCGCGCCAGGGAGTCCCACTCGTCGGGCGCCCAGCCGATCGAGAACCTGCGGACCACATCACCGTCGTAGCCGCGCTCCCTCAGGTAGGCCCGGGCCGGACCGGCGTCGTCACCCTCGAGGAGGCGCCGGTGGTAGAAGTCGGCCGCCTTCCCGACGGCCTCGACGAGCGAGCGCCGCCGGCCACGCTTCTTGGACTCCTTGGCATCCGTGTAGCGGAGGGTGATGTTGGCCTTGTTGGCCAGGTATTCGACGGCCCCGGCGAAGTCGAGGTGCTCCATCTCGCGGACGAAGTCGATGACGTCACCCTGCACCTGGCAGCCGAAGCAGTAGAAAACCGCCTTCTCCTGGCTGACCGAGAAGGACGGCGACTTCTCGCCGTGGAACGGACACAGGCCCATCCACTGGCGGCCGGTCTTCTTGAGCTGCGTGTGCTGGGTGACGATGCCGACGATGTCGCTCTGTTCCCGCACCCGACGTATGTCATCGTCGAGGATCCCCATGGCCGCCGAAACTAGCAGTGCCCTCCGACAGCGCTCCCGGCCGCCGCTTCAAAGCGTGCCAGACAGGGCTCCCGGCCGCCGGACCGGATGGACGAAAGCGCCGCTCAGGCGGGGAGCCGACCCCGCAGGTGGTCGACCAGCTCGTCGATCGGCACCCGCTCCTGTTCCATCGAGTCGCGCTCGCGCACGGTGACGGCCCGGTCGTCGAGGGTGTCGAAGTCGACGGTGATACAGAACGGCGTGCCGATCTCGTCCTGGCGCCGGTAGCGGCGGCCGATGGCCTGGGTCTCGTCGTAGTCGCACATCCAGTGCGGCTGCAGCAGGCCGAGCACCTCGCGTGACGGCCCGACCAGCTCCGGCTTCTTCGAAAGTGGCAGCACGGCCATCGTGTACGGGGCGAGGCGCGGGTCGAACCGCAGGACGGTGCGCAGCTCGCCGCGCACCTCCTCCTCGTCGTAGGCGGCCATCAGGAACGCCATGGCGGTGCGGGTGGCGCCGGCGGCCGGTTCGATCACGTGCGGGACGTACTTCTCGTTGGTCGCCGGGTCGAGGTACTCGAGGCGGGCTCCGGACGCCTCGGCGTGGCGCCGCAGGTCGAAGTCGGTGCGGTTGGCGATGCCCTCGAGCTCGTCCCACCCCCACGGGAACAGGAACTCGACGTCGGAGGTGGCCGTGGAGTAGTGGCTCAGCTCGTCGCCCTCGTGGACCCGCAGCCTCAGCTTGTCGGCTGGCATGCCGAGGTCGAGGTACCAGTCGCGGCGCACCTCGCACCAGTACTCGAACCACTCGTCGGAGTCGTCGGGGGGCACGAAGAACTCGAGCTCCATCTGCTCGAACTCGCGGGTGCGGAACACGAAGTTGCCGGGGGTGATCTCGTTGCGGAACGACTTGCCGATCTGGGCGATGCCGAACGGCGGCCGCTTGCGGCTGGTGTTGAGCACGTTGGCGAAGTTGGTGAACATGCCCTGGGCCGTCTCGGGCCGCAGGTAGACCTCGGCTGCCGTCTCGGTGACGGGCCCGGCGAAGGTCTTGAACATGAGGTTGAACTGACGGGCCTCGGTGAGGGTGCCCGACCGGCCACACGACGGACAGGTCGTGGGGTCGTCGAGTTTGTCCTCGCGGTGGCGGGCGCCACACTCCCGGCAGTCGACCAGTGGGTCGCTGAAGTTGGCGAGGTGGCCGGATGCCTCCCACACGGCTGGCGGCGTCAGGATCGAGGCGTCGAGCCCGACGACGTCGTGGCGCATCTGCACCATCGACCGCCACCACTGGTCCTTCACGTTGCGCAGCAGCAGGACGCCGATCGGCCCGTAGTCGTAGGTCGAGCGGAAGCCGCCGTAGATCTCGGCCGACTGGAACACGAAACCCCGCCGCTTGGACAGGTTGACGACCTTGTCGAACAGCGTCTCGTCGTTGGGGACCATGGCGGTGCAGGGTAGCGACCGACCGTGTCGACGTAGGCGACGGTTCGGGCATGATCTGTCCGCGTTCCACGGCACACTCACGGCATGGAGAACATCCGGGGCATGGGGCGGATCGGCCGGGGCAACCTCACCGGCGACCCGACGGCGGTCGTGGCGCGTCGGGTGATCGCCTTCGTGCTCGACGCCTTCATCGTCTCGATCGTCGTGATGCTCGTCTACCGGGGCAACATCGCCACGATCACCGATGACAACAGGATCATCCTGAACCGGAGCGCCCTGCTCGCCGGTTCGGTCCTGTTCGTCGTGAACCACGTGTTCCTCGCCGCTGCGAAGGGCTTCAGCGTGGGCAAGGCGATCGTCGGCCTGCGGATCGTGCGCCGTAGCGACGGCGGGCTCCCCGGCCTGCTCGGCGCCGCAGGCCGCTCGGTGCCGTGGTTCATCCCGATCCCGTTCCTGCCGTTCCTCGAACTGGGCGTGATGATCACCACCGGTGGCCACCGCCGCATCGGCGACCGCATCGGGCGCACCCTCGTCGTCGACCGCGGCGACGTCGGGCTGGTCCTCTCCGTGCCGGGCCTCCCCGACCCGCCCGAACCCCCGGTGATGCCCGAACAGATCAACCCGATCGAACGCTGAGTCCGGCCCCTGCCGCCGTCAGTCCGCCGGCGCCACAGCAACCAACGAGTCCAGCCATGCCAGGATCTCGTCGAGTGAGAAGGCCTCGGCAGACGTGCGGGAGAGAAGGAGGTGATGGTGCTGGCCATCTTCGATCCACTCGTAATTCCAGAAGTGAATCCGCCCATGGGAGAGTCCGGGATCCTCCACCACGTAGCGACAGCCCTCGCCCCTCGGATCACGAGCAGTTCGCCAGCGAGGCAATCGTCACTCAATTCGCGTCGGGACGGCCGAAGCGAGTCGTTCCCCCGCCAGTTCCAGAGCTCCGGGTAACGCCAGACGCGACCGTTCTCCTCGTACCGCGTGTAGACACCGCCCGAGTAGGCGACGCGCAGCCGCGGATCACGACTTTCCGATCCGTCCCATTCCAGAAGATGAACCTCGTAGAAGTTCTTGTCGGGCCAGGGCATGTCGATCCCGAGGGTTCGTGAGGGAAGCAGAACCACCAGGTCGTACTCGTCGGCCGCTTCCTGAACCTTGTGCATGGCTTCATCGTCGACGGAGGGCTCGAGGCCGAGGTTGGTCCGGCTATCCGGCTGAATCCAGGGTTGACCACCGAGCAGCAACGGCGTCGGCTTCCTCCAGTCGTCGTCGGGAAGCGAGCAGGCAGGTCCGGCGAGGGCCAGCAGCACAAGTGCCACCCCAGCCGTCGGCGTTCCCCCCGTCCCCATATGACGCCGGCATCGGTCCCTACGCCTTCTCCATGACGTGCCTGGATCGGACCCGACGTTCGAGGTGGTATTCGATGGCGTCGGTGGCGATGGCATCGACCTCGCCGCAGACCCTGGTGTCTTCGACCTCGAGGGCGGTCGCCAGCTGCCCGCCGAGGACGGCCCGCATCACCGCCAGCGCCGACTCGGACACCGGACGGCCCCGACGGCAGTCGGCGCACAGCACTCCGCCCTCCCCGATGTCGACGGCCACGAGCCGGTCGGTGGCCCGACACCGCACGCAGGCGTCCAGTGCCGGTGCGAGGCCCTCGTGGGCCAGCAGCTTGAGGAAGAACGCCGGCACCAGCAGCGGCGACGGGCGCTGGTCGAGCGTGCGCAGCGCCCCGACGAGCATGTCGTAGCGGCGACGGTCGCCCTCCCCCTCCGGCGCCAGCCGCTCGACCACCTCGAGCAGGGCCGACGCCTCGGCGAAGCGGTCGGGATCGGTCCGCAGCGAGGCGAAGGTGTCGAGGCTCTCGGCCTGGGTGACGATCTGCAGGTCGCTGCGCCCCTTGTGGAGCTGCACGTCGACGTGGCAGGTGGGCTCGAGCCGACCGCCGAACTTCGAACGGGTCTTGCGGACCCCCTTGGCGACGGCCCGGACCTGCCCGTGGCCGGCGGTCAGCAGGGCCAGGATGCGGTCGGCCTCACCCAGCTTCCAGGTGTGCAGCACCACGGCCTGGTCCCGGTAGAGGGCCATCAGGCGCCGCGCTCCAGGCGTGTTCCCACTACCTGGCGCCCACTACTCGGCACCCACTACTCGCCGCCCACGCCGCCGAAGCGCCGGTCCCGGTCCTGGTACTCCTTGATGGCGGCGTAGAGGTGCTCCCTGCGGAAGTCGGGCCAGAGCACGTCGCTGAACACCAGCTCGCTGTACGCCAGCTCCCACAGCAGGAAGTTGGAGATGCGGTACTCGCCCGACGTGCGGATCATGAGGTCCGGGTCGGGCATCTCGGGGTTGTAGAGGTTGCGGGCGATCACCTTCTCGGTGATCTTGTCGGCCGGCAGGCCCGACTCGACGATGCGGCGCACGGCATCGACCAGCTCGGCCCGGCCGCCGTAGTTGAAGGCGATCGTGAACGTGAGGCCGGTGTTGTCCTGCGTGAGCTCGAGCGTCTCGTCCATGCGCCGGATCAGGCGCTTCGGGACCCGCCAGTCGCGGCGCCCCGAGAACCGGATCCGGATGTTGCGGTCGTTCAACTCGTCGCGCCGCTGGAGCAGGATCTGTTCGTTGAAGTTGATGAGGAACTTCACCTCGTCCTTCGGACGCCGCCAGTTCTCGGTCGAGAAGGCGTAGACGGTGAACCACTCGACGCCAAGTTCGTCGGCACCCTCGAGCACGTCGAACAGGGCGTGCTCGCCGGCCTTGTGCCCCTCGGTGCGGGACAGCCCCTGCTGCTTCGCCCAGCGCCCATTGCCGTCCATGACACAGGCGATGTGGCGGGGGATCCTGGAGGGATCGGGGTCGGCGGGAAGCACGGCTCGAAAACTACCGGCTGGCGCCGATCGCCCGGTGGAACGCCGCACCCGTGTCATTCGCCGCCGGTACCGTCAGCACATGGACGACGACGCTGCGGCAAGCCTCTCCGAGCGCGCAGCGATCGCCCTCGAGGAGGTCACCGCCCACCTGCCGAACGGCGGCGAGCGGCGTCCCGGCCAGGAGGCCATGGCCAGGGCGGTGGCCGAGGTCATCGCAGGCGTCGGGGGAACCAAACACCTCGCCGTCCAGGCCGGTACGGGCACCGGCAAGACGCTCGCCTACCTCGTGCCGGCCCTCCTCGCCGGTCGGCGCACCATCATCGCCACCGCCACCAAGGCCCTCCAGGACCAGTTGGCCGACAACGACCTTCCCTTCCTCGCCAAGCACCTCGACGCACACCTGGACGAGCCGGTCTCGTTCGCGGTCCTGAAGGGGCGCTCGAACTACGTCTGCCTCCAACGACTCGCCGAGGTCGCCGAGGCGAACGTCCAGCAGACGCTCGACGGCCTCGCCGAACACGCCGACGACGAACACCTGGCGGCCATCGCCGACTGGGCGACCGAGACCGACACCGGCGACCGGGCCGAACTGCCATTCGAGCCGAGCGGCGCCACCTGGTCCGCCGTGAGCGTCGGCTCCCACGAGTGCCCCGGTCGCATCCGCTGCCCGTCCGGTGACGGATGCTTCGCCGAACAGGCCCGCGACCGGGCGGCAGAAGCGCAGGTGGTCGTCACGAACCTGCACCTCTACGGCATCGACGTGGCGACCGACGGGGCGATCCTCCCCCCGCACGACCTGGCGATCCTCGACGAGGCCCACGCCGCCGAGGACATCCTCGCCGCCGCCATCGGCGCCGAGGTGTTCGGCGGCCGCTTCCGGTCGCTGCGCCGCCTCGCCTCCGGCGTCCTCACCCGCTCATCGGCACTCGACGACCTCGAGGACCTCGCCGGCCGCTTCGACGATGCCCTCCTCGCACACCTCGGCAAGCGGCTCACCCCCGCCGACGACCCAATCGTCGGGCCGCTGCTCGAACTGGCCGACACCCGCCTCGAGTCCCTCCAGTCGGCACTGCGAGCCATCCCCGACGATGCGAAGGCGGATGTCAAGGCACGGGCGCAGCGTGCGCTGTTGTCCACGGGCAGCCTCCTCGGCTCGATCCGGACGATCCGGAGCCCCGACGAGGGCGATGTCGCCTGGGTGGAGGGACCCCGCAACCGGCCGGTGCTGTGCATGTCACCCGTCGTCATCGCCGACGTGCTGGCTCGGCTCCTCTGGCCCAAGCGCCCGGTCGTGCTCACCAGCGCCACCCTGCCGCCCAACCTGGCCGGACGCCTCGGCCTGCCGGAGGGCGAGCACCGGACCGAAGACGTCGGCAGCCCCTTCGACTTCGAGCGCCAGACCCTCCTGTACTGCGCCGCTCACCTCCCCGACCCACGCGACCCCGGCTACCGCGAAGCCGTCCACGCCGAACTCGAGCGGCTGATCCTCGCCGCCGGTGGTCGCACCCTGGCGCTGTTCACCAGCTGGTCGGCACTCGACGCCGCCCACGCCCACCTGGCCGAGCGCCTGCCGTTCACCGTCCTCCACCAGAACGACCTCCCCAAGCCGGCACTCATCCGGGCCTTCGCCTCCGACGAGGCCTCGTGCCTGTTCGGCACACGAGGACTCTTCCAGGGCATCGACGTACCCGGCCCGACGCTGTCGCTGGTCACGATCGACCGCATCCCCTTCCCGCGCCCCGACGATCCGCTCCTCTCCGCCCGGCGCGAACAGATCGGCGACGGTGCATTCGGCGAGATCGACATCCCCATGGCGGCAACCGAACTGGCGCAGGCAGCGGGACGCCTCATCCGGACGGCTACGGACATCGGCGTGGTCGCCGTCCTCGACCGCCGGCTCGCCAAGAGCCACGCCTACCGACAGCAGCTCCTGGCGGCCCTGCCGCCGATGCCGCGCACCGTCGATCCCGACGAGGTCGAGCGCTTCCTGCGGAACCTGTCCGAGGGGTAACACCAGTTGGCGCCGGTCGCTCCGGGCGCACCGGGCGCACCGGGCGCACCGGGCGCTCAGTAGCCCAGACGCTCCGGGCGCTCAGTAGCCCAGGCGGTCGAGGGCCTGGGGGCGGCGCTGCCAGTCCTTGTCGACCCGCACCACCAGCTCCAGGTAGGCGCCCTCGGGCAGTTGCTCGCGCACCCGTATGCCGGCCTCCTTGAGCACAAGCCCTCCCTTCCCGATGACCATGCCCTTCTGGGAGTCGCGCTCGACCAGGATCTCGCAACGGATGTGCGGCCACTCCCATTCGGTGACCCGGGTGGCGATCGAGTACGGGAGCTCCTGGCGCACCACGGCCAGCAGCTGCTCGCGCACGAGCTCGGCCACCCAGAAGGCCTCGGGAACGTCGGTGACCATGTCGTCGGGGTAGTACTGCGGCCCCTCGGGCAGGCGGGCCAGGACGTGTTCGACCAGGTCGTCGACGCCGGTCCCCTTCCGTGCCGAGATCGGGAAGTACTCGTCGAAGCCGAAATCGGTCGCCAGCACCAACTGCCCGATGATCCGGTCATGGGACTGGCCGTCGACCTTGTTGAGCACCAGCACCGTCCGCTCGGGTGGGAGCCCTTCGGCGACGAAGCGGTCGCCGTTGCCGATGCCGCCCCGGCCGTCCACCACGAACAGAACTACGTCCATGTCCCCGAGCGCCGCCCTGGCGGTGTGGTTGAGGCGCTCGCCGAGCGTGGTCCGGGGCTTGTGGATGCCGGGCGTGTCGCAGAACACGGCCTGCACGTCGGGCCGGGTCAGCACGCCCCGGACCTCCGTGCGGGTCGTCTGCGGCTTGTCGGAGACGATCGAGACCTTGGTACCGAGCATCTTGTTGAGCAGCGTCGACTTGCCGACATTGGGACGGCCCACGATCGTGACGAACCCCGAACGCATGGAGCGTTCCTCCCCCGACCCGGTCACCTGGCCACCGGGGCGCCGATGCGCACCCTGGTGATACGTCGTCCGACCACCTGCTCGACGTCGAAGCGCCGGCCGGCCAACTCGACGCCCTCCCCCACCGACGGGACGTGGCCGAGTGCGTCGAAGAGCAGGCCGCCGACGGTGTCCCAGTCGCCGGCCGGGAGGACGTCGCCGAGCAGCTCGTCGAGTTCGTCGACCGGCATCCGGCCGTGGACCAACATGGCACCGTCGGCCAAAGGCGTGGCCAGGGGCTCCTCGCTGTCGAACTCGTCGACGATCTCCCCGAAGACCTCTTCGAGCAGGTCCTCCATGCTCACCAATCCGGCCGTGCCGCCGTACTCGTCGACAACCACCGCCAGGTGGAAGCGTTCGGCCTGCATCTGGCGCAGGAGGTCGTCGGCCTGCTTGGTCTCCGGCACATCGTGGGTCGGCCGCGCCAGGTCGGTCACCGGATCGTCGCCGCGGCCGTCGAACTGGGCCCGCATGAGGTCCTTGGCGTGCACGACGCCGAGCAGGTCGTCGATGCCGGACCCCTCGATCGGCACACGGCTGCGGCCGCTGCGGACGGCGACCTCGATGGCCTCGGTGATCGAGGCATCGGACCGCACGGTGACCATGTCGGGCCTCGGCACCATCACCTCCCGGACGAGCGTGTCGCCGAAGGCGATCACCGACTCGACCAACTCGTGTTCCTCCTCGTCGATGGCCTGCGATTCGAGGGCCCGGTCGGCCACGGCCAGCAGCTCCTCCTCCAACACGGATGGTCCACCGCCCCGGGCCCGTCGCGGGGAGATCCGCTCGGCGAGGGAGATCAGGGCGACGGTCACCCAGCGCAGCGGCGCCACCCTCGACAGGCCATGCACCAGAGGGGCCATGCGCAGAGCCACGGCATCCGTGTTGGCCAATGCCCAGGTCTTGGGGATGGCCTCGGCGACGACGAACAACACCAGCAACAGAACCAGCAGCGCCGGCGCCACCCAGCCTCCACCGAAGCGATCGTCGATGACCACGGCCGTCAGGCCGGCGGCCCCCAGGTGGCAGACCAGCAGGAGCAGGAGGATCGGCCCGAGGTAGTGGGAACGCTCCTTGAGCACCTCGAGCAGCTGGTCGGCCCGGTTGTCGTGTTCGCCGTTGCCGTTGCCGTTCTCGCGCTCGCTGCCGGCCAGCACCGATGCCCTGGAGCGCCGCATGTGGGTGAGGCTCGTCTCGGCAGCCGCCAGTACGCCGCTCACACCGATCAGAACGAGCAGCCCCAGGAGGACGAGGATCTCGCTGCCGGTCATGGTCGTCGCCTCGATGCAGACATCTCGCTGCCGGTCATGGTCGTCGCCTCGATGCAGACATCTCGCTGCCGGTCATGAGCGGTGGTGCCGGTCGAGCAGTTCGCGTTCGCGTCGCTGCATCGCCGCAGTCTCGTCGGGCTCGGCGTGGTCGTGCCCGAGGAGGTGGAGGATCCCGTGGACAAGCAGCAGCGCCACCTCGTCCTCGTACGCCCGTTGCCCGCCCTCGGCCTGCCGATCGGCCACCGACGGGCAGATCACCACGTCGCCCAGCAGCACCGGCACGTCACCGGGCACCTCGGCGGGATCGTCGACCGGGAACGCCAGGACGTCGGTGGGGCTGCCGTCACCGCCGAGGTGGTCGCGCTTGAGATCGGCGATCGGTTGTTCGTCCACGAAGTGGACGGTGAGCTCGATGCGCGGTTCGTCGAGGCGTTCGTCGACGAGTACGTCGGTGGCGAGTCGTCCCCAGCGATCAGCATCGACCTCGGGGCCCGCACCGGGGGCGGCCCGCTCGTCGACGACCACGATCGTGGGGCCGGGTTCCGGAGGTTCGCCGCCCATCCTGATCAGGTGCCCCTGCGTCGGGGCGTGTTGCGCTCGTAGGCCTCGACGATGTCCTGGACGATCCGGTGGCGCACGACGTCGCGTGCGCCGAGCCTCACGAACGAGAGCCCGTGAATGCCTTCGAGCACCTTCTCGATCCCGTCGAGGCCGCTGCGCCCGTCCGGCACGTCGATCTGGGTGGCATCGCCGGTCACGACGACACGGGTTCCGAAGCCGATGCGGGTGAGGAACATCTTCATCTGCTCGGGCGAGGTGTTCTGGGCCTCGTCGAGGATCACGAACGAGTTGTTGAGGGTGCGGCCACGCATGAACGCCAGCGGCGCCACCTCGATCTGTCCCCGGTCGAGCATCTTCTGGGCGGTCTCGGTCTCGAGCATCTCGAAGAGGGCGTCGTAGAGGGGCCGCAGGTAGGGATCGACCTTGGCCATGAGGTCGCCCGGGAGGAACCCCACCCGCTCGCCCGCCTCGACCAGTGGTCGGGTCAGGACGATGCGCTCCACCAGGTTGTTCTGCAGTGCCCGTATGGCCATCGCCACGGCCAGCCAGCTCTTGCCGGTGCCGGCGGGGCCGATGGCGAACGTGACGACGCTGTCGCGGACCGCCTCGACGTAGCGCTTCTGGCCGGCCGACCGCGGGCGCACCGGCTTGCCGCGGGCCGTGCGCATGATCTCGGTGCCGAGCACCTCGGAAGGGCTCTCGTCGGCACGCACCATGTCGATGGCCCGGTCGAGGGTGCGGTCGTCGACGGCCAGCCCGCGTTCGAGCAGGAGCACGAGCTCGCTGAACACCTTGCCGACCAGGCCGGCGCCGGGGCCGTCGACGGAGATCTGGTTGCCGCGCACATGGATGACGGCGTCGGGGAAGGCCTTCTCGACCCGGCGCAGCAACTGGTCGCGCTCACCGACCAGGCCCGACATCAGGTCATTGCCCGGCACGTCCAGGGTCACAGTCGTCTCTGCCATCAGCACCAGCAGCGTATCCGTGGTCGAGGGTTCCTTCTCCACCCCTGGTGGCCGTCACGGCTGTTCGTTACAGTCTGGTCAAGCGCCGACGAGGTGGATCTGGAGTCTCCCATGGACAACTTCTGTAGTGGTTGCGGTACTGCGACTTCACCAACGGCGTCGTTTTGTCCCGGATGTGGCGCACATCTCCGTACTGGTGCCAGTGCCAATGCCGACAATCGAAGATTCCGCCTTGGCGGGTTGGGCAGGGCACTTACCTGGACGTGGGGAATCGCCTGCGCCGTCAGCCTTCTCGCAGCGATCGCACACCTGTCGAGGGCAGGGCTCGTCAGCGACTTTCTGGACAACCCGTATTCCGTCTCCATGAGTGAAGCCGACGACGCCGATGCCAATGTGATCCTCGCAACAGGAGCTCGTATCGCGACAAACGGCTTGGCCTTCATAATCATGATCGTGTTCGCCTGGCGGGCCACCAAGAACCTCCAGATGTCCGGCGCGACGCTGAAGCGCGGGCCGGGCTGGGCTGGGCGATCGGTGGTTGGTTCATTCCCATCGGCAACCTTTGGATCCCCTATCAGGTCGTTCGAGATACTTGGCGCCTCGCCCCAGGAGCCGACGCCAACAACAATCAGACGGTCGAGGCAATCTGGCTTGCCGCCTTCATCGGATTCTGGGTATCAGTCCTGATCGGGAACATGGCGCCAAACGGCGACTCCTTTGAGGATCTCCGGTCAGCCGATTACTTCGGAGCAGCTGCATCGCTCGGATTGGCCGCCGTCTTCGTGGGCTTCATCCTCACCTTCCGCTCGATCGCTGAAAAACACGATCAGCCAACCTCTCAGAGATAGGAGCGAGGGGATGGCCCCTCGTGACCCGGGGCCGGGACGGCACTACCCTCCGGCCATGTCTGCTGATCCGCTCGACCGGCTGGCCGCCGAGGCCGGGGTCGACGAGGCCGTCCGGCGCCTCGGGCACCAGGCGTGGCTGCGACGCAGGGCCGAGGAGTCCGCCAGCCTGCTGGGTCTGCTCGCCGACCTGGCCGAACGCCGGGACCCGGTCGAGCTGCTGCTCGTCGGCGGTGGACGCCGCCACGGGCGCATCGAGACCGTCGGCTCCGACCTGATCGGGCTGCGGCTCGACGACCGTCGCCTGGCGCTGGTGGCCCGACGTGCACTTGCGGCCATCCGCCCCGACCGCGGCGTTCCCGACCTGGTCGGCGACCGAATGGTCCCTGCGGACGGGCAGAACCTGCGCGATGTCCTCGACCGCCTCGTCGCCGACCAGCCACGCGTGACGATCACCCTGGTCGGCACGCTCATCCCCGTCGAAGGCGTCCTCGAACGCCTCGGCCGCGATGTGCTGCTGGTCAGGGAAGCCGACGGAACAGCCACGCACCTGCCGTTCGGCGCCGTGGTCGAGGTGCTCGTCGCCTCCGACTGATTTCCCGGGATCGGCCTTGGCATCGAGCCTCAGCCCTTCCGGCGGCGCTTCTTCTTGCCAAGCTTCCCGGGCTTCTTGCCGGACTTGCCCCGCCGCCTCAGGAACCGGCGCTTGGACGACTCGCGTTCCAGTTCCGCCATCACCCGGGGACCCGCCTCGTTCACGATGTCCTCGGCGGCGTCGAGCAGCGCAGCGATGCTGTCGTCCTCGCCGAGGCTGGCCGGCTCCTCCGGAGTGGCCGGGGTGACCAGGGTGCCGTGGCTCCAGTTCACATCGACCATCCGCCTCGTGAACGACGGGCAGTCGTCGGGGCAGCGCCATGGCGCCTCGGGGGCCAGGTCGAGGTCGCACTTCCGGACGGTGTCCCCGTTCGGATACGAGCGACTCTCGAAGTACTTGCAGTCCTGGCGCATCGGCATGAGAGGTTCCTAGCCGAGGTTCGGGTTCAGCGGTTGGAGGGACTGTGCCTCAGCCGACCGACCCCTCCATCTGCAACTCGATGAGGCGGCTCCACTCGACGGCGTACTCCATCGGCAGGGTGCGGGTGATCGGCTCGATGAAGCCGTTGACGACCATCGACATGGCCTGCTCCTCGGTGAGCCCGCGGCTCATCAGGTAGAAGAGCTGGTCGTCGGCGACCTTCGAGACGGTGGCCTCGTGGCCGACCACGGCGTCGGCCGAGCCGACCTCCATGTACGGATAGGTGTCGGAGATGCTCTCGTCGTCGAGGATCAGGGCATCGCACTGCACGTGGCTCTTGCAGCCGTAGGCATCGTCCTCGATCCGGACGAGTCCCCGGTAACTGGTGCGGCCGCCGTCCTTCGAGATCGACTTGGAGACGATCTTGGACGTGGTCTCAGGAGCCAGGTGGGTCATCTTGGCACCGGCATCCTGGTGCTGGCCCGCACCTGCGTAGGCCACCGACAGCACCTCGCCCGAGGCCTTCGGGCCGGCGAGCACCACGGCCGGATACTTCATGGTGAGGCGTGAGCCGATGTTGCCGTCGATCCACTCCATGTGGCCCTCGGCCTCGACGTACGCCCGCTTGGTGACCAGGTTGTAGACGTTGTTGGACCAGTTCTGGATGGTGGTGTAGGTCACCCGGGCCGACGGCTTGACCACGATCTCGACCACGGCCGAGTGCAGCGAGTCGGTGCTGTAGACGGGCGCCGAACAGCCCTCGATGTAGTGCACCTCGGAACCCTCGTCGGCGATGATCAGGGTGCGCTCGAACTGGCCCATGTTCTCGGCGTTGATCCGGAAGTAGGCCTGCAACGGCATCTCGACCTTGACGCCGGGCGGCACGTAGATGAACGAACCACCGCTCCAGACAGCCGAGTTCAGCGCCGAGAACTTGTTGTCGTTGGGCGGGATGATCCGGCCGAAGTACTGCCTGACGACCTCGGGGTACTCGCGCAGGGCGGTGTCCATGTCGCAGAAGATGATCCCCTGCTCCTCGAGGTCCGCGCGGTTGCGGTGGTAGACGACCTCGGACTCGTACTGGGCGGTGACGCCGGCCAGGTACTTGCGCTCGGCCTCGGGGATGCCGAGCTTCTCGTAGGTGTTCTTGATCGATTCGGGAACCAGGTCCCAGTCGTCGACGAGCGACTCGGTGGGCTTGATGTAATAGTAGATGTTGTCGAAGTTGATCCCCGACATGTCGCCGCCCCAGGTGGGCATCGGGCGACGGCAGAAGCGGTCGTACGACTTGAGCCGGAAGTCGCGCATCCAGTCCGGTTCGCCCTTCATCCAGGAGATCTCCTCGATGATGCGCTCGTCGATGCCCTTCTTGGGCTTGAAGACGTAATCCTCCTCGTCGCTCCAGCCGAGCTTGTAGCGGCCGAGGTCGAGACCCAGGTCAGTTGCAGACACGATCCGAGATACCTCCAGTTCGAAGATCTTCGACAGTGGGGAACTTGTGCGTACCGGGCGACGGGTTGCCGTCCGGGGGATTTCTCCTACGACCATAGTAACAATTCCGGAGCCGATAATGAACGAACCGAGAGCCGACCCGGAAAAGCCGGGAAATCTGCTTCCGTCAGTCGACCTTCGCCAGACGGCGCTGGCGGTCCAGCCAGCCCAACAGGATGGCGATCGCACGCGGATCGTGGCGCAGGTGATGGCCGGCCCGGTTGATGAAACGCAGGTCACCGGCCCCATGGGCGGCGGCGATCGCCCTGGCGTCGAGCGGCGGCACGATGTCATCGTCGGTCCCGTGCACGACGAGCAGCGGCCGGGGAGCCAGCGCATCGGCGGCATGTTCGGCCGAGACCCCGGCGAGTCCCGACGACCACCTCTCGAAATCCGTCGGTTGGGCATCAGTCCCGATCACCCCCGCCTCACGGGCATGGAGGAGCAGGCGGCGCGGGTTGGCGGCCCAGTCGGAGAAGTCGGCAGGACCGGCGAACGTGGCCGCACCACCGATGCGCTCGTCAGCAGCCGCTGCGCACACCGCCAGCGCCCCGCCGGTGCCGAAACCGACCGTCCAGACGGAGTCGGCCCGTTGCTCGGAGAACAGGTGGTCGGCAGCGGCGATGACGTCCTCGAGCCAGCCGTCGAGGCTGAAGTGGCCCTCGGACCCCGGCATTCCCCGGGGGGACGGCACGATCACCACCCAGCCCATCTCGCGTGCGATCCGTTCCGCCAGTTCGGGGAAGGTGGCGGGAGAGTTGGCGCCTCCCCCCTCTCCGGTGGGGAAGCCGTGGCAGATCACGACCCCCGGCAGGTCGCGGCCACTCCCGGCCGGGCGCTCCAGGTGCGCGGCGAGGGTCAGCCCGCCCGATCGATAGGTGTGGTTGGACACGTGCGTTGCCAGGCCAGAAGATCGTCAGTCGATCCGGCGCAGGCCCTCCCGGAACTGGCGGGCCCGCTCGACGTAGATCTGGGCGTTGACGAGGTTGGTCCCCTCGGGGACGACCCCCTCACGGATCAAGGCCGGCACGCCGAGCGCCATCGAAAGGGCCGGCACGACCTGTCCGTTGCGGACCACGGCGTTCGCCCCGACGATCGAACCCATTCCGACCACGGCCTCGTGGAGCACCACCGCCCCCACGCCCACGAGGCCCTGGTCCTCGATGGTGCAGCCCTCGAGATGGCACAGGTGCCCCAGGGTGACATCGTCCCCCACGATCGTCGGCAGGTCGCTGGTGCAGTGGAGCACGGCATTGTCCTGCACGGAGGTGCGCGCACCGATCGAGATCAGGTTGTCGTCTGCCCGGATGACGGCGTGCGGCCACACGCTCGACCCGGGACCGATCTCGACGTTGCCGATGACCACCGCATCGGGATGGACGTAGGCGGTCGGATCGATGCGAGGCTCCCTGCCGCCCAGCGCATACACGGCCATCAGGCGTGCCCCCTGAACGATCCGTACCTGCCGCCCAGGAACACCAGCGGCGAACCCTCGTCGACATGGCTGAGGTGCTCGACCAGACCCATGACGAACACGTGGTCGCCGGTATCGACCACTGCGTGGACCGAGCAGTCGATCGAGGCGAGGCAGGCGGGGATGAGCGGCGCTCCGGACGGTGCCGGCTGCCAGCCACTGCCCTCCCAGGGGTCGCCGTCCTTGCTGAAGAAGGCGTCACAGAGGTCGGTCTGCAGATCGGAGAAGACGTTCACGCAGAAGGAGCCGGTGCCCTCGATGAGGGGCCACGTGGACGAACTCTTCCCCACCAGGAAGCCGACCAGCGGCGGGTCCATCGACACCGACACGAACGAGCCGATGACGATCGCCGCTGGTTCGCCGTCGGGACAACCCGTCACGAGGGTCACCCCCGTCGGATACCGGCCGAGGACCTTCCGGTAGAGGTCGCCGTCGATCTGGTCAGCCATGTCCACTCTCCGTACACCGGTCCCGGCACGTCATCGTCCGGCGGAGGGTAGCCGGGGGCACCCGGCAGGACGCGTCCGAGCGTCAGACGGACAGTCGACGGGGCCTCAACGAGATCGTCCGACCCTCGGCCGCAGCCGATACCCCTCCGATGTCGCGGCCCTCGGCCGCTGCCTGCGCATCCTCGAGCAGGCCATCGACCGTGGCGTCGCAGTGGGCCGGATCATGGTGGAACAGCACCAACTCGCCGACACCAGCCTGGTGGGCGACCTCGACGGCGTAGTCGACCGTGCAGTGGCCCCAGTCCGGTCGCTCTGCGAACTCGTCGGGGGTGAACTGGGCGTCGTGGATCAACAGGTCGACGCCGTCGATCAGCGCCAGCACCGCCTCGTCGACGTGTGTCGGAGCTCCGACGGGCTCCTGGTGGTCGCTCACGTAGGCGACGCTGACACCGTTCCACTCGATCCGGTAGCCGTTGGTGACACCGACGTGCGGGACGGCGGCGACCGTGACCGTCGCCGGGCCGACGTCGAAGCTCCCGTCGAGCACGTCGTGGAAATCGATCGTGCCGGCCAGGTCCCGGTAGCCGATCGGGAAGTACGGCGGCGCCATGAACTCGTCGAAGCAGGCCTCGAGCGTGCGGCCGTTGCGGGGGCCGTACACGTCGAGTCGGGCGTCCGGGCAGTTGATCGGCGCAAAGAACGGCAATCCCTGGATGTGGTCCCAATGAAGGTGGCTCACCAGGGCCGTGCCCCGGAAGGGGGCCTGCGCACACGGCTCGTCCACGCCGTAGAAGCGCAGGCCGGTCCCCAGGTCGAACAGGATCGGATCGCCGCCCGGCACATCGACGACCACGCACGCGGTGTTGCCGCCGTAGCGCGCGTTCGCGTCGCACGGACAGGGGGTCGATCCCCTGACCCCATAGAAGGTGACGTCGAGCGCGGCGTCCATCGCCGGAGAGGGTAATGACGCGCGACGACGCTGTGTCGGGGTTGTGACCCATCTCACCCTGTTCGCTCTGCGTCACCGCCCGGCTCCGAGCGGCCGCTGACCGCGCGCGAGACTCACGGCAATGACAGTTGCACGCTCTTCGACCCCTTCGCTCCCCTCGCTTCCCGCGCTTCCCGACGGGCTCGTGGCCGTGGTCAAGGAGGCCTGCCCCGCCTGCCAACTGGTCGCCCCCGTCCTCGAACACCTCGCCGACGTGGCGGGGTTGGTCGTCTACACCCAGGACGACCCGTCCTTCCCCACCGAAGCCGACTGGGTGATCGACGACACCGACCTCGCCGCCAGTTGGCAGATCGACCTCGATGCCGTCCCGACGCTCGTGCGCCGGGTCGACGGCGTCGAGGTCGCCCGCACGGTCGGGTGGGACCGCGACCTGTGGGAGGACCTCACCGGCATCACCGGCCTCGGCGACGGCCTGCCGGTCTTCAAGCCCGGCTGAGGATCCCTCACGGTCGACCCCGGGCGGGTCGACGAACTCCTTGCCCGGTTCGGTGGCACGGGTCTCGCCTCGCGTCGCGTCGAGCTGGCAGAACTCGAGGACGATCACGAGGCACTGTTCGACCGCGGCTGGACCGACGGCCTGCCGGTCGTCCCGCCCACCGAGGGGCGCGTGGTCCGGATGCTCGAGGGCACCACGCGGTCCGCCGACGAGGTGGTGGCGCTGATCCCACCGAACCTCGTCGAATGCACGGTCGAGAAGGTGGCCGTCAACGCCGTGATGGCCGGTTGCCGACCCGAGTACCTGCCGGTCGTCCTGACAGCGGTCGAGGCGATCTGCAGCGACGAGTTCAACATGCACGGCGTGCTCGCCACCACGATGTCGGTCGGTCCGGTCCTGGTGGTCAACGGGCCCATCGCCGCATCCATCGGCATGAACTCGGGGATCAACGTCCTCGGCCACGGCAACCGGGCCAACTCCACCATCGGTCGGGCCGTCCAGCTCGTGATCCGGAACATCGGCGGCGGCGCCCCCGGCGGCATCGACCGGGCCACGCTCGGCCACGTCGGCAAACAGGGCTTCTGCTTCGCCGAGGACGAAGACGCCTCGCCTTGGAACTCGCTGTCCGAGGAGCGGGGATTCGACCGGACCCAGAGCACGGTCACGGCGTTCTGCGGCGAGGGGCCCAGCCTGGTCATCGACCAGTTGAGCCGCAGCCCCGAGTCGCTCACGCGGTCGCTGGCCGCCAGCCTCCGCACCACCATCTCGCCACGCGTCGTGACGGGAATGGACGCGATGCTGGTCATCTCGCCCGAGCACATGGCCCGCTACCGGGACGCCGGCTGGGACCGCACCCGCTTCCTGGCCGAACTCGACGAGCACCTGATGTTCGACACCGACGAGATCATCGTCGGCGCCGACGGCATCGAAGATGGTCTTCCTCCCGGACTGGCCGGCCACCGGCTGCCCAAGTTCCGTCCCGGTGGACTGCTCGTCGTCCATGCCGGCGGATCCGCCGGCCTGTTCTCGGCCATCATCGGAGGCTGGCTGAACGGCCCCGCCGGTTCCGACCCCGTCACGAGGGAGATCACCCCATGAGCAACCACCAGAGCACCCGCACCACCGTCCTCGACCCGACCGCCGAACAGCGGCCGGCGAAGAGGGAACGCACCGCACGACCCGAGTCGCTCGCCGGCCTCACCGTCGGCCTACTCGACATCTCCAAGCCGCGGGGCGATGTCTTCCTCGACCGGGTCGAGGAACGGCTCACGGCGCTCGGGGCGAAGGTCGCCCGGTACGCCAAGCCCACCTTCACCAAGCCAGCGCCCGTCGACCTGCGCCACGAGATCGCCATCCAGTGCGACGCCGTCATCGAGGCCCTCGCCGATTGAGGATCCTGCACGACGTGCAGTGTGCACGACATCGACGATCTCGAACGAAGGGGCGTGCCGGGGGTCTTCGTGGCCTCGGACACATTCACCGATGCGGCAGCCATCCAGGCCGAGGGCCTCGGGCTGGATGTCGCCGGCGTGTTCGTGGCGCACCCCATCCAGGACCGCACCGACGACGAGATGGCGACCCTGGCCGATGACGCCATCGAGGCACTCCTCGCCGCACTCACCGGATCCTGACCGGCCCCGGATTCAGGGCAGGCGGTAGCCCGAGCCGCAGCTGACCGCAAGTCCATCCGCCCGGACGCCGGCTGCGACGCGTCCGGCCCGTTCGGGGTCGTCGGGCCATCCCATGACCTCGGCGAGCCGGTCGGCCGGGACCGGGCCGTCGGAAAGCGCCGAGACGAGCCGTCCCCTGCCCTGGCGATCGGAGCCCTCGAAACGCGACTGCGGGCCCCCCACACCGGCCGAACCACGGGCCGGATCCGGGCCCACCCCACGCCAGGCACAGCCGTCGGCCACCGGACACTCGCCGCATCGGGGCTCCCGCGCCCGGCAGACGACCGCCCCCAGGTCGAGCAGCACCTGGTTCCATGCCCATGCCTGTCCGGGAGGCACGGCCCCGTCGGCCAGTGCCTGTGCCTCGCCGGCCGTGAGTCGATGTCCTGCACGGCGTGCCAGCACCCTGGCCACGTTCGTGTCGACGACGGCCGCATCCTGCTCGAAGGCGAATGCCAGCACCGCACGGGCGGTGTAGGGGCCGACCCCAGGCAGCGCCAGCAGGGCGTCGAGGTCGGCTGGGACGAGGCCTCCGTGCAGCGCGACCACCCGGGTCGCACAGCGGTGGAGGTTGACCGCCCGGCGGTTGTAGCCGAGGCCCGACCACTCGCGGAGCACGTCGCCAACCGGTGCCCCGGCACAGGCGACCGGATCGGGAAAGCGGTCGAGGAACCTCTCCCAGCGGGGAACCACCCGGTCGACCTGCGTCTGCTGGAGCATCACCTCGGCGACGAGCACCGGCCACGGCTCGCGGGTACGCCGCCACGGAAGGTCCCGCAACCGGGGGCGCCCCCAGTCGAGCAGCTCGACGGGCAGCGGAGCGCTCACACCGAGCCGGCGAACAGCTCGGGGACGACCGGGCCATCCGCCCGGGTCGATGCCCGCCCGGGGCTGGTCCGACCCGCAGGCCCGACCACGACCGAGGCCGACGACGCCAGGAGCCGCTCGACGCCATGTGGCCCGGGGTCGAGCCCGTCCGTCGCCGACTCCCACATGCGTGCGGGAAGCACCGTCCCCAGCCCGGCCAGCACCCACACCTCGGCGCCTGCGGTGACGGCGGCGCCGACGAGCGCCGTCGTCCCCTCCGGGGCGAACCACTCCCCCGGCCCCCAGAGGCAGGCCCGGCACACCACCAGGTCGGCGGCCACCACCGCCGCGAACTCGCCGTCGACGACCTGCACGCCCCGCTCCTCGAACTCCCGCCGTTCCTCGGGGTCCACCCCGAGCGCTGCACCCGGCCCGGTGACGACCACCGCCCCGTCGGGAAGGGCGCGGGCTGCACGCTTCCCGGTCGGATCGCTCCGCAACCGGGCGACGGCCTCATGCAGCGCCGTCGGAGGATCGGATGCCGCAAGCGCCGTTGCCGCAAGCCACACCAGCGGCCCGTCCAGCGGGCAGCGCGCCACCAGCCGTCGACAGGCGGTCAACAGCCCGCCGGGTCGTCCCGCCACCGGAGCCAGCGCAACGCCGGCCTCGACGGCCACCGACCAGGCCGATCCCCCCGAACGGATGCCGGATCGGGCCACGAACCGGAGGTGTTCCATCGGATGCACGCAACGACGGTAATCGGGCCACGTGCGGGCAGCCGCGTCCGTGCCGCCCTGACGGAGCCGCGCTAGCGTTTGCGCCCGTGGCACAGGACCCCTCCCTCGACATCGAGCTGCACCCGATCGGCGGCGCTCCCCTGCCGCTCTCGCAACTGCTCACGCTGTTCCCGATGGCTGCCGTCGTGCTCGACCCCTACACGCACGAGAGCTCCTGGCTGCTCGACACCGCACGCCGAATCCTCACCGAGTTCCGCGACGCCGACGTCCGCGTCGCCTACCTCGTCACCGGCACCGACAGCGACGGTGCCGCCAAGTTCCTCGGACCGCTGGCCGACGAGATCCTCGGGTTGGCCGACCCCGACCGGGCGCTGGTGCGCTCCCTCGGCCTCGATGCACTTCCTGCACTCGTGGCGATCCGCCAGGACGGCCACCTGATGGGTGCCGCCGAGGGCTGGGATCCGGCCGCATGGCGTGCAGTCATCGATTCGCTCGTGGCCCTGACCGCATGGTCGCGCCCAGAGATTCCGGCAGCGGGTGATCCGGCGCCCTACGCCGGAACCACCGCCCTGGGCTGATCGCCCACAGGATCGACAGCATGAAGGTCCGCATCGGCTTCGGATTCGGCGGGTCGGCACACCCCGGCGACACCGGCCTGTTCGGTCGCCTCGTCGACGACCTCGAATCGCTCGGCTACGACTCGCTCTGGGTCAGCGAACGCGCCAACGGCCTGACCCTCGATCCGATCGTCGCCATGTCGTATGCGGCCGGCCGCACCGAACGCCTCAAGTTCGGACCGGCGGTCATGGTGCTTCCCGGCCGCAACCCGGTGCTCTGCGCCAAGGCCATCGCCAGCCTCGACCTGGTGTCCGGCGGCCGTGCACTCCCCGCCTTCGGCCTCGGCATCGCCGACGCCGCAGAGCACCAGGCGTTCGGCGTTGCCCGGGGTGACCGGGCGGCATGGTTCGACGAGGCACTACCGCTGATGCGTCGCCTCTGGGATGCAGAAGAAGAGGTCGTCGACCACGAGGGCCCTCGCTTCACCCTGTCCGGGGTGCGGGTGCAACCCAAGCCCGTCCAGCAGCCCATCGAGGTCTGGCTGGGCGGCTTCGCCCCGTCGGAACTCCGGCGCTGCGCCAGGCTGGGCGACGGCTGGCTCCCCTCGTTCACCACGCCGGCTGCCGTCGCCGCCGGGATCACCACCATCCAGCGGGAGGCCGCAGCCCACGGCCGCGAGATCGACCCCGGCCACTTCGGAGCCCTGGTCCCGTTCGTCCACCGGGCGCTCCCCGACCGCTTCATCGCCAGGCTCCGGGACCGCCAGCCCGACCTCGACCCGTCCGAGGTCGTCGCCACCGGCGTGGCCGGGCTGGCCGACCGCCTGCGCTCGTTCGTCGACGCCGGAGCGACCAAGTTCGTGCTGTTCCCACTCGACGAGCCCGACGACTGGCGGCACACGATCAACGCCGTGGCCGACGAGTGCCTGCCCCTCCAGACCTGATCGTGTCAACGTCGAACCGGCCATGACCCGCCCGCCTTCCCGACCCGTCGCCGTCGCCCCTGACACCCGGCCCGCCATGTACGCAAGGATGTGTGCCGCCGTGGATGCAGCCGGGGCGCAGCGGGTGGACATCTCCGGGGCCGAGGGCCTGGTCTGGGCCGACCCCGGCAACATCGACGCCTTCCCGGAGATCGTGGCAGAAGCCGACCGGCTCGAGTGGATCCAACTCCCCTACGCCGGTATCGAGCCGTTCGCCCACCACCTCGACGAGCGCTGGACCTGGACGTGCGGCAAGGGCGTCTACGCCCCGGCCGTCGCCGAGACGGCGCTCGCCATGTCACTGGCCGGCTTCAAGCACCTCCACGGCTATTCCCGCGCGGACACCTGGTCGGCCCCCGTCGGCCGCCTCCTCGCCGGCAGCCGGGTCACCGTGCTGGGCGGCGGGGGCATCACCGAGAGCCTGCTGCCGCTGCTCTCCCCCTTCGGCTGCGACACCACGGTGGTCCGCCGCAGCGACCGGCCGTTCGTCGGCGCCGACCGCACGGTCACCGTCGAGCACCTGCCCGACGTGCTCCCGTCGACCGACCTGCTGGTCGTCGCCCTGGCGCTCACCGAAGAGACCAGGGGGATCATCGACGCCACCGCCATCGACCTGCTCCCCGACGACGCCTGGATCGTCAACGTCGCCCGCGGCGGCCACATCGTCACCGACGACCTCGTCGCCGCCCTCGCCGAGGAACGCCTCGGTGGTGCCGCCCTCGACGTGACCGACCCCGAACCCCTGCCCGACGGCCATCCACTCTGGGCACTGCCGAACTGCCTGGTCACCCCGCACATCGCCAACACTCCCGAGATGGGCCTCGATCTGCTCGAACCGTTCATCGAGGAAAACGTGCGCCGCTTCTGCGAGGGCCGGGACCTCCTCGCACCCGTCGACGTGGCGCTCGGCTACTGATCGTGGCCCTGGCCTCCCAGGTCGCCGCACTCGTCCTGGCCCTGGTGTTCCTGGTGGCGGGCGTGGCCAAGTTGCGCTCGCCGATCGACACCCGCCGGGCCCTCGGCGCCCTCGGGCTACCACGCCCGGACGTGCTCGGCGTCGCCGTCCCCGTCGTCGAGCTGGCCACCGCCCTGCTGCTGGTCCTCGACCCGGTCACGGGTGGCGCCAGCGCCGTGGCCCTGCTGGCCGCCTTCACCACGCTGCTCGTCGGCCGCCTCCGGGCCGGCCACACCGAGGGCTGCGGCTGCTTCGGGGCATGGTCGACGCGACCGCTCTCGTGGGCCGACGTGGTGCGCAACCTCGCACTGATTGCCGTCGGCTGCATCGCCGTCCTCGGCTGACGCCGTCACCGCCCCGTTTGCTACCGTCCGGTACGCGCTCCCCTTCGAGGGACCGCGGGAAACCGACCCCACACGAGAACCAACTCACCAGACACGAGGAGCACCCGATGGACGGCCTGATGATGGACACCCCGCTGTCGCTGGTCCACCTGTTCGACCGTGGCACGAAGCTCCACGCCGCCAAGGAGATCGTGACCGCCACGCCGGCCGGACGGGAACGACTCTCGTACGGCGAGTGGGGCGAACGCACCCGCCGGCTCGGCGGCGTGCTCGACGACCTCGGGATCAGCGACGACGGCCGGGTCGCCACGTTCGCATGGAACACCGCACGCCACCTCGAGCTCTACTTCGCGCCACCGTGCAGTGGCCGGGTGGCACACACCCTCAACCTGCGGCTCTTCCCCGACCAGCTCACCTACATCGTCAACCACGCCGAGGACGAGGTCATCTTCCTCGACCACTCGGTCGCCGGGCTGATCTGGCCACTCATGGACCAGTTCGAAACGGTCCGCCACGTGGTCCTCATGGACGACGGCGCACCTGCTCCAGACGCCGACGCCATCCGCCCCGAGGTCCACGACTACGAGGCCCTGCTGGCCGCCGCAGCGCCCGTCGACTGGGTCGACGTCGATGAGAACCGGGCGGGTTCGATGATGTACACCTCGGGCACCACCGGCAACCCGAAGGGCGTCGTCTACTCGCACCGCTCGATGGTGCTCCACACCTTCGGGGCGATGATGGCCGACACGCTCGGGGTCAACGAGAGCGACGTGATCCTGCCCGTCGTGCCGATGTTCCACGCCAACGCCTGGGGCCTCGCACATGCCGGCGTCGCCACCGGCGCCACGCTCGTGATGCCGGGCTCCGACCTCAGCGCCCCGGCGCTGGCCGACCTCATCGAGTCCGAACGGGTCACGCTGGCCGCAGGCGTGCCCACGATCTGGATGGGTGTGCTGCCTGAGCTGGAAGGCCGTGACGTGTCGTCGCTGCGGGCCATCCCGTGCGGCGGATCGGCGGTTTCCAAGGCCCTCTCCGAGGGCTACCGCGCCCAGACCGGGCTGCCGATCCTGCAGGCATGGGGCATGACCGAGACCAGCCCGCTGGCGGCCGTCTGCACCATCAAGTCCACCCTCGAGCACCTCGACGACGACGCCAAGGCCGACCTGCGCACGAACGTCGGCCTCATCGTCCCCGGCGTCGACTTCCGCATCGCCGACCAGGAGACCGACGCCGAGCTGCCATGGGACGGCGAGTCCCGTGGCGAGCTCCAGGTGCGGGGGCCATGGGTGGCCAGGACCTACTACAACGACGAGCGGGCAGCCGAGTCGTTCACCGCCGACGGCTGGCTCAAGACCGGCGACGTCGCCATCGCCGACTCCGAGGGCTACATCCGCCTCGTCGACCGCACCAAGGACCTCGTCAAGTCGGGCGGCGAGTGGATCAGCTCGGTCGAACTCGAACTCGAGATCATGGCCCACCCCGACGTGGTCGAGGCCGCCGTCATCGGCGTGAACTCCGCCAAGTGGGGCGAGCGACCGATGGCCTGTGTCGTGGTCGCCGAGGGCGCCTCGCTCAGCGCCGACGACGTCCTCGCCTGGCTGGACGGCCGGGTCGTCAAGTGGTGGTATCCGGACCGGATCGAGTTCATCGACGAGGTCCCCAAGACCTCGGTCGGCAAGTTCTCGAAGAAGACCCTGCGGGACCGCTTCGCCGACGTGGTCGTGGACTAGTTGTCGGAGGCCGCTGGGTTGTCGAGCGGGTGAAGTAGGCCGGGCATCCCTGCGCTACCAGGCGCAGGGCAGGTGCTTCACGCCGTTGATGAACCCGCTGGTCAGGCGGTCGGGCGCCGAGGTGGCATGGATGCCCGGCACCCGCTCGAACAGTTCCCGCCACATCACCGTGATCTCGCGCCTGGCCAGGTGGGCGCCGAGGCAGAAGTGCGGCCCGGGGGCGCCGAAGCCGAAGTGGTCGTTGGGCGAGCGGAGCACGTCGAATCCCAACGGCTCGTCGAACACCTCGGGGTCCCGGTTGGCGGCCCAGTAGTACAGGACGACCTTGTCGCCCTCGGCGAACTCGCGCTCCCCCAGCCGCACGCCGTCCCGGGTGGCCGTCCGGCGCATCGAGATCACCGGCGACGCCCAGCGCACGACCTCCTCGACGGCCGTCGATGCCACCCCCTCGAAGTCGTCCCACCATGCGGCCCGCTGGTCCTCGTACTCGGTCAGCAGGTGGAGTCCCCACGAGATCGCATTGCGGGTCGTCTCGTTGCCGGCCACCACCAGGAGGATGAAGAACGAGGCGATCTCGTCGTGCTCGAGGCGTTCGCCGTCGACCTCGGCGTGGACGAGCGCCGAGGTGAGGTCGTCGGTCGGGTGTTCGACCCGCTCGGCGATGAGCCCCTGCATCAGTTCGGTCAGCTGGTAGGCGGCGAGGAACAACTGGGCGCCCGTGTCGATGTCGTCGCGTCGGTACTCGTCGTCCTGACTTCCGAGGATCGTGTTGGACTGCTCGAACACCAGGCCCCACTGCTCCTCGGGGACCCCCATCATCTCGCAGATGATCTGCAGCGGCAGCCGGGCAGCCACCTCGGTCACGAAGTCGCAGGGCCCACGTTCGAGCAGGTCGTCGACGATCTCGACGGCGATCCGCTGGACGGCGTCCTCGAGGGCCCGGATGCGACCAGGCGTGAAGCCGGCCGAGACGACCGACCGCAGCCGCCGGTGGCGGGGGTCGTCCATCGAGATCATCGACCCGAAGAAACGGGTCAGCTCGCTGCTCGGCAGGTCCACCGCCGAGGTACCGCCCCGGCCGCTGCAGAAGTCGTCGGGACGACGGCTGGCGTCCGCCACGTCGGCGTGTCGCACGAGGGCATGAAACCCCCGTTGCGGGAACTGTTCCGTGATCTCGGCTGGCAGGTCGAAATAGCGGTACGGGTCGTCGGCACGCAGCAGGTCGAAGGCCGCGGCACGTTCCGTCAGCGGACGATCCCAGAACTTCGCATCCGAGAGGTCGATCGCTGTCAGGTCCATCCAGTCATGGTGCCATCCGGATCCCGGCCGACAGGAAGCGGGTGGTTCCTCGGGAAACTTGACGCTGATGCTTGGAGTCCCTCATGCGGCGTGCCATGATCGGCAGGTCCGACGACCCTTCTCGACTTAAGTTACCTGGAGCGATCAACGTGGAACTATTCAACGACTGGATGGGCTTCTCCGGCAGCGGTCAGGCCATCGGCCGCTACGCCCACTACCTGGCCGGCATCACCTGGATCGGCCTCCTCTACTTCTTCAACTTCATCCAGGGCGCAGCCTTCGGCGAGATGAGCGACGGTGCCCGTGGCGAGGCGCTCCGCAAGATCACCTGGCGCACGCTGTGGTGGTTCCGCTGGGCCGCTGCGGCCACCTGGATCTCGGGTATCTGGATCCTCGCCCACCAGCGGACGCTCGGCGAGCTGATGCCCGACTACTGGAACACCTCGGCCGGCATCGGCATCGCCTGGGGCGCCCTGCTCGGCACGACGATGGCCGCCAACGTCTGGATGGTCATCTGGCCGGCCCAGCAGATCGCCATCGGCTCCTCGGTGTCGGTCAGCGAGGGCGGCGAGGCCGACCCCGCCGCACCGGCCGCCGCCAAGCGGGCCGCACGGGCCAGCCGGGTCAACACCCTGTTCTCGATCCCCCTCATCTTCTTCATGATGTGGCCCAGCCACTTCGCGTCGGCCTTCGGCGACGAGATCATGGGCGGTGTCGGATTCGGTCCGTCGACGGGCGGCCGCTGGACCCTCTGGATCGTCTTCCTGGTGATCTGGATCGTGATGGAGGTGTCGGCCCTCGGGAAGTTGGGCGGCTACGACAACGCCATCAACAAGTTCGTCCTCGACAAGCACCGGAGCACGATCAAGGTCGGCTTCGTGATCACCCTGGTGCTCTACCTGGTCTTCGAGTTCGTCAGCTGAGCCAGGGCGCTCGCCCAGTCCACGTCCACTGACAGCCACGTCCGCTAGCAGGAGGTAGGGCCATGCGTTTCATCCAGATCATCGAGTCAAAGGAAGATCCGGCGAAGGAGTTGGCCGACGTCCGGGGCTACGCCGAGCAGGCGGGCGACGACGTGACCGTGCAGCGGGTCACCGTGTGCGGTGACCGGGACCTGCCGGGAGTCACCATTTTCATCGCCGAGTTCGAGTCGGCAGAGTCGGCCAAACAGAACGACGAGGCAGAGATCACCCAAGAGGCTGCTGCCACAGAGCCCGACGGCACCACGTACCGGAATCTGGACGTCCACGGCGTTGTCGACTTCTGAGGCCTGAGCCGCCCCGGTCGATCGTTCAGACCGTTACGGTTTTTGCTGAGCGCAGCGCCCGACAGTCGATTTCAGGTTCAGCATCCATTCCACCATGCTGTCGCTTCGGGGCGGGTTGTTACGCGTTTTCCGGCTGCGGTCCGGTCGGCGCGCTCAGTTGACGGTGAGGCGGGCCTCCATGCCGGATGCCCGGTGGCCGGCGATGTCGCAGTAGAGGATGTAGCGACCGGGTTCCAGGGTCAGCCTGCCGGAGTCGGTGAGGCCGTTCTTGACGACGAGGCGCATCTCGTCCTCCATTCCCTCGATGGTGAGCGTGTGCTCCTGGACGCCGACCTGGCTGAACTCGAAGGTGATCTCGCCGGCGTCGGCCGCAAAGCCGTCGGCGTTGTAGTCCTGCTTGTCGAACGCCTGGACGTGGACGGTGTGGCCGTCTCCTGGGGAATCCGTGCCGTTGCCGCCACTTCCGCCGCAGGCGGTCAGGATGCCGAGAGCGATGATCGTCACGCCGAGTGTTCTGCCCAGTCGCATGGTGGGGTCTCCGGAATCGTTGGCCGTGCAGGTCACGGCCGAGGCTACCGATGGGCGATGATGGCGCCGTGTTACGCATGGCGCTCCTCGCCAATCCTGCGGCGCGTGCCGGTCGCGCCGCCGACGACGTGCACCGGGTCGTGGCCCGGCTCCGTTCCCACGGCATCGAGCCCGAGCTCCTGACCGCCGAATCCCCACGGTCCGCCGCCGATGCTGCCCGGCGCTGCATCGACGATGGCATCGACCGGCTCCTCGTCCTCGGTGGCGACGGCATCATGCACATTGCGGCCGGAGCCGTGGTCGGCACCTCGACCGTGATGGGCGTCATCCCGGCCGGTACCGGCAACGACTTCGCCCGTGCGCTCGGACTGCTCGGCGGCGGGCTCGAGGACCGGGTCGACGCCGCACTCGCCGACCCGGTGGCGCTCGATGCCATCGACGCCGGTGGACGTACCGCCGTCACGAGCGTGATCGCCGGCTTCCCCTCTGCCGTCAACGCCAGGACCAACCGCATGGCATTCCCCCGGGGCACCGCCCGCTACACGATCGCCACGCTCCTCGAGATTCCCCGCATGCGGCCCACCGACTACCGCCTCGTCCTCGACGGCGAGGCCATCGACCTCCGGGCGGCCGTCGTCGTGGTGGCGAACACGCGCTTCTTCGGCGCCGGCATGGACATCTGCCCCGCCGCCGACCCCGCCGACGGCCTGCTCGACATCTGCATCGTCGGCGACGCCGGACGCCTCGAACTGCTGCGTTCCTTCCAGAAGGTCAAGACCGGCAGCCACATCGGCCATCCGAAGGTCTCCATGTTCCGGGCATCCGAGGTGGTGCTGGAAGGAGACGGCGACGTCCGGGCTGACGGCGAGGCGTTCGGGGAGCTCACAGTTGGAACGCCGCTCACGCTCCGCACGGCATCGGGCGCACTGCTGGTCGCGGGCGCTTCGATCCAGCGAGCCGATCGCGTCTAGCGTCGGGACCATGGCACACCGCATCGAGATCACCTACTGCGTCCCCTGAGATTATTCGGCCCGCGCCGTGAGCGCGGCCTCGGATCTACTCACCAACTACCAGCACATCATCGCCGACCTGCGACTCGTGACGGGAGACAACGGCGTGTTCAACGTGACGGTCGACGGGGACCTGATCTACTCCAAGGCCCAGACCGGCCGTCACGCCGAGCCCGGCGAGGTGCTGGACCTGTTCACGGATCTCATGGGATCAGACGTACCCCGCTACGGCGAAGAATGAGCCTCCCTGCTTGGAGGACTGAGTAGCGCCGTCGTCTAGATTGACCACCTCGGCCCCACCGGGCCGAACCGACTCTGGAGGAATCCATGTCAGACGACGCAAGTGCGTGCCCATTCTCCGGCGCGAACACCATGAAGGGGAACTCGGCCACCGAAGAATGGTGGCCCGAGCAGCTGGATCTGAGGATTCTGCACCAGCACGATCGCAAGTCGAACCCGATGGACGAGGACTTCGACTATGCCAGAGCCTTCAACTCCCTCGACTATGAGGCGTTGAAAGCCGACATCGCCGCGGTGATGACGGACTCGAAGGACTGGTGGCCTGCCGACTTCGGCCACTACGGCGGACTCATGATTCGGCTGACGTGGCACGCAGCCGGCACCTACCGCGTCGGCGACGGCCGTGGTGGGGGCGGGACCGGCGCGCAGCGTTTCGCCCCCCTCAACAGTTGGCCGGACAACGCCAACCTGGACAGGGCACGACGCCTGCTGTGGCCGGTGAAGCAGAAGTACGGCCGCGCTATCTCGTGGGCCGACCTACTCATTCTGGCCGGCAACGTTGCGCTCGAGTCAATGGGGTTCAAGACATTCGGCTTCGGCGGCGGGCGCGAGGACATCTGGGCGCCCGAAGAGGACACCTACTGGGGTGCTGAGCGCGAGTGGCTGGCCGATGAGCGCTACAGCGGCGACCGCGAGCTCGAGACGCCACTCGGCGCCGTTCAGATGGGTCTCATCTACGTGAATCCGGAAGGGCCCAACGCAATCCCCGACCCAGTGGCGGCCGGGCGTGACATTCGCGAGACGTTCGCGCGGATGGCCATGAACGACGAGGAGACGGTGGCCCTCATCGCCGGTGGTCACACGGTCGGGAAGACCCACGGTGCTGCGCCGGACACCGACGTGGGACCGGAGCCCGAGGGCGCGAGCCTGGAGGAACAGGGCCTCGGATGGAGGAACCCTCACGGCTCCGGCATGGGCAATGACACCATCACCAGCGGTCTCGAGGGCATTTGGACATCCACGCCGAACCAGTGGAACAACGACTTCTTCAAGCACCTGTTCGAGTTCGAGTGGGAGCTGTTCCAGAGCCCGGCGGGCGCCAACCAATGGCGACCGA
>Ga0209554_1000492_pt1 | contig 33572 bp, 34 predicted proteins | sample MarorgKNORR_S2LV_5_FD_188221 | JGI IMG/M metagenome (GOLD analysis project Ga0209554, IMG submission 188221) | Marine microbial communities from the Southern Atlantic Ocean, analyzing organic carbon cycling - Bottom_A/KNORR_S2/LV (SPAdes) (version 2) | ecosystem: Environmental > Aquatic > Marine... | reverse complement strand
ATAATAAGTGACACAAAATAAAACTAACGTATTAAACCATAACAAATTTGGTTTTAATAAAAATCTAGTATCTTGTTCAGGAGGTACGGAGTAAAGATAACCGGTCAAAATTAAACTGAACAGCACTGTACTTACACCAAAGATAATTATAACGGCCGAAGTTTGCATTGATATATTAAATGTTCGACCTTGGTGATAACTATCAATTCTTGCTTGATCCTTTTCCCATGGTTTTTCAGCTAGTGCACCAAAGAACTTTTTTAAAATATTAGACATAAATCTATATAGACTATAAATATAACTATTAAATTATGAAATTAAAGACATCTATAACAATTATTGGTGGTTGCTTAATAATTTTTATATTTATAATGTTGCCAATTGTTTTATCAGTTCAAGATAAAAAAGAAGAATATGTCTCAACAATCAAAGGATCGTCATTTTCATTAAACGATATAAATAATAATCCAATAACAGAAAAATCTTTTCAAGTTCAAAATGTTGCACTCTTTTTCGGTTTTACTCATTGTCCCGATATATGTCCAATGACTTTAAATAAACTAAGTATTATTTTAGAAAGATTAGAAAAAGAAAACAAAACACTAAAAGTATTTTTTATTAGCATTGACCCCGAAAGAGACACTCCTGAGATTATGAGAGATTACTTAAATTCTTTTGCAGGTAAGTTTACAGGTATCACTGGTGAGCCTGAAAAAATATTCAAGCTTTCACAATCATGGGGTATAACTAGTCAAAAAATATTTTCAGAAGAAGGAGAATATACAGTCAATCATAGCTCTCCTGTTATCTTGCTCAAAAGTGGAAAATATGTTGATCGTATTACACACCTTGATGACATTAAAACATCAATAAAAAAAATTAAAAAATATTTATAAATCTAGCAAATAATTAATTATAGATATTGCAGAAATTGCTGCAGTTTCTGATCTTAAAATATTTTCATTAATTTTAAGTGGTTTAACACCTTCAAAAGATAAAATTTCTTTCCTTTCAGATTCTGAAAAGTCACCTTCTGGACCAATAATAATGCATATTGGTTTATTTATCAATTTTTTTGTATCTAATTTTTTATTTTCAGAATTTAAATCTGTAAAAATTAAATCTATTTTGTCTTTATTTTCGCTTAAAAATTTTTTTAAATTTTGAGGTTTTTCTATTGAAGGAACATTAATTCGATTTGATTGTTCTGCTGCCTCAATAATTATTTTTTGCAATCTGTCTCTATTTATTTTTCTAACGACTGTTCTATCAAAAATAATAGGTAAAAATTTAGCTACACCTAGTTCGGTTACTTTTTGTATCATAAGATTAAAATAATTTGATTTAATTGGAGAAAAAGCTAGCCAAAGCTCTTTTGAATTTTCTTTATGTCTTAATTGTCTAGTTACAATAAATTTAACTATTCCTTTGGTAATTTCTTTAACTTTTGCTTCCCATTCCCCACTACTATTAAATAAAGAAAAAGTTTCATTAACTTTAACTCTCATAACTTTATTAACATAGTGTGATTGAGATTTATCAAGCTTAGCAATTAAATTAAGTGATAAACTTTCTGGAAAAAATAATCTAATGTTGCTCATATTGAAATTGGAGAATTAAATATTATATAATTCTATACATCTATTTAAATTACAATCAATAATTTATAAAAATAAAGGATAAAAATGGATAAAGGACAAAAAGCAGGAAGTTCACCAATTGAATTTGAAGTTATAAAAGGAAAATCTTATTATTGGTGTTCTTGTGGAAAAAGTAAAAAACAACCGTTTTGTGACGCATCTCATAAAGGTTCAGAATTTAATCCAATCGCATACAAAGCTGAAGAAACAAAAAAAGTATATTTTTGTGTTTGCAAACAAACTAATAATCAGCCATTCTGTGATGGCTCTCATAAAAATAGTTAAGGCAATAATTTATGTTAGATGAAACAAATAAAAGTAGATAAAATTATAGATCCAATGCCAGCATCAGATGGTGCTGGAGTTAAATTAAAAAGAAGTATTGGCACACCAGCTATTAACTACTTTGATCCTTTTTTAATGCTAGATGAGTTTGGATCTGAAAATAAAGATGATTATATTGGCGGCTTTCCTGCTCATCCACATCGTGGAATTGAAACTGTTACTTACATGTTAAGTGGTGAATTTGAACATGAAGATAGCACAGGTGCAAAAGGAAGAATGTCTTCAGGAGATGTTCAATGGATGAAAACAGGTGGCGGAATAATTCATTCTGAAATGCCAGTAATGTCAGAGGGGAAGCTTCATGGTTTTCAATTATGGGTGAATATGCCTGCAAAATTAAAAATGAATAAACCCGAATATATACATATTGATGCAAAACAAATGAAGGTTCACAAAGATTCAGAGAAAAAAATAAAAATTATTGCTGGAAAATTTGGTCAAGTTGAAGGACCTGTAAAAGGTCACAATGTTGAACCAGTCTACTTTGATGTTGAGCTTGAAAAAGATAAAATATTTAATTTTGATCTTCCTTCAACTCACAATTCCTTTATTTATTTGATTGAAGGAGAAATTAAAATTGGAAAAGAAAATCATAATAAAGTTAAAGACTCTACTCTGATTACTCTTACAAAAGGTGAAAAATTAACAGTTAAAGGTGCAACTAAATCAAAATTTTTACTAGTATCCGGAAAACCAATTGGCGAACCTATAGCTAGAGGTGGTCCGTTTGTTATGAATACCAAAGAAGAAATATTAAAAGCTGTACAAGACTATCATAATGGTACATTTGTAAGATAATGAAAGCAGTTAAAATTGAAAAATATGGTGGTCCTGAAGTACTAAAAATAAAAGAAATAACTTTAAGAAAACCAGTAAATGATGAAGTTTTAATTGAACATGCTGCTATTGGTCTAAATTACATTGACACTTATCACAGATCGGGCCTGTATCCTCTTATACTGCCTTCAGCACTTGGGCTTGAAGCTTCAGGAATTATAAAAGAAATTGGACCTAATGTTTCAAATTTTTCCATCGGAGACAAAGTTGCATATTCTGCGGTACCTTTGGGAGCTTATTCTACACATAGAATTTATAAAACAAAAAATTTAGTTAAAGTTCCAGAAGGAATAGATTTAACTTTAGCGGCAACCTTAATGACTAAAGGTTTAACAACCTTTTACTTACTTCATAAAACTTACCCTGTTTCTTCAGATGAAACTATTTTATTTCATGCAGCGGCAGGAGGTGTTGGTCAAATATTATGCCAATGGGCAAAAAGTTTAGGATGTAAAGTAATAGGTACTGTTGGATCTGACGAAAAAGTTCAAATAGCAAAAAAAAATGGATGTGATGAAGTAATAAACTATTCTAAAGAAGATTTTGCAAAAAAAGTTATGGAGTTAACTAATGGAAAAGGCTTGCCTGTAATTTACGATGGAGTAGGAAAATCAACATTTGAAAAATCTCTTGAATGTTTAAAAACCAGAGGAACGATGGTGTCTTTTGGAAATGCTTCTGGTGCATTATCCCCAATAGATGTACCAAAGATGCTACAGCCAAAAGGATTATTTTTTGTAAGACCTTCAATGAGTCAATATTTGAGCACTAATGAAGAATTAAATGAGGCTTCAAAAGTATTATTTGAAAAAATAAGTTCTGGAAAAGTTAAAATAGAAATATTTAAAAAATATAAATTAGATGATGTTGTGCAAGCTCACATTGATTTAGAAAGTAGAAAAATTACTGGGCCGGCAGTAATTATTCCTTAGTCTAAATTTATTTTCATATCTGACAAATGAAGCTTTAAAGTTTCTGTAGAAAGATGTATATCTCTGATAAAAAAAATAACTGAAATTATCATTGCTAAACAACATGATCCAAAAATAATCCTTGCCAAAAAAATCATATTCAAATAAAGAGCAAAAACAGTTAACATATTAAACAAAAATCCAAAGCTTGCACACCCAAGTGTATATTTTAACCATTTAACCCTTCCATTTAAATTAATAAGCTGTTTTTCCCATTCTGGGGGAATATGTTTTTCCCAAACATATTCGTCATGTATTTTTCTAATTAAATTACTTAATGTATGAAAACGATTACCATAAACGCTCATCAAAAGCGGAATAGCAGGAAACATTAGTGCTGTGACGGTATAATCTATATTCATATCGAATCAATTTGATTATGAATCTAGGCTTTGTTATTTACAAGTAAATTCTGATGAAACATTTAAATCTATTTATTGAATTAACAAGATTAAATAAACCAATTGGATATATGTTGTTATTTTGGCCGTGCCTTTGGGGACTAACTTTAGTTTACAATTTTAACAACGAAATCTATAACTACATTAAGTATCTTATTTTCTTTCTACTAGGCTCAATATTAATGAGGTCAGCAGGATGTATTGTGAATGACATTGTTGATGAAAAGTTTGATCAAAAAGTTGAGAGAACAAAAAATAGGCCTATTGCATCTGGTAAAATATCGAAAAACTTAGGACTAACTTACACTTTGATATTATGTTTTTTAGCTTTTATAGTTTTAATAAATTTTAATTTGCTAACAATTATTTTGGCTTTAGCTTCAACGCCACTTGCCTTTGCTTATCCTTTAATGAAAAGATTTACTTACTGGCCACAACTTTTTTTAGGAATAACATTTAATTATGGATTAATTTTAGCTTGGACCTCAGTAAATAACAACATAAGCCTAATTCCAATACTGTTTTATTTTGGAGCCCTATTTTGGACACTTGGTTACGACACTATATATGGATATCAAGACATTAAAGATGATGAAATCATAGGAGTTAAATCAGCCTCTATAAAATTTAAAAATAACTCAAAGAACTTTTTATTACTATGCTATTCAATTTTTTTTGTCTCACTTATATTAGTTGGATTTTTAATGAAATTTAGTAATATATTTTATTTAACACTTGCAATTACATTTTTGCATCTATTTTTTTATCAAATTAAATTTTTAAATACTAAAGTTCCTGAAAATTGTCTTAAAATTTTTAAAAGTAATAATATTTTAGGTTTAATAATTTGTTTGAACATTGTAGCTGGAAAGCTATTTTAATTATGAACAATAAACAAATACTCGGTCGTCTTTATAATGATTATACCAAAAAATTTTTAAGTAAAATTATTATTGCAGCTTTTTTTTCCATATTGATTGCAGGAAGTACTTCTTCTATTGCTTGGCTGCTAGACCCAGCAATTAAAAAAATATTTATAGAAAAAAATCAAACATTAATATTTATAATTCCAATACTAATCATTGTTGCTTTCACAACTAAAGGTATCTCTCTTTACATAGCAAAAACAACAATGATTGGCGTTGGCGAAGAAGTAAAAAAAATGCTCCAAGAAGATATGCTTAAATCTTTTATTCAAGCTGACACTCAATTTATTGAAAACAAACATACAGGAAAATATATTTCAAATCTAACTTTTGACGTTAGCATGATTACTAATTTATTAACTAATTCACTTCTAAATTTATTTAAAGATGGCCTAACATTAATCGGTTTGCTATTTGTGATGTTTTATCAAAATTGGAAGCTTGCATTAGTAGCAATGATAATGATCCCCTTGGCATCGGTAATGGCTCGATCCCTTGGAAAAAGAATACGTAAGGTAACTACTGAAGCAACAGAAAAATCTGGTTTACTAACTACCTATCTGATTGAAATTTTTAAAAACCATAAACTTATAAAAATTTTTCAAACAGAAGAATATGAAAATAATAGGGCAAAAAAATATATTGATGAGCTTAAAGAAAAATCAAAAAAAATTGCAATAATTTTTGTTAGAGCAACACCAATAATGGAGACATTGACGGGAATTATGATAGCAATTTTAATTTTCTATTCAGGAAAACTGATTTTAAATAATGAAATAGACATCAGTAGCTTTTTTTCATTTCTAGCTGCGATGATGTTGGCCTATCAACCGGTAAGATCACTTGCAACTTTAAATATTGGTGTTAACCAAGGAATAGCAGCTGCAAAAAGAATCCTGCCAATAGTAGATAACGAAAATAAAATTACAGACAAAAATGATGATAAAGCTCTTCAGTTATCAAAAGGTACTATAGAATTCAAAGAAGTTAGTTTTAAATACAATAAGAATACACAAGGACCTATTTTAAAATCTGTAAACTTAACGATTGAAGGTGGAAAAATGACAGCTTTAGTAGGTCATAGTGGTGCTGGCAAATCAACAATAATGAACTTAATTCCTAGATTTTATGACCGTATTGACGGTGATATAATTGTAGATGGGAGCTCAATTTATAAGGCTAAAATTAAATCTTTAAGAAAAAATATTTCTCTTGTTAGTCAAGATACGACTTTGTTTGATGATACAATAAAAAATAATATTGCATACGCAAATCAAAATGTGAAAGAGCAAGATATATTTGAAGCTGCAAAACTCTCTTTTGCAGAAGAGTTTATAAATAAGCTGCCAGATAGGTATGATACAATTATTGGCGAAAATGGCGTTAGACTTTCGGGTGGAGAAAAACAACGATTATCTATTGCTAGAGCAATGCTAAAAGATAGTAAAATTATTCTTTTAGACGAAGCAACCTCATCTCTAGATGCTGAAACAGAAAATAAGATTCAAAAAGCTATTAATTTTTTAATTAAAGATAGAACGACTTTGGTAATTGCCCATAGATTATCAACAATATTAAATTCGGACAAAATTTATGTGGTAGATAATGGTTCTATTGTAGATGAAGGAAAACACGACGAATTAATTAAAAATTCAAAAATTTACAAAAATTTTTATGAAAAACAACTTCGAAAAGATTAATGTTTTTTATCTATAGAGTATTAATTAATCTAATAATATTATTTTCTCCATTAATTATCTTGGTAAGAATAATAAAAAACAAGGAAGATAAATTTAGATTTAAAGAAAAATTTTGTTTTTTTTCAAAAAAGAGGGGTAATGGTAAGTTAATATGGTTTCACGGTTCAAGTGTTGGGGAAATACTAAGCATCATTCCTTTAATAGAAAAATTAGAAAAAAAAAACAAAATAGATAAAATTTTAGTCACATCTTCTACTCTCAGTTCTTCAAAAGTTCTATCTAGATTTAAATTAAACAAAACAATCCATCAATTTTTTCCGATAGATTCAGATATATTAGCAAAAAAATTTTTAAATTATTGGCAACCTTCTGCAGCAATCTTTATTGAATCTGAAATTTGGCCAAATATACTTAAAAATGTTAGAAAAAAAAACATACCTCTTATTCTTTTAAATGCAAGAATTACTAAAAAGTCATTTAATAGATGGAAAATGATTCCTTATATATCAAAAAAGTTGTTTGAAAGTTTTGATATTTGTTTTAGTCAAAATCAAGAAACTAGAAAACACCTTAAGCATTTAGGTGCAAAAAAAATTAAATCTTTAGGAAATTTAAAATTTTCTGAAAGCAAAAGTCAAAAAAATTATAATTTTGATAATAAGTTAAAAAAAATATTTAAATATAAAAAAATATGGTGTGCTGCTAGCACGCATAATACTGAAGAAAAAATTTGTGCTTTAGCTCATAAAAAACTTAAAAATAAGTATAAAAATTTACTAACCATAATTATCCCAAGACATATACAAAGATCAAATAACATAATTAATGAAATTGAAAATTTAGATCTGAAAGTGCAAAAAAGAAGCGCAGGTAATAAAATTGGCAAAAATACTGATGTTTACCTTGTGGATAGTTATGGAGAAAGCCAATCTTTTTATAAAATTTGCAAGACTGTTTTTTTGGGAGGCTCTCTTATAAATCATGGTGGACAAAACCCTTTGGAATCAGCAAGATTGGGCTGTAAAATTCTCCATGGTCCTAATGTTCAAAACTTTAGCGAAGTGTACAATTTTTTAGAAAAAAATAATTTATCTTCTAAGTTTCACAATACTGATCAACTAGTTAATTTAATTAAAAAATCATTTGCAGCAAAGACAAATTTTACCAATAAAACAATTAAGTTAAAAAAAATGGGCTCACATATATTAAATAAAACTTTTACTGAGATTAATTATTATTTTTAAAAAAATGAAATTTAAAAAACCTTATTTCTGGGATTATAAAAAACCGAATCTATTCGCTTATCTTTTGTTGCCTTTCACATATTTAATCAAATTAATCAACTTTATTAATAAAAAAGAAAAAATAAAAACTGAAAAAATAAAAACAATTTGTATTGGAAATATTTATCTAGGAGGAACTGGAAAAACTCCAATATCAATTAAAATAAATAAAATATTAAACAATTTAAATTTTAAGACCGCATTTATAAAAAAAAAATATCATAACCAAGAAGATGAACAAAAAATATTATCATCTCATGGAAAATTATTTTGCAAAAATAATAGAATTGATGCCTTAAAAGATGCAGTAAATGAAGATATTGAAGTAGCAATTTTTGATGATGGTTTGCAAGATAAAATATTAAATTACGATATAGCTTTTGTTTGTTTTAATACACAAGCTTGGATAGGAAATAGTCTTTGCATACCTTCGGGGCCTCTCCGAGAAAACTTAAAAAGTCTAAAAAAATATGATGCAGTTTTTTTAAATGGAAATGGTGAAGAAACTATCGAAATAGAAAGTATTTTAAAAAATATAAAACCAAATTTAGAAATATTTGTTGCGGAATACATGCCTTTAAATATTGAAGAAATAGATATTAATCAAAATTATTTAGCTTTCTCTGGAATTGGAAATCCGGACAGTTTTTTAAAAACTCTAAAAAAAAATAATTTCAAAATTTTAAAAACTCTAAATTTTTCAGATCATTATAATTATTCTGACAAAGATATAGCAAGAATAAAAGAGACAGCAAAAAATCTTAAAGCTAAAATAGTAACTACTGAAAAAGATTATAATCGCTTAAACAAATTAAATGCGGAAGGTATAAACTTTTTAAAAATCGAATTAAAAATTCTAAATGAAAAACAATTTATAGATTTTTTAAATAAAAAATTATGAAAATAATTAAATATTTTGTTGAATTTTTATTTATTATAATTCTTTTTGTTATATTTAAATTTTTGGGGTTTAAGCTTGCTTCAAATCTTGGTTCATTTATTGGTGGATTATTAGGGCCATTCTTTCGATCAAAAAAAAAAATAATATCAAATATAAAAAAAGCTTTACCTGAAATAGGTGAAAAAAACATTGAGATAATTTCAAAAAAAATGTGGAAAAACTATGGAAGAATTTTATCTGAATATGTATTTATAAAAAATTTTAGAAATTCAAAAAATGAGAAAATTATTTCTGTAGAAGGACAAGAAATTTTAGACAAAATTAAAAATACGAAAGAACCTGTGGTTTTTATTTCAGGCCATTTTAACAATTTTGAGCTGATGGCAATGCAGATAGAAAAATCTGGGATTAACTTGGCTGCAATTTATAGACCCTTAAATAATATTTTTCTTAATAAAATTATGGAAAGAATAAGAAAAAAATATATATGCAGAAAACAAATCAAAAAAGGTAGTAGTGGAACTCGAGATTTACTTAAATCATTTAAAAAAAATTATTCTATTGCATTAATGATAGATCAAAGAGTAAGCGAAGGAATTAGATGTGAATTTTTTGGTCAACCAGCATTAACTACAACAATACCTGCTCAACTTTTTAAGAAATTTGGATGTAAAATTGTACCTGTTTATGTTGAACGAGTTAATGGTATTTTTTTTAAAATAAAAGTAAGTGAACCAATTAACTTCAGCAAAGAGTCTTCTATTGAAGAAATAACTTTAGATCTAAATAAATGGCTTGAAAGAATGATTTTAATCAATCCAGGTCAATGGATTTGGAGCCATAATAGGTGGAAATAATTTATTTTTTATTTTGATTTGTAATTGATTCTTTTTTTAAAAAAGCCTCCTTATAAGAAAAATAAGCTTCTTGTAGTTCAACATTCCAATATGTGAGTTGATCGAGCAAAATTTTTTTTCCAGAGACAGCGCAAATTACATGGTCTCCTTCTTCAAGAACTTTAAAATTATTAGGTAAATATTTTAATTTGGCTAATTTATTTTTCATATTTAAGATATATATTAAATATATATGATTATTGGAGTTATAGGAAGCGGTGGAAGAGAACATGCTATTTGTGCTAAAATTTTAGAATCAAAAAAAGTTAATAAAGTATATTGTTTTCCTGGAAATGCTGGAACTGATTTAATAGCCACAAATGTAGAAATCAAAGTTGATGAATTTGAAAAAATTAAAGACTTTGTAATAAATAATAAAATTGATTTTTTAGTAGTTGGGCCTGAAAAACCTTTAGTAGGTGGAATTGTGAATTATTTTCAAAAACACAATATTAAAATATTTGGGCCAGAAAAACTTGCTTCTCAACTTGAAGGATCAAAAATATTTACCAAAAAACTTTGTGAAAAATATAATATACCTACTGCAAAGTTTGGTATTTTTGAAAAAAAAGAAGAAGCTAACCTATTTTTAAAAAATAGTAAATTTCCAATAGTTGTCAAAGCAGATGGTTTAGCGGCCGGAAAAGGTGTTTATATTTGTGAAAATATAAAAATAGCTGCCAAAGCTGTTGAAGAAATATTTAACGGAAAATTTGGTATAGCAAAAAATATTTTGATTGAAGAATTTTTAAATGGTGAAGAAATGAGTTATTTTATTATAAGTGATGGAAAAACTTATAAAAAATTTCAAACAGCACAAGATCATAAAAGAGCACTAGAAGGTGATAAAGGTAAAAATACTGGTGGAATGGGAGCCTATTCTCCTTCAAGATTAATTAATAAAAACCTAGATGAAAAGATTATAAAAAAAATTATCGAACCAACTACAAAAGGTTTAAAAGAAATGGGTACTAAATTTAAAGGATTTCTTTATGCTGGTTTAATGATAGTTGATAATGAACCATATTTAATTGAATATAATGTAAGGATGGGTGATCCAGAATGTCAAACTATTCTGCCAAAACTTAAAACCAACATAGTAGATATATTTGCTGCATGTTGTGAAGACAAACTTGATACAATAAATATAGAATGGCATGATGAAAATAGTTTATCCATTGTATTGTGCTCAAAAGGATATCCAGACAAATACGAAAATAATCTACCACTAAACAACCTTAAAAAAATTAATTTAGAAAAAAATGAATTCATTTTTCATGCTGGAACGAAGACTATAAATAATGAAGTCTATTCCAATGGGGGAAGAGTTCTGAATTTTGTAGTTCTTTCTAATAACTTTAGAAATTCAAAAGATAAAGCCATTAAATTGATAAAAAAATTAGACTGGAAGAACGGTTATTATAGAAAGGATATTGGTTTTAAAGTTATTGATTAATGAGAATTATTTCTGGAAATTTAAAAGGAAGAAAAATAGCACAGCCAAATAGTAAAAATACAAGACCACTAAAGGACTTAACCAAAGAGTCAATATTTAACATCATGGAACATTCTAATTTACTAAAATTTAGTTTTGAAAAATCAACAATTTTAGACCTTTTCTCTGGGGTCGGTTCATTTGGTTTAGAATGCATTTCTAGAGGAGCTAAGAATGTTATTTTTTTTGAAAACTCTCCTAAAACAGTAAAAATACTTAAAAAAAATATTAATGATTTGAATTGTGAAAAAAAATCTCAAATTATTGCAGAAGATATTTTCAAAATAAAAAGTTTAAATTCTTTACATAAAAAAAAATTCGAAGTTATTTTTTTGGACCCTCCGTATAAAGAAAAAAAAATAAATAATTTACTGAAGGATATTATTTATCTAAAATTATTAAAAAAGAATGGTGTCATGATTATGCACAGACATAAAAAAGATGGTGAGTTATATCCTAAAGAATTTAAAATATTAAAAACTAAAACTTACGGTATTTCAAAAATAATTTTTGGATTAATTGTTTAATAGTATCTTTTTTGTTTCCTTTTTAATTAACTCCACTGACGGTTGATCAAAAGGATTTACTTTTAATGCTCTACCAAGAAGAATGGTTTCTAGTATAAAAAAACAAAATATTTCTCCAAGACTTTGTTCATTTCTTTCTAAAATTTCAAAACTTCTAAAAGGTATTTTTTTTCTTTTAAAAACATTTTGTGTAGCTTTCATTTGAGATTCGATAATTTTGCTTAATTTTTTATTTCTTAAATAAGAATGAGATTTTAATAAATATTTGTTATTAATTTTATTAGACTTTTTTTCTAAAACAGAAAAGAAAGTATAAAAGCTATTTTTTGATCCATCTAAATAAAACTGCATTAGGCTGTGATTATCTTTGGGCATTGGTGAAACTAATGGAATTATTCCTTTTGATTTTTTTCCTAAACTTTCTGCGATCAGTTGTTGATACCAACTAAACAAATTTTCAGATTTATGATCATAGTTTAATATAACTGACAAATATTTTTTACTATTTATTAAACTGAGGGTGCTAGCAACATTTTGTATTAAATTTTTTGTAAATCTCTTGTTATTAATTAAATAATTTAATCTTTTGAATTTGCTTTCATTTAGACCCATTAACTCAGCTGGTAACATACCAACTTCCGATAATACAGAATATCTGCCACCAATATAATTTTTATGTTCAACTATATCGGCTTTCAGTTGGTTTGCTAGAATATTTAAATAATTATTTTTATTTTCAACAATAAAAATATTTTTTTTATTATTTATTAAAATATTCGAATTGGAAATAGTTTCTAATGTGTTGCCTGATTTAGAAATTATTAAATTAACAAAATTTTTTTTTTTATGAACATCTAATGTTGCTTGTAAATTATCTACAAAAAAAAAATTTTTTTTTATTTTGTGATTTAAAAATTGGTATATTGCTTTAGGGCCTAAAATTGAACCACCCATTCCAATAATTTTAAAATTTTGAAACTTTTTATATTTATGAACTATTTTTTTATTATAACTATATTTATAATTTTCAGATAAGCTCAATAATATTTTTAATTTTTTCTTAAAATAATCATTTTTTAAAACGTTAAAGCTTCTACTAATACTTAAACTTTTTGATTTATTTGAAAAATTTTTAAACTTTATATTTCTTGATAACATTAATTTTCCTTGATTTTTTTAAGAATAGATTGCTCTAAAGACTTATCATCTCCACCTTCAAAAATCTCATTATCTTCTTTTTTTTTCATTTTCAGCAAATCTTCAATACTTTCGGTGGATTCGAATAGCTTTGTCTCTTTTTTTTCATTTTGTTTTGGTGTCGGCATGTCATCAAAATCTGGAGGGACTACTAAAGGTTTTTTTTTGTAAACAAGAAATTCATCGCTAGTTTTTGATCTTTTTGAACCAACCATTCCTTCTGAGAATGTTTGACATGAGTTCAATATAATTACAAAACTTAAAAAAATTACGTAAAATTTATATTTTTTCATTATTTGGCTTTTTGTTATTTAAAATAAATTCAGCAATAATAAGGCATATTACACCTATTGTAATAAACATATCAGCTACATTAAAAACAAACCAATGAAAGTTACCATAGTGAAAATCGATAAAATCAGGTACAGCCTGATAGTACAATCTATCAAATAAATTGCCGAATGATCCTCCTAAAATCATAAGTAAAAAGAAAAGTTTATAATCCTGAGATTTAACTATCATAATTAAAATAATAATATTTATTAGAACAATCAAAATAGTAATTAAGTTATAGTAAAAGTTTGTTTCAGAAGAGAATAATCCAAAACCTACTCCGGTATTCCAAATTAAATGAAAATTTAAGAATGAATTAAAATAGATATCAAGATATTTTTCTGTTTCAGCCAAATTTAAAATATATAATTTTGAAATTCTATCAAAAGCAAAAATAATAAGAATAATGAGAAAACTTAAAAAAATTTTTTTTATATTATTTTCTAACATTAATAAATTTTTTTAAGAAAAATGTCTTTCGCATGGTTTTATATTTATTTTCCAACAAACTGGACATTTTTGCCCTTCAGCTTTAATTGTTTTAACAACAATTGCTTCGGAATCGCTTTCGTTAATTTTTTCTATTTTAGCACCTGAAGTAATGCATAGCTCTGAAAAATCTGTTCCTTTGACTAATTCAATTAATTTTTCATTTAAATGAATTGTCAAATTGGCTTCTAAACTTGAACCAATTTCTTTTGAAGCTCTTTTAAGCTCTATGCTACTATTACATTTATCTCTTATTCTTATAAGTTCAGTCCATTTATCACTTAAATCCTTGTTATTCCATTTTGCTGAAATAACTGGAAATTTTTCAAGATGAATACTTCCTTTTATATCAATTTTTAAAAGAGTATAAATTTCTTCAGTGGTAAAAGATAAAACAGGAGCAAACCATTTCAATAATATTTCAAGAATAATATTTAAAAATTTTATCGTTGATTTTCTTTTTTTACTTTCCGCAGAATCACAATACAAAGCATCTTTCCTAATATCAAAGTAAAATGCAGATAAATCTGATGTGCAAAAATTTAATAATTCTTTGTGCCAGGTATGAAAATTATATTTTTCTAAATTTTTTTTAAATACAGAGTTAAGATTGTAAATTTTATGCAGCATATATTGCTCAAGTTCTGGCATCTCTTTAATATTAATTTTTTCAAAATCTGTTTTTTCAAATTTGTCATTTAAATTTCCAAGGATGTATCTAAATGTATTTCTGATTTTTCTATAAGATTCTGCATGCTGTTCTAAAATTGAATAATCTATCCTTAAATCTTCTGCATAGTCAGATGCTGCTACCCAAATTCTTAAAATATCAGCTCCATATTTTTTTAAAATATCTTCTGGTGAAATAATGTTTCCAAGTGATTTTGACATTTTTAAACCTTTTCCATCAACAACAAATCCATGTGACAGAATCGAATCGAATGGGGCTCTTCCTCTAGTTCCACATGACTCTAATAATGATGAATGAAACCATCCTCTATGTTGATCTGAGCCTTCAAGATACATAGAAGCGGGCCATTTTAAATCTTTTCTTTTTTCGAGAACATAAGAATGAGTTGATCCACTGTCAAACCAAACCTCCACAATATCAGTCAATTTATTATAATCTTTACTTTTATATTTTTTCCCTAAGAATCTTTGAGCATCTCCTTCAAACCAGCAGTCGGCACCTTCTTTTTCAAAAATACTTGCAATATTTTCAGTAACTTCATCATCAAGTAAAATTTCATTTGTTTTTTTTGATAGAAAAACAGGAATTGGTACTCCCCATGCTCTTTGTCTAGAAACACACCAGTCTGGCCTTAATTCAATCATCGATTTTAATCTTTCTTTTCCTTTATTAGGATAAAATTTAGTTTCATCAATTGCTTTTAGAGCTTTATTTCTTAAACCATGACTTTCCATCGAAATAAACCATTGTAGAGTTGCTCTATGAACCAAAGGTGCTTTTGAACGCCAAGAATGAGGATAAGAATGAATTAATTCCCCATTAGCTAGCAATTTTTTTTGTTCTTTTAATTTTTCAATAATTATTTTATTTGCTTTAAAAATATGGATACCTTCAAATGATGGAACATGCTTTGTATACTTTCCATCATCATCCACTGTCTCCTCTGCTTTAATATTATTTTTTAAACATAAATTAAAATCATCAGGTCCGTGGCTTGGAGCACAATGAACGATTCCCGTACCCTCTTTTTTTGTTACAAAATTTGCTTCTAACATTGGAATATCGTAGTCAAATCCAATTTCTGAAAATGGATGGCTACATATAGTTCCTTCAAAATCTTTGCCGGGAAAGCTTAGAATTTTTTTAAATTTTTTAATATTACAATTCTCTAAAATAGATTTTAATAAATCTTCTGCTACAACAATTTGTCTGTCTTTAAAATCTGTTTGATCTTCTATGTTAATGATCGCATATTTTAAGTTTTCATTGTAAGCCAATGCTCGATTAGCTGGTATTGTCCAAGGGGTTGTTGTCCAGATTATAATTTCAGTATTTAAAAGTTTATCAACATTTGATTTATTAACTTTGAATGTTGCAAAAATCGTGTCAGATTTATGATCTAGATATTCAACCTCTGCATCTGCTAGCGCTGTCTTTTCTACTGTTGACCAAAGAACAGGTTTATAACCCCTATACAAACTTCCTTCTTTTAAAAATTTTCCTAACTCTCTTACTATTTGAGCTTCTGCATCAAAACTCATCGTAGAATAATAATTATCCCAATCGCCCACTACTCCCAATCTTTTGAACTGCTTTTTATGAACTCCGATCCACTTAGTAGCAAAATCTCTACATTCTTTTCTAAATTCATTTATTGGAACATCATTTTTATTTTTTTTATTTTTTTTATACTGCTCTTCTATTTTCCATTCGATTGGTAAACCATGACAATCCCAGCCAGGCACATAAACTGAATCTTTGCCACTCATTTGATGAAATTTTACTATTAAATCTTTAAGAATTTTATTAAAGGCTGTACCCATATGTATATTTCCATTTGCATATGGTGGACCATCATGAAGAACAAACTTTTCTTTTCCTTTGCTTGAAGACCTTAGTTTTTTATACAATTCAATTTTATCCCAAAAATCAATTAAACCTGGTTCTTTATTTTGTAAATTGGCTTTCATTGAGAAAGCTGTTTTGGGTAAATTAACATTATCTTTACTCATTTTTTAATTTAATTTATTTTTTACTATTTTGAGATCTAAATTAATTTGTTTTTTTAGTTGGTTTATATTTTTAAATTTCTTTTCTTTTCTTATAAAGTTTATGAGCTCAATAGTTAAGTGCTTATTATAAAGATTTCCATAAAAATTAAATATATGAACCTCTAAAAGTATTTTTTTTTGCTTAAAAGTAGGTCGATAACCTAAATTAGCTATTCCTTTTAAAGGAAAATTTTTATTTTTTTGATAAATTTTAACCGCATAAACTCCGGGCTTGGCAAGCACATAATCTTTAATATCTATGTTACAAGTTGGAAAACCAATTTTCTTTCCTAGTTGTCTTCCCTTTTCTACTTTACCTTCAATGCTCCAATTTCTGTTGAGTAGTTTATTTACAAATTCTATTTTGCCATTTGATAATAATTTTCTTATTAATGTTGAAGAAATAATTTTATTTTTTAATTTAAGTGGTTTGGGTTTTACTATTTTGTACTTATAATTTTTTTCATTGTTAATTAATTGATTTACATTACCTTCTCGTTTATTTCCAAATCTAAAATTATTGCTAACAAATATATATTTGGCTTTTAATTTTTTATACAACACTTCTTTGATAAAACTATGAGATTTCATTTTTGAAAATTTTTTGTCAAATTTTTTAGTTATTAAGAAATCCACTCCAAGCTTTTCTAAAATTTTTATTTTTTGCGATATATTTGAGATTCTATAATTTGTTAATTTTTTGTTAAAGTACATTTTAGGAATTGGTTCAAAAGTAACTACACCAATTTTTAACTTAAATTTTTTTTTACATTTTTTTGCAAGATTAAATAATTTTTGATGTCCAAGATGAAGTCCATCAAAATTGCCAACTAATAAAATTGAGTTCTTATGAATATTTGAAATTTTAAAATTATTATAAAATTTTAATTTTTTTACCATTTTAATATACTTTGAGAAAACGTTGCTTTAACATTATAATTTTTTAAAACTTTTTCGATACCTTCTTTTTTAAATTCTTTTTTATGAACTCCACTAGTAATTACTAAAGAATCGTAATTCATATTATTTGCACCTTTTATATCTGTTCTTAAATTATCACCTATCGCAATAACCTTTTTTTTATTGTTGCTAATTGCTTGATAATAAACATCTGGATAAGGCTTTCCAAAATAAATAACTTCTCCACCAAGCTTTTCGAAAGTCATTGCTACTGATCCTGCACAATATTCTCTTTTTTTTCCTCTGTCGACTATGAGATCTGGATTGGTACAAATCATTTTTTTTGAAATAGAATTTATAAGAAGTTCTTTATAAAAATTTAAATCTTGATCATGTTGATCATATAATCCAGTACATAACAAATAATCACTTTTATTTATGTCTTCAGTTTTTTCATTTTTAAAATCAATAAATAAATTGAAGTCTCTTGGTGGTCCAATATGATAAAATTTCTGATTTATATAATTTTTTTTTAAATAACCTAAAGCTGCCTCACCAGATGTAAAAACTTTATCTCTCATCCTTCTATCCAAGCTTAATTTTTCTAAAAAATTTTTTACAATTTTGTTTGGTCTTGGTGCGTTAGTAAGAAGTATATAATTTTTTTTTGCTTCTGAAATTTTAGACAATGCATGAACAGCATTTTCATGAAGTTCAATGCCATTGTGCACTACTCCCCATAAATCTATAAAAAATAGCTCATAATTGTCAAAAACAGATCTAAGGCCTTCACTATCTAAATTTTTAGTCATTAAATGAGATATAACGTAAAAAAGTTACAATTTCTCTGGTTTTTTGTTCTAGTTATTTTTACATGTTTACCTTGAAATAGCTCAAGGACGTAACTATATGATTTGCATATTACTAGGAGAATTTATGAAATTTAAACCGTTACACGATAGAGTTTTGATAGAAGTTTTAGATGGCAGTGAAAAAACCACTGGAGGAATAATCATCCCAGATACTGCCCAAGAAAAACCACAAGAAGGAAAAGTTGTTGCTATTGGTGGTGGAGCAAAAACTGAGGATGGAAAAAGAATTCCAATGGATGTTAAGGTTGGTGACAAAGTCCTGTTTGGCAAATGGTCAGGTACTGAAGTCAAAATTGATGGCAAAGAATACAGCATAATGAAAGAGTCAGACATTATGGGAATTTCAAGCAAATAATTTTAATAAAGGAGAAAAAAAATGGCAAAAATTATAAAATTCGACTCTGAAGCAAGAGCAGCAATGATGAAAGGAGTAGATATTCTTACTAATACGCTCAAAGTAACACTAGGACCTAAAGGACGAAATGTTGTGCTTGAAAAGTCGTATGGCGCGCCAAGATCAACTAAAGATGGTGTTACGGTTGCTAAAGAAATAGACCTTGAAGATAAATTTGAGAACATGGGAGCTCAAATGGTTAAAGAAGTAGCGAGTAAAACTAATGATGAAGCTGGAGATGGAACAACTACAGCAACTATTTTAGCCCAAGCTATCATAAAAGAAGGATGCAAGTATGTTACTGCCGGAATGAATCCAATGGATGTTAAAAGAGGAATCGATGCAGCAGTACAGCATGTTAAAGGTAAATTAATTTCATCAGCAAAAAAAGTAAAAACAAGTGATGAAATTGCTCAAGTAGGAACGATTTCCGCTAATGGCGAAAAAGAAACTGGAGAAATGATTGCAAAAGCTATGCAAAAAGTTGGTAACGAAGGCGTTATCACTGTTGAAGAAGCTAAATCAATAGAAACAGAACTTGAAGTAGTTGAAGGTATGCAGTTTGATAGAGGTTATCTTTCACCATATTTTATAACAGATAGTAACAAGATGATTACTGATCTTGAAAATCCATATATTTTATTGCATGAAAAGAAATTAACTAACCTACAACCAATGGTGCCACTATTAGAAGCTGTTGTCCAAGCTGGAAGACCATTAATGATTATTTCAGAAGATGTTGAAGGTGAAGCGCTTGCAACCTTAGTTGTAAACAAACTAAGGGGTGGTTTAAAAATTGTAGCAGTAAAAGCTCCAGGTTTTGGTGATAGAAGAAAAGAAATGCTTGAAGATATTGCTATACTAACTGGCGGTACAGTTATCTCAGAAGATTTAGGAGTTAAGTTAGAAAATGTTAAACTTACTGATCTTGGTTCTTGTAAAAGAGTTAAAGTAGATAAAGAAAATAGTACGATCATAAGTGGTGGTGGTAAAAAATCTGATATTGAAGCGAGATGCACTCAAATAAGAAAACAAACTGATGAAACAACATCTGATTATGACAAAGAAAAGCTTCAAGAAAGATTAGCTAAACTTGCAGGTGGTGTTGCTGTTATAAAAGTAGGCGGTGCAACCGAAGTAGAAGTAAAAGAAAAAAAAGATAGAGTAGAAGATGCTCTAAATGCAACAAGAGCTGCTGTTGAAGAAGGAATAGTACTAGGTGGTGGATGTGCACTTTTATATGCTGCTCAAGATCTAGATAAAGTTAAAACTAAAGGCGATGACCAAAAAGCTGGCGTAGACTTAGTAAAAAAAGCTTTAGAAGCTCCAATTAGACAAATTGTAGGAAATGCTGGAGTTGATGGTTCTGTTGTAGTTGGAAAACTATTGGAAAAAAATAATCCTTCTATAGGATATGATGCTCAAAATGAAGAGTATTGCGATATGTATAAAAAAGGAATTATAGATCCTGTTAAAGTTGTTAGAACAGCTTTGCAAGATGCAGCTTCAATTGCTGGGCTACTTGTAATCACAGAAGCTATGGTTGCTGATAAGCCTGAAGAAAAAGATTCTGGACCTGCGGGTATGCCTGGTGGAGGAATGGGTGGCATGGGAGGAATGGGTGGTGGCATGGGAATGTAATCATTCTTACTCAAAACAAAATTCAAAAAGGGCAGTTTTTACTGCCCTTTTTTTTACCTAAAGTTAATAGAAAATTTTGGGACCAAACTAAATGTAAAAATTTTATTGAATAAAGTTTTAGTTAATTAATAAATCTAAATCTCTAATTTCACCTATTTTGAAAACTATTGCTTCTTCATCTTTGTATCCAAAATTTTTTGCATTTTTTTTAAAACGTTTTGGAGGTTCCATTATAGGTTCAAGAGATAAAACAACTGTTCCCCAATGCATACCTATAAGTTTTTTGGCCTTTATATCTTTTCCTATCTGTAAAGCCTCTTCGGGGGTTGCATGATAGATCGATTTCTCCCACCCCAAGGCTTTAAAATTATAAGCTCCAATATTAATAAGAAGTAAATCTATAGGACCATATTGGTTTCCCAAATCCTTATAAACGCTTCCATAGCCAGTATCACAAGTGAACAATATTTTTTTCCCTTTATATTCAATAATAAAGTTACCCCATAAAGTTTTATTAGTATCTGTTAAAGTTCTTTTTGACCAATGAACAGCTGGAATAAAAGTTATGTTCAAATCTTTATACTTGGTTTTTTCATACCAATCCATTTCCTTAACATTTTGAAAATTGTTTTTAGAAAAATATTTTCCAAGTTTTAGTGGAGCAAGTGCAAGGGTATCTTTGTAAGGAAAGTTTTTTATAGTAGAATAATCTAAATGGTCGTAATGATTATGAGATAAAAGTAATAAGTTTGTTTTTGGTAGTTGATCTAATTGAATAGCAGGATCAATATATCTCTTTGGCCCAAATATTAAAGGTCCACTATTCTTTGAGAAGAATGGATCAGTAATTATTGTAGTGTTTCCAAGTTTTATTAGAAAAGTAGCATGACCAATCCAAAGAATATAATTTTTATATTCAAATTCTTTCAAATTTTTAATAACTACACTTTTTGGTATCACATGATCTTCTGGAATACTCATATCAAGCTTTCTTTTAGCTTCATTAAATTTTCTAAAAGACCAATGTTTAGAATTTGTTGTGCTCCTTGAGGGACTACCCTCTGAATTTCTAAATGCAACAGTGTTTCCTTTTTCATCTGTAATGTGATGATAAGGCTTAGCTAGAGAAGAAGACATCGCGTGGAAAGTAACCGAATAAAATAATAATGCAATGAGATATTTAAATATTTTTTTTATGCCTTATAATAAATAATATGTCAAAAAGATATAGCGGCAAATCATTTAAAGATTCTAGTGTAATGAAAAAACCTAAATTATCTTTAAAAGAAAAAAGGAAACTTAAAAAAGAAAAAGCTAAGAAAAGCTAATTAGTACCTATTTCTTCCATATTTTTTAAACTTAAAAGACTTAGGCCTGCTTCTATTTTTGAATTTCTTCTTGCCCTTTTTAAAATTAAACTTTTTTTTTAAAGATAATTTAGTTTTTTTTTAAGTTTTTATATTAAGTAATTAATGTATAAGAGCCTCAAATTATGGATAACAATATTCGAAACATCACAATTATTGCTCACGTTGATCATGGCAAGACAACTATGATTGATGCATTAATGAAACAAAGTGGCTCATTTAGAGAAAACGAAGTTATTGAAGAAAGATTGATGGACTCTGGAGAGCTGGAAAAAGAAAGAGGAATTACAATTTTAGCCAAACCCGCATCAATTAATTGGCAAGATTCAAGAATTAACATCATAGACACACCAGGTCACAGGGATTTTGCCGCGGAAGTTGAGCGAGTTTTAAGTATGGCAGATGGTGCGTTATTACTTGTAGATTCTGCTGAGGGAGTAATGCCACAAACAAAATTTGTATTAGCTAAAACACTTAAACAGGGGCTTAAGCCGATTGTAATAATTAATAAACTAGATAAACCAAATCAAAGAGCCGAGGAAGTTTTGGATGAAACTTTTGATTTATTTGTAAGTTTAGATGCAAATGAAGAACAATTAGATTTTCCTGTTTTATATGCAAGCGGAAGATCTGGCTGGGCTAGCAAAGAAGTAGATGGACCAAGAGAAAATCTACACCCATTATTAGATTTAATTTTGGAACATGTTCAACCAGATGAATTAGATAACAATAAACCTTTTGCAATGTTATCTACACTTTTATATGCAGACAGCTTTTTGGGTAGAAGTTTAGTTGGAAAAATATCTCAAGGAAGTGCAAAAGCTAATCAAAAAATTAAAGCAATAAATCTTCAAGGAGAAAAAGTTGACGAAGGCAGATTAACTAAAATTTTTAGATATGAAGGTACAAAAAAAGTACCTATTGAAGTTGGTGAAGCAGGAGACATTGTTGTCATAGCGGGACTAGAAAAGGCCAATGTTGCAGACACTATTTGTGATCTTGAAATAAATGAGCCCATCCCAGCAACTCCAATAGATCCACCAACTATGTCTATTAAGGTAACAGTTAACAGTTCGCCACTTGCAGGTACAGAAGGTAAAAAACTAACAAGTACTCAAATTAGAGACCGATTGATTCTAGAAGCTCAAAATAATGTGGGAATTACTTTTTCTGAAAATAAAAATAATGATACATTTGAAATTAGCGGTAGAGGAGAGTTAATGCTTGAAATTTTACTAACTCAAATGAGACGTGAAGGTTTTGAGATGACTATAAGTCCTCCTAAAGTCTTATTTAAAAAAGATGAAAATGGAAATAAACTAGAGCCTATTGAAGAAATTACTATGGACTTAGATGAAGAACATTCTTCAAAAGTAATTGACTCAATGAATAGAAGAAAAGGTAAACTAATTGATCTTAAAGACACTGGCAAAGATAAAAAACGATTAATTTTTCATGCTCCCACAAGAGGCTTAATGGGCTACACAAGCAGATTTTTAACCCTAACAAAAGGCAATGGAATAATTAATAGAATATTTCATTCTTATGGAAAGTATGAAGGCGAGATGGAAGGAAGAAGAAATGGTGCGCTTATCTCAATGGAAACTGGAAAAGCTGTTGCCTTTGCAATATTTAACTTACAGGCAAGAGGTGAAATGTTTGTAACTCATAATGACCCTGTTTACGTTGGAATGATAGTGGGTCTTGCACCAAAAGCTGGGGATTTACAAATTAATGTTATGAAAGGTAAAAAACTAACCAACATGAGAACTCAAGGAACAGATGAAAATGTTGTCCTAACTCCAGTGAGAAAAATGTCAATTGCTGAGCAATTAAGTATTTTGAATACTGATGAAGCTTTAGAAATTACACCAAAATCTTGCAGATTAAGAAAAGCTATACTGAACCCTCATGAAAGAAAAAAAAGTGAAAGGGCATCAGCGTCTGCTGCTTAATTAAAAACTTTACCAACAATAAATAAGCCTAAGGCGACCGCTGGGCCCACACCAAATGCAAATAGTAAAGTTCCTATTCCAACAATTCCACCTAAATACCATCCAATAGCAACAACTGTAATTTCAAGAAAAGCTCTAACTAAAGCAATAGGAAAATTAGTTTTTATTTGAACTCCTACCATTAAACCATCCCTTGGACCTGGTCCTAAATTTGCAATTAGATAAAATCCACTTCCTAAACCAACTATTAATACTGCTATCACTGCCATTATAATTTTTGAAACATAGTTTTCGGGTGTCTCAATATAAAAAATGGAAACATCAATCATTATCGCAATTATAATAATATTCATTATTGTGCCAATTCCAAGTTTCTGATCTAAGAAAAACCACAAAAATAAAACAAATGAACTTACAAAAAAAGTTATGACTCCAATAGATAAATCAATATGTAAAGATATTCCTTGCGCTAATACGCTCCATGGCGAGGCCCCGGTAAGCGAGACAAGTAATAAGCCTTCTCCTAAACCAAATAAAGTTAATCCAAAACATAAAAATAAAAAAGTGGATAGTCTTGGTTTAAAGTTTAAAGGCTTTTCAGCGCTCCATGAAACTTTGGGAATATTTTTTAAGGATAAAAACATGTTTTAATGCTATCTACTATTTTATAATTAAAATTTATATGAAAAAATATATACACATATTCTTTTTATTTATTTTTGCATCTCAAGGTAATGCTCATACCTCACATTATGACGAGATAAAAGTAATTAATATGGAAATTTTTAGAGATGGTGAAGTAATTGGTTCTAGTAATTATTTTTTTGAACATGGGAATAACACAATTGAAGTAAAAAATTATACACAGTTTAAAGTTAAACTATTAGGAGTCGTTATTTTTTCAATCTCAAGTGAAGCACATGAAAAGTATAAAAATGATAAATTAATTTATTTTAAATCGACTACTTTGCAAAATGATAAAGAAAAATATGTAAATTTAAATTACGATCAATCTAAAAATAAATTCATTATTGATGGATCTTCATACAAAGGTGAAGCTAATACCGATTCTATTATAGGAAATTGGTGGAACCATAAAATTTTAGAAGCAGATCAACAGATTAGCCCTTTATCAGGGAGTATAAAAGAACAAGTTGTTACATTTATTGGAAAAGAAAATATTGAATTATATGGAAAAAATTATTTAACAGATCATTTTAAATTAAAATCTAAAAATCAAGATTTGCCAAATGATAAAAAATTAGATTTTGATATTTGGCTAGATAAGAAAAATAATTTAATATTAAAAGTAGTGTATACAAGAATGGGAGGATGGGAATATAGATTAAAAAGTTTTGAATAATACACTTGTAACTTTTTATATCTAAATTATATTAATTTTAATTTTTATGTCTATTTGGGGAAGTTTAATTGGTGGAATGGTTGGTTTCTCACTTGGTGGACCATTCGGAATGTTGTTAGGTTCGTTAATTGGAGGAAAAATTTCAAGGGCAAGATCTGGTGGTGCTAGAAATTTTGGTCCATTTGCACAGCCACAACAAATTTTTGCTTTATCTTTAATAGTTTTGTCAGCTAAGCTTAGTAAAGCTGATGGCCAAGTAAGCAAAGAAGAACTAATTGCTGTAAGAAATAAACTAAAAATTCCTGAAAATGAAATTAAACAAGTTGGAAAAATATTTAATAAAGCTAAACAAGAAAGTGCGGGTTACGAACCATACGCTCAACAAATAGCACAAATTTATAAAAATAATCTAAATGTATTAGAAGAAGTTATTAATATTCTTTTTTATATTGCTGAGGCCGATGGTAATGTAAGTAAATCTGAACTTGATATGATACAACATATAGCTCAAATTTTTGGCTTAAATCAATTCCAATTTAACTCAATCAAGGAAAGTAGAAAAAGTTCAGATAAATTAAACCCTTATGTAGTTTTAGGAAGCAAACCTGAAGAAGATCTTCAAACAATAAGAAAAAAATATCTGCAATTAAGCAAAGAACATCATCCTGATATACTAATAAGTAAAGGTGTGCCTAAAGAAGTTATAAAAGAAAGCAAAAAGAAGATGAGAGCAATAAATTCAGCTTGGGATCAAGTTCAAAAACTAAAGACTAACTAAAATTGTTCAGACTCTGTTGAGCCTTCCATTGCAGTTGTAGAGCTTTCTCCTGAGCTAATAGTTTTCGATACAGCATCAAAATATGAGGTTCCTACTTCTCTTTGATGTTTAACGCTCGTATAACCATCTTTTTCTCTGGCAAATTCTTGTTGTTGTATTTTTGAATAGGCAGTCATTCCTTTTGATTTATATTGTTCTGCTAATTCAAAAACTGCAAGGTTCTGTATATGAAAACCAGCTAATGTTATAAATTGAAACTTATAACCCATTTTACTTATTTTAATTTGAAATTCAGCAATCTCACTATCAGATAAATGTTTTTTCCAATTAAATGAAGGCGAGCAATTATACGCTAAAAGTTTATCTGGAAATTTTTCGTGAATTGCATCGGCAAATTTTTTTGCTTCTTGAAGATTTGGTTGTGCTGTTTCACACCAAATGAGATCGCTATATGGTGCATACGCTAAGGCTCTAGATATTGCTTGTTCAATGCCATGCTTGACATAAAAGAATCCCTCGGGAGACCTTTTTCCCGTCAAAAATGGTTTGTCATTTTTATCATGATCATTTGTAATTAGTTTTGCTGCGTTAGCATCAGTTCTTGAAAAAATAATTAGTGGCACATCAGCAATATCAGCTGCGAGCCTCGCTGCTTTTAAATTTTTTATCATAGTACTAGTCGGAACTAATACTTTTCCTCCCATGTGTCCGCATTTCTTTTCACTTGATAACTGATCTTCAAAATGAACTCCGGCAGTACCTGCTTTAATAAATTTTTTAGCTAATTCAAAAACATTTAATGGACCACCAAATCCTGCTTCACCATCTGCTATAATCGGCAACATATAATCTACTCTATCTTTCGATTGCATATCACCATCTTTAATTTCCATGTGCTGAATTTGATCAGCTCTAATTAAGGCATTGTTCATTGCATCAACTAATTTTGGAGCACTATCAAAAGGATATAAGGATTGATCGGGATACATTTCACCTGCAGTATTAGCATCAGCTGCTACTTGCCATCCGCTTAAATAGATTGCCTTTAATCCTGCTTTAGCATGTTGGACAGCATGATTTCCTGACAAAGATCCTAGAGCATTTATGTAAGGTTCGGTGTTAAGTAATTTCCACAATTTTTTTGATTGTTGCTTGCACATTGAATATTCAATTTTTATTGAACCTCTTAATCTTTCCACTTCTTCAGGCGTATAATCTCTTTTGATTCCGGAAAATCTTTTTAGATCGTATGACACTTTAGCTTCTGAACTCATGTATATCTTTCTAGTATATATTAAAGAAAAACTAAATAGGACTTATTTGTCGTCGCTTATTATGTGTAATGGATACTCATTGGTGTATTCATTCATTCCACTTGAACCCCAATCACAATGATCATCTCTCAAATAGATACCAGATTGGTTATACTGGTCACGATCGCTTTTTTGAATGATTTGTGACTTATTTCCCTGGTTTTTGTTATTGTTTTTGTCGTTCATGTAAACTTTATAATTTACAAAATTTACAATTTCTAGATAAATATAAAAAAATCTTGTAAAATAAGATAATTAATTGTAAATTATAATTTACAAAATTTACAAATAGAAAATATGAGTCAAGTAGATTTGAAAATTGGTCCAAAAATTAAGGCTTTTAGAAGACAATTAGGTATTCAAGCAAACAAATTAGCTGAACGATTAAACATTTCCCCTAGCTATCTTGCATTAATTGAAGGTGGAAAAAGAAAAATTGATGGAGATCTCTTGCTGAGGACTTGTCAAGAATTAAAGATAGAATTATCTGATCTTACAACAAAAGACGTTATAAACTTAGCTAATAATATTTCTGAACTACTTGATGATAAATTATTTGAAGATTTAGATATTTTAGGGCCTGAAATTAAAGATTTAGTAAATACCAATCCAAAAATTGCTAGAGCATTAATAAAGCTTGGGGATAACTTTAAACAAAAAGATCACGAACTAATTAACAAAGTAGAAAGTTTATCCGGAAAAATGATCGACAATAGAAAGGCTTCTTTCCCTGGGGAAGTTGTATCTGATTTTCTCCAAGAAAATAAAAATTATTTTCCTAAACTTGAAAACTTTGCAAATATAATTTTTGGAAAAATTCAAAACAATAATAGAACAAGTTATATGTCTTTATGTGAATTCATAAAAAAAGAATATTCTATTACTGTTAAAGATATTATTCCTGAAGAAGGAAAACCATTTTCTAAAATATATAATAAAGATAAAAAAGAACTTTTAATGAGTGATTATGTTTCGTTAGAAACAAAAAAATTATACGCAGCTGCTCAAATAGCACAAGAAGGTGCTATGCATGAAATAAACGAATATTTATCTAAATTTTCTTTTCCTTCAGAAGAATCAAAAAAATTAACTAAAGTTGCCTTATTAAATTATTGTGGCGCAGCAATTTTAATGCCATACAAATTATTTTATGAGGAGTGCAAAAAACAAAAGTACGATCTTGAACTTTTACAGAATACTTTTGCTACATCTTTTGAACAAGTTGCACATAGAGTTACATGTTTACAAGATCCTAAATTACCTGGCATACCATTCCACATGTTAAGAGTTGATATAGCAGGAAATATATCAAAAAGATTTTCTCTTTCTGGAATTGAAATTCCAAGATATGGCGGCGCTTGTCCTAGATGGAATATTTATTCTGCATTTACTACTCCTGGAAAAATACATGCTGCGGTAAGCAAAATGTCCAATGGCGAAAAATATGTTTGTATCGCAAGAACAGTTGAAAAAGGTGTTGGAAGGTATGGAAAATCAAAAAGTATGCTTTCCATTGGACTAGGTTGCGAAGTAAAATATGCAAAAGATTTTGTATATACTGAAAACTTAAATGTTAATGACAAAAAAACAGAGATACCAATAGGTGTTTCTTGTCGTACTTGTGATCGTCTAGATTGTTCTCAAAGAGCTTTTCCACCTCTACATAAAAAATTTGATGTAGACATAAATTCAAGAGGTGTCTCTGTATATGTTAGCGATTAAGATAATATATTATCTTGTTTTTTTTTTTCGCGTTCTCTGGCAAGAAGCTGTGTTAATGAATCTACCATTAAATCAGAGGCTTTAAATATTTCGGTAGTTTTAAGTTCATGAGTAATATTTTTTTCAGGATTGCTTTTATCTTCAATAATAATACCCTCGCTGGGTGTGTTATTTTTTATATAAATTAACAATAGCCACTCATTATCTATAGCTTCGTCCCATTTAATAAATATTTCTCCAGTTTCGAACCTTCTATCTATACATCTAAAAATTGACATATACCTATTTATATGACGTTTATTGAGTTGAAAAACTAAACTACTTGCGCTTCGGTAAAAGCTTTCAAGACAACTTTCAATCTTTTCCCTTTCTATTCTATGTTCTTTTTCTTTCTGTAAAAGTGCTTCTCTATCATCTTCTTCTTGTACCTGAATCCCTAAAGCTTCTACTCTTTCCCTAATTTTCTGATCTCTAATAATTCTGTATTTTTCTTTTAATTTCTCAATTCTTTCTTGTAATCCAGCATAATCTTCTCTTTGTTCTTTAAGTGAAATCTTTTCTAGTTTTTCTAATTCTTTAACCTCTCGAACTCTGAATTTTTCAATTTGTTTTTCAACTTTAAGTTCTTCAAGAAATTTTCTTTGTCTTGCCGCCTGCTCTTTTCTAATAATGGCTTGTTCTTTTCGAAGGAATAATTTTATATCTTTTGCTCTTTCTCGTTCTAATCTTTCTTCTTCTCGAATTTCTTTTCTTTTTTCTTCAAGTTTTATTTTTTCTTCTAATTTAATTTTTTTTTCAGCTGCAGCTTTTTCTTTCTGCATTTTTTTAACTTCTTCTAATTGTTTTCTTCTTTTTTCTTCTGCTTTTATAGTTTTATATTCTTCTATTTTATCTGAAATTTTTTGAAAAAAATTTTGGATAATTTTTTCAAGACTAAAATTTAGCTTAAACTTAAATTTAGGCTGCAATTTATCTTGTAACCTAACTATCTTCAGTATTACGCTTTTAGAATTATATTTTATCTTTCTTTTTTGTTTTTTTTTAATCTTTATAGGTTTTTTTATAAATTTTAATTTTCTATTTGACTTAAAAGATTTTCTTTTGATTTTTTTTACTTTAAATCTTTTTTTAGTTTTAATTTTTTTTACTTTAGGTTTTTTTATAAATTTTAATTTTCTATTTGACTTAAAAGATTTTTTTTTAATTTTTTTTACTTTAAATCTTTTTTTAGTTATAATTTTTTTTACTTTAGGTTTTTTTCTAATTTTAACTTTTCTCGATCTTTTTTTCTTAATAATTTTTTTTTTATATGGTTTTTTTTTATTTTTTTTTTTCATAAAAAATGATTTTATTTAAATTTATCAATAATATATTAATAAATATAGTCTCTTGTTGTTGGAACAGATTTAAGATCTTTTGTTAATTGAAATTGAAATACAACCTGGTCACCCCATTTAAATGCCATCTCACAAGAAGTTAAATAAAATTCCCACATTCTAAAAAAATTTTCATCAAACATTGCTAAAACCTTAGATTTGTTCTTTAAAAATCTTTCTTTCCAATTTCTTAAAGTATGAGAATAATGCATTCTTAATACCTCTACATCCGATACAATAAGTCCAGATTTTTCTATAGGACCTATTACCTCGCTCATACTCGGTGTATATCCTCCAGGAAAAATGTATTTTGTAACCCACGGTTGAGGATTTCTAGGTTGGTTAAACGACCCAATGGTATGTATTAAGGCTAAACCATCATCATTTAGTAATTTATTTATCTGGTTAAAAAAAGTTTTATAAAATTTTCTACCTACATGCTCAAACATTCCAACACTAACTATTTTGTCAAATTTTTCATTTAATTCACGATAATCAATTAATTTAAAACTAACTTGGTTTTCTAAATTCAGTTCTTTTGCTTTATTAACACTGTAATTATACTGATTTTCAGACAAAGTTATCCCCGTCACTTCACATTGTGATTTTTTTGCAATTTCAATTGCAAGCGATCCCCATCCACTTCCAATGTCTAATATTTTCTGGTTGGGTTGAAGGTTTAATTTTTTAATTATATGTTCAATTTTATTATTTTGTGCGGTCTCTAAACTATCAGTTTCATTTTTAAAGTATGCACATGAGTACTGTCTTTTTGAATCAAGAAATAAATCATAAAGTTCATCTGAAATATCATAATGATGGGTCACATTAGTTTTAGATTTTTTAACAAAATTAAAATTTGTTAAATATCTATAAGTACCTCTTAAACTATTCAGTAACTTAGCAAAAATATTGATTTTATTTCTTCCAATATTTTTTGCAGTTATCTCTAAAAAATCTGTTAAAGAGCCATTTTCAATTTTAAGCGTACCATCAGCATAAGCTTCCCCAAAATATAAGTCGGGATAAAATAAAAGTTTATAATGAAGTTTTTTATCTAATAGTCTTAGTATAATTGGTTTTTCTTTTTTAGGATTTCCAATAATATATTTAATTGAATTTGCATCTATTAAAATAAAACCATCATCTTTTATTAATTTATTTAAAAAACTTGCTAACTGCATATTATGCTGCTTTCGATTTTTCTAAATTAAAGTTCAATTTTCCTAAATCTTCAATTAATTTTTTTCTATCATTTGAATTTAAAAGACTTAAGGGAGGTAAAATATTTTCGTAAATCTTATTTTCTTTCATAAGAAAAGAATGCAAACCAGAAATTAAATCGAACTGATCAAAAACTTTTCTTACATTGCAAAGTTTTTCATTTTTTGTTTGTTCTTTCTTATTAAAAAAATCATCGTATACTTTTCTTGCTAAAGATGCTGTGACATTGCAAGTTGCCGTAATAATTCCTGTACAACCTAACTCCAAACCTTTCAATAATTTTAATTCAGATCCAGGAAGAACTGAAAAATTTTCTATTTTTAAATTTTCATACAAATTATACGAACTATCTTTAAGTCCCACTATTTGATCTGGAAATTTTTTCACCAACTCTTCAACAGATTCTATACTAAATTTATATCCACATAATTTTTCAAAATTATAAAGTACTATTTTAGACTCCGGAATTTTATCGATAATTTTTGAATAATAATTCACAACTTCATTATCTCCATACTGGTAATAAGCAGGTGGCATTATTAAAAATTTATTAAACCCCAAAGAAGTAGAAATTTTCATTAAATTTATTGTTTCACCTAATGAATTAAGTCCAGTTCCTATTAAATATTTGTCTTTATATTTATTTAATGAAAGTTTGTTTAATAAATCTATTTTTTCACTTATTGAAATCAATTGCGCTTGACCAGTACTTCCAAAAATAGCAACCCCATGACAGCCTTGATCAATCAAGTTTTCTGCATGTAATATTGTTTTTTTGGAATCTAATACAAGATTCTCATCTAAAAGCGACATAGAAGCTGCAAAAATACCTTTAATTTTAGTCATGACAAAAATTCTTTTTTTAATAAAAGTAATATAATTATTTTTAAAATGAAAGTTTTAGTTGTTCAAAATCGGATGGGAATTGGTGATATGGTTATTTTTCTACCATATATCGAAGCCATATCTAAACAATTAAATGTACCAGTGAGTTTATTGGTTAAAGAAAATACAAAATGTTTGGAATATTTATCTGATAATCCTTATGTAGATAAAATAATTATTCTAGATAGAGATGATAAAACAAAATTTGGCAAACATTATGGAATTAAAGGTATATTTAATTTAGCTTCTGAAATAAAAAAATACAATTTCGATAAAATTTTTATCTTTAATTCATCTTTTAGATACACAATAGTTGCTAAATTATCAAAAATAAAAAATATATATCAATACAAACTATTTAGTAAAAAAAATCAAAATATTATTGAAACCGCTAGAATGTTTTTAAAAAAAACTCTTAATACTGAAGTTGAAAGTAATCCGACAATATCAATAAGTTCTCAAAAAATGGCAGATGCAAAAAATAAATACAAAATTATAGATGATGAGATAAATATATTATTAGGTGTTGGCGGGTCTGGTCCAACCAAAAGAGTTTCTCCCGAAAAATTTATTGAATTTATGAAACTTTGTTCCAATAAATTTAAGTGCAAATTTTTTTTAGCAGCTGGATCAAACAAAACAGAAGAACAAATAATTAATCAAATATTAAATTCTGAACTCAAAAATATATGTGTAACGCTTAATAAATTAAGAATTTCTGAAACTTTGCCAATAATTAAAAATTGCAATATTTCTGTGTGCAATGATACAAGTTTTAGCCATTTGTCTGCTGCCTTGGGGATACAAACAATAGTGCTAATGACGGATACACCTATGCTTTACGGCAACTATAGTCCTAAAATGCACCCAATCTTACCTGACGGTGAAAAAATAGTAACTCACAATACTCTTGGAAAAGATAAAATTAATCCTGAAATAATCTTTAATAAAATGAAGAACATCTTGAACTTAAATTAAATTTTTTAAAACTATTTCTTTAGCTTCATTAACAATGGAAGCAAGGCGTGTAAGTTCTGGACTTATGTCTGGATGTATTTTTTTCATTATTTTTTTGTAAGAATTTAAAACCTCGTTTTTT
>Ga0209554_1000491_pt1 | contig 33771 bp, 28 predicted proteins | sample MarorgKNORR_S2LV_5_FD_188221 | JGI IMG/M metagenome (GOLD analysis project Ga0209554, IMG submission 188221) | Marine microbial communities from the Southern Atlantic Ocean, analyzing organic carbon cycling - Bottom_A/KNORR_S2/LV (SPAdes) (version 2) | ecosystem: Environmental > Aquatic > Marine... | reverse complement strand
TGGTTCCTCCGATTAGACCGCCCGAGCTCCGGCTAGTCGGCGTTTCGCCTCGCTGTAAACGGATGCAGGCAATGGTCCCTTCAAAACAGCAGCGATGTTCTCTAAGAGGTGTTCAGGATCGAGAGTCCCAACGACGGTGGTATGTATGTCAGGGTTAGTAATGGTGAAGCGAAGCATAAATCCAGTGCGATGTTCGCCTTCCAGCAAATCGTCCAGTTCTGTCTTGTCCCATAAATCCCATAAGTCGGCGGAACCCTGACCCTTACCGGGTGGGCCTTTGGCCACTCCACCGCGGATGACTATGCCCACACCAGCCCTAGCTGCAGCGACGATCGCGTCTTCATGCTCGGGCTGAAGAGCAGAATACGGAACCTGCAAGACGTCGAATACACCCATCTTGATATGGTCGGTAATATTCGGAAGAATTGAGGAGCAGCCAAGGAAGCGAATCTTACCATCCCGTTTGAGGGATTCCAGCGTTTGGACGGCCTTTTCTTGCTCCAAAATATTTTTCGAGGGGCTGAAGTGGAACTGGAGTACGTCGAGATAGTCAGTCTTCATGCGGCGCAGGCTCTGGTCACATGTTTTGATTATGTTCTCACGGCTGTAGTCGTGTAGGTGGGGTAACGGTACACCGTACCGTGTGCGCTCTGCTGGTAAGAATTTTGACACGTCTGGCGGGCAACCACACTTGGACGCGAGGAAGAATTCCTTGCGGCGGTTGGCGATACATCTACCGATGTGCCCTTCAGCCTCGCCGTAGTCAGCAGCGACGTCTATGTAATTGATACCAGCATCCAAGACAGCGTTCAGGATGCGCTCGGGCTGCCCTGGCTTTAGTTCTCGGCCGACACCAGCAACCATGCCCCGTAGCTCTAATGCTCCAAAACCAAGAGCAGTCACGTTCAAGCCAGTGCGTCCGAGTTTTCTCTTCGGTAGATCTACCAAGTATTTCGCTCCTCATGTGGAATAGTTATCATAACGCAGTTTTAATGCCACATGGGCAGTGGAGGTTCAGAAAATTTGGCGTTGTCGGAGATCAGCTCTTCAGGCAGCTCTTTCCAACCACACGACCGACCCGATCTGAATCAACCGGGATTCTAAGCAAGTTAGTTGCTGGGCGGTTGGACTCTGCTCTGTCTCCACCAATAACAACAGATCCAGGCCACATTATCGAGCCTAAGACCGTGTTAACACCGAAGACTTAGATCGGGTAATGCCTGAATTACATGCGCTCTAGGAAGGAGGTCTTTTGTGGTGTCCACGTTACAACGGCTAGTTAGGTATTCAGGACGGGCATATTCTCCGGACTCGAACCTATTCCCAATGCCCGATATCGATGACCATTTTAAGCGAATAAAATGGTCGGGGTGAGTGGACTCGAACCACCGGCCTCTTCGTCCCGAACGAAGCGCGCTAGCCACTGCGCTACACCCCGACGATGTTCGGATTTTGATACCGTAATATAGACGTCCGGGTCCCGGACGAAGCGCGCTAGTCACCGCGTTATAGATTCGGCACATCCTAACTAGGGAGCTGAATAGTCAACGTGAATCGCAGAGGAGTAATTGCGTACCCGTTGTCAGGGCGAACGGGAGATTCTTACGTCTGTTTACAAAACTAGGTATTAGCGCCGGCTCCGGTCCGCCTGGTCTGCCGCCAGGAGTTCCAGCGCCAGGTCCGGCTCCAACTTTCCTTGCTTTATGGCCAGGTCCGCTTCCAGCAGGCGCTGGTAGCGCCACATGATGTCGCTCCATGAATGGCGGCGGGCCTGCTCCATGGTTTTTTTAATCACGAATTGGGAGGTAGTTCCCAGGTGGCTCCCCAATTCCCCCTGGGGTATCCCACGGTCGACAGCGTCTCTGGCAAGGGCCATCAAGCGGAGTTGCCTTTCCACCATGGAGATGATGTAGAGAACTTCTTTTCCGTCCTCGCGTAGTTCGTGTAGCAATCTCAAGGCCATTGATTGGCGGCCGTTAATCATGGCGTCCACCGCGGCGAACACGTTGGACTCCCGGGCCAGGTGCACCAATTCGTTGACGTGGGATTCCTCTATTCGGGCGCCGGCGGCGAAGAGGGAAAGCTTCTCCAACTCATTATCCAGGGACCAGAGATCTCCGCCTGCCATTTCAGTCAACGAGCCTATGGCCGACGGGCTGATGCTGGCGCCCTTCTCCTCCACGGTAGCCTTGATCCAACGGGCCAGGGCCTCTCCGGAAGGTGTGGGCGATCCATGGATCTCGGCGGCTTCGCGCAAACGCTGAAGCATCGGATTGGTCTGCGGCAGAGTCACGTCGAGGAAGATCAGCAGAGTGGTATCGGGCATGGCGGCGATGACCTGGTCCAGTCCCTCCCAGCCGCCCAGCGCCCCGCCGCTTGCCTGGTTATCGCTACCCCGGCGCCGGCCTCTTCCTGGGCGGCGTTCAAACGTGGCGAGCAGGCCTTCCACCACCACCAGTCGATGGGAGTCCATGAACGGCAGGGCGTTGCAGATGGCAACCAGTTCGTTGAGGTTGGTCTGGGGTCCCATGAGGCGGTGGCGGTTGGCGTCCAGAACGTCTTCGGCCCCGGCTTCCGCTTCCAGCCGGGACAGTCGCCGTTGCACCAAGTAGCTATCGCCGTGCAGGACGTGAGCAGGCAATGGTCCACCAACTAAGGATCTGAGTAAAAGGGGAACGAACCGGGAAGGGCAGGCTGCAAATCGGGACACAAGGCCCGCCGCCCACGGATTATACCATCCGATTTGATTAGTTCGACCGGGCATGGTCACTGCGGCCTGGAATGGTCGACCCCTGCCGAGCACAGTTAATTTTTGCGATTGTCATTCCTCCGAAAATAGAATTGGCAACGTTCGGTCGCGCAGTTCGTCATTCCGGCACCAGCCCTTCGGCGGAAGGGCGGCGAGGAATCTCGGGTCATCCGGCAAAGATTGGTAGGTGTCAGATTTATATGGAATAATAGGGCGGGTTCTGGACCTGACGCGATTCTGGAGCGGAGCCAACGGGAGGACTAAGAATGAAGTTCGGAATCTTCACCCACGTTCCCTGGCCCGAAGGGATCGATACACGGCAGGTATTTCGCAATACGATTCAAGAGGTTCAATACGCGGAGGAACTGGGCTTCCACAGCGCTTGGCTGGCCGAACACCACTTCTCCCGCTATGGGATCGGCTCTTCTTGTTTAGTGTTGGCGGGCAATCTTGCCGCTCTAACGACACGGATCCGCATCGGCACCGCCGTGCTGGTACCACCGCTGCACAACCCGATCCGCCTGGCCGAGGACACCGCCACCGTGGATGCCCTCAGCGATGGCCGATTGGACGTTGGCTTTGGACGGGGGACGGCTAACTACGAATACCGGGGCTATAACGTCGATCGTGAAGAGAGCCAGGGAAGATTCCAAGAGAGCATCAAGGTGATTAAAGGTCTCTGGACGACACCGGAGTTCTCGCATCAAGGCGAACACTACCAGGTCAACCGGGCCACTCTGGTGCCGCCGCCCGTGCAGCAGCCCCATCCACCGGTTTACTTGGCAGCCACCCGGACCCAGGCCACCTTGGATTTCGTCGCCAGTACCGGCTTTCCTCTAATCGTGGGGGTAGTGCAGGACACTCCCGAAGCTCTGGCCCTATGCCATCGGTTCGTGGAGTTATCCGGAGACGCGGGCCATAACGTCCCGATGTCGGAAATACCTTTCTTTCGCTACTTCCACGTGGGTGAGACCGAGGAGGAAGCCCGGCGGGATAGCCGGGAGGCCGTGAACTGGGTTCAGGACATGACGCAATGGCGCCGTCAATTTCCTGAGGGCAGCGAGGTCCACCATCACTTGGAGGACTGGCGCCGGACCCGAACCGAACTTCCTCCCACCTACGACTATATCTACGAGAACCGTGCGATTATCGGCAGCCCGGAGCAGTGTATCGCTAAGATTAAAGCACTTCAGAAGGAAGGGATAGAGTACCTTGGCTGCACCTTTTCCATGGGTGGCATGGAGCACAGCAAGCTGATGCGCTCGATGGAGTTGTTCGCCAAAGAGGTCATGCCCCACTTCGCCTAAAAGTCCGCCTTGGCTGCCATTATTCTGCCTGGAGGGACCATAGTGCCCAACATTGCCGAGCGGTTAAGTTCCTACGCTACGTCCCTACGATACGAGGACTTGCCTCCCGATGTCGTCCATCTGGCCAAGCGGATGATTATCGACACACTGGGATGCGCCCTGGGGGGATATGACGGCGAGCCCAGCCGGATCGCCCGTGAAACCGCCGCGACCGTGACCAGCAGTTCGACCGCCACGATTCTTGGCAGCGGCCTGGCCACCAGCCCGGATATGGCCACCTTTGCCAATGGGGTGATGATCCGTTATCTGGACTACAACGACGGCTACACCAGTAAAGAGTCGGGCCACCCAAGTGACAGCATTGCCGCGACCCTGACCTGTAGCGAAGTAGGCCGGGCCGGGGGCAAGGGGATGATTGTCGCTACCGTGCTGGCCTATGAGTATTTTGCCGGATCTGCAATGCCGTGGACATCAAGCCCAGCGGGTTTGACCACGTAACCGTGGGCGGCATCGCCAGCGTTCTGGGGGCCGCCCATTGCCTGGGGCTGACTGACGATCAAACTCTGCAGGCGTTGAACTTGGGGATCGCTCCCAATCTGGCCCTGTACCAAACCCGCATCGGCGATGTGTCCATGTGGAAGGGATGCGCTTACGCCAACGCCAGCCGCAACGCCGTTTTCGCCGCCATGCTGGCCCAAAGAGGGCTTACCGGTCCTTCGCCGATCTTCGAGGCAGATGGCGGCTACTTCAAGGCGGTGTCCCGCCAGCCCTTCGAGTTGGAGCCTTTTGGAGGCGGGGACCAGCCCTTCAAGATCGGGGAGTGCAGCATCAAGCGCTTTCCGTTGGGCCAGTACTCGCAAACCGTGGTGCAGGCCGCTCTGGAGGTTAGGGAACAATTGCCAGCTGGTGAGGACATTGTCCAAGTTGACGTTAAGACTTTGCAGACCGCCATCAACATCATGGCGGGGGACGCGGAAAAGTGGCGGCCTACCAACCGGGAAACCGCCGACCACAGCATGCCCTACACCGTGGCCGTGGCGCTGATGTACGGGGCGGTGGACCAGAGCCACTTTGGCGACGAGTATCTGCAAAACCAGAGCTTGCTGGACCTGACGAGCCGGGTCAACGTGAGTGTTTCAGAAGAGGCCAACCAGCGGGCGCCGGAAGCCATGCTGTGCGACCTGGAAGTGCTAACCGGGGCCGGTCAGCGATATTCCTCCCAAGTGGCCTACCACAAAGGCCACTTCAAGAACCCGCTGACCGACGCGGAACTGGAGAAAAAGTTCCGGTCCCTGGCCTGTGGTCCGCTGTCCGAAGCCCAAGCCGATTCCTTGTTGGACCGTCTCTGGAATCTGGAGAAGTTGGCTGATGTGGGAGAGGTGATCCGGTTGACCAAGTTCTAAGCCGCCGCCGGCTCTAGCTGCGAACCTGCTCCGGGTAGTAGCCGGAGTGGTCTTCATAGGCTCCGGTTAACGGGTAGATCTGCTTGTAGACGCCTCGGGCGCGTTGGGTGATGTATTTGTTTGCCCGGTCTCTTATCTCGCTGGGGCGTGCTCGTTGGGCTTTATACATGTCACTCTCCAGCGGGCTGGCGTCCTCCAATTCCCAGATGCACAGGTACTTTAAGACCCCTTCTCCTTCCTCCAGCTTGAAGCGGCGGGCACTGACGTAGCCGGGTATCTCCAGGCGCTCCGGCAGGTGTTCGTCGTTATACCATCGCTCGAAGGCTTCCTCCCCTTCCGGCTCCACTTCCATCATCACCACCAGGATGGTATTGCCGATGTGCTGGATAGAGTGTTCATTGTTCTCGTTGGGCATGTTGGCACCTCGCTTTAATATCAGACCGATACAGAATCCGTTGGGGAAGCCCTTGCCGGAATCTGCTGGTTCACGACTACGGCGGAGTCTCTTGTCACGCGATGACGCGTAGTATAACATTGTGTGGTTTCGCCAAATCGGGCATTTCTCAGATACGGGAAGGATGGAAAATGGATCATCGTATTAAGTTTAAAGTAAATGGCACAGATCATGATTTGGAGGTGCCGGCGCGCCGCATGCTGGTGGACTGCTTGCGCTACGATCTGGGCCTGACCGGGACCAAGGAAGGTTGCAGCGTGGGAGTATGCGGGGCCTGCACCGTGCTGGTGGACGGGCAGATGGTGGCATCGTGCATCACTCTGGCGGTAACCGCCGACGGCGCCGACATAACCACTGTTGAGGGATTGGCGCAAGATGGGAAGTTGCACCCAGTGCAGCAAGCGTTCATCGACCATGGCGGTTTCCAGTGCGGCATCTGCACGCCGGGTCAAGTGATTGCCGCCAAGGCCCTGCTGGACGTTAATCCCGACCCAACCGAGGAAGAAATAAAGGACTGGATGATGGGGAACCTGTGCCGGTGCACCGGATACTACGGCATCTTGGAATCAGTGAAAAACGCGGCCCGTGTGTCCCGGGAGGCCGGGCGATGATCGACTTTGAGTTTCACAGCCCCACCAGCCTGGATGAAGCTTTCGGATTGCTGGACCAGTACGGCGACGATGCTCGAGTGATGTCCGGCGGTACGGCATTGGTGCTTATGATGAAGCAGCGTCTGGCTCAGCCGGGCCACGTTATCGGACTGCGCCGCATTCCCGGCTTGGCCTCCGTGGCCTCAGACGGTAACGGCGCGGTGCGGGTGGGCGCCCTGTGCACCCAGCGCCAGATGGAAGCCGACCCATTGATCCGCCAAAGCTTGCCCCTAGTCGCCGATACGTACCGGAAGGTGGCAACTCCTAGGATCCGCAACATGAGCACTGTCGGAGGTGGTCTGGTCCACGGCGACCCCAACCAGGACCCGCCCCCCTCGTTGATTGCCCTGGGGGCCTCGGTGGTCCTCTCTTCCAAGGGCGGTGAAAGAATCGTCCCGGTGGCAGACCTGTTCATCGACTATTTCGAAACCGACGTCCAACCCGGTGAGATTCTGACCAGCCTTTTGATTCCCCAGGCGCCCGCCGGTTCCGGAGCTGTCTACCTGAAGTTCTTGCCACGCACCGCCGACGATTACGCCACCGTCTCCGTGGCGGCCGTGGTGGACGCCGACGAGAGCAACAACTGCCGGGACGTGCGCATCGTATTGGGCGCGTCGGGCGTTACCCCGATACGGGCGAAGGCAGCCGAAGATTTGCTGCGGCAACGCCCCCTGACCGAGGAGAACATCCGGGCTAGCGCGGCGGCGGTAATAGAGGAAGTTGACCCTTTGGACGATTTCCGCGGCTCGGCCGATTACAAACGGCAGATGGCGGAGGTCTTCACCCGCCGCGCCGTTACCCAAGCCCTAGCCGCGGGCCGCTAAGGGTAGCCAAATGAAGCTGGAAAACCGCTGTCTAGTGCCTGCGTCGGTGGATAAAACATGGGCGTTGTTACTGGACATCCCCCAAGCCGCTCCCTGTATCCCAGGTGTACAGGACGTCGTTGCCGACGGAGAGAACCGGTTTAAGGCCGTTATGCAAGTCCGGATCGGGCCCGTCCGCCTGAACTTCTCCGGTACGATAAGTGTTGTGGAGCAAGACAAGGAGAAGGGCGTAGCTCGTTTCCACATCGAAGCGGCCGACCGGAGGGTGGGAGGATCCATCAGGGCCGATCTGACCATGCAGATCACCTCCATTTCTCCGGAGGAGACTGAGATGCTCATCGTCTCCGACACCGTGTTTATGGGCAAGATTGGCGAGTTGGGTCAGCCGATCATTCGCCGTAAAGCCAATTCCACCCTGCAAGACTTTGCTCGGAACCTAGCCAAACAGGCCCAGAGCTAGCTTTCCACCCCCGGTCCCCCCCTGGTTTAGATCCGTTCTAGAACTGCGCCAACTTGAATGTGATGGTTCGACTGATCAAGCCGGCGTGTAATTCCTTCGAGCATGTCATGCTGGGTCCTTCGCGGGAAGGACGAATCATCTAGGCCGAGGCGTCCTCTCCGCTCCCCAGATTCCTCCTTACAATCGGAATGACGAGGCACACTTTTGCTTCGTTTGAATACTAACCGTCCGGTTCATGAATCCATGCTACCCTCCGCGATCATCGGTTATTTGGCCGCCTCTTGGTGGTGGAAAGTGACGTGTCTTTCCGATAGGCCGGCTCAGATTTTCTGATTTAGCCACACTTAGCTAGCGGTCTGCCCCGACCGATGGGTGCTGGCACCCGGTTGCCTGGGTGAAACCGGTATCTCTCTAGGTTTCCCACCTCCGGCTAGTGTTGCCGCTTTTCCCCTTCACACAGGTGGCCGCATCGTAGGTTTACCCTCATCCCAAAGCTACACTGACTTGAGCGAAAGGTAACTGTGCGCCCCGTGCGCCCTAAAAAGGGGGTTGTGGGATGTGAATATTCCGTGACTAAGCGTTAAGACCAGCATCCGTACCGGCTGCCCCAGGGGCCAGGGAATCTATCGACAAGTGAGGAAACCAGTCATGAGCAATATCCTAGGCAATCTGTTGCGGCGCTTCCGTTCAGACCAGCGTGGCATCACCGGATTGGAAACGGCCATCGTGTTGATCGCGTTCGTGGTGGTCTCATCCGTGTTCGCTTTCGCCGCCCTGTCTACCGGCTTGTTCTCCAGTGACAAAGCGAAAGAGACCATCAGCGCCGGCCTTGCCGAGGGCAGGGGCACATTGGAACTGAAAGGCTCGGTCGTCGCCACCGGGATCGGCACCACGGGAACCACCGCCGCGGTTACCTCCATCACCTTCCAGGTCTCCAACGCCGCCGCCGGCGAAGCCATCGACTTGACACCGGGGAACACCGTCATCAAGTACAGCGACAAAAACCAGACAAAGACCATGAACGAAACCTCCGAGTTTACCGCTACAAACATCGCCGCATTTGGCGACACCGACTCCCTGTTGGAGACAGGTGAGGTCTTCGAAATTGTTCTGCTGAATATGACCAGTCAGTTGGCTACCGACCTGGGCACCAATACCGAATTCACCATAGAGTTGATACCGCCCAGTGGAGCGGTCCTCTTCATCGGACGTAGGACGTCGGTATCTCTGGATGCGTCCAACAGCCTCAATTGACGAAGGGCGTCAGTCCAAGCAGGCTGATTTAGGCCGGTGTAATTCAAATATAAACAAGCAGCGCATGTGGCCCGGTCGAGCTGGCGCAGTCAAGCAATGCGAGGGCGGGTCCCAGATCAAGCAGACCACGGTGGCGGGGCCAGTTCTTCCTCGAGGCCGCCACCGGGGTCTGCTTCTTAATTAGCGTAGTACGGCTGGGGATAATCGATGGCAGACGACCAAAAGCTAGAGGTGCTCGAGGAGGAGATCAAGGTCCTCAAAGGAGAAGTCAGGCGTACCCTGGTTGACCTCAGGGCCTTGGTAATGAGAGCAGACTCCCCGCTGAACGATGGCTCTATCGGGCGCCGGTCTGCAACGGCCGAACCGGCCCCTGAGGAGGCAGCGCCTGCCACCAAAAGGGAGACGGTCCCGCCGCCGCCGCCGCCAGTAGCGCAGCCGATACCTGAAGCCGTGGAGAATCCCGCGTCTGGACCTGGTCCCGGACCGGGATTCGCGCCTCCGGGGCCTCCCGCGGGGATGCCTCCCGGGATGCCCATACAGGCGCCGCCGGCGTGGCCTGCGGCGCCTGTATACCAGCCTCCGCCGCCGCCGCCGGCCCCACCGCCGGGGGCTCCAGATTCCGGAGCGGCAGAACAGATGTTAAGGATGGCGGACCAGGAACGGAGGATGGCGGAACAGGACCGGAAGCTCGCTGAGCAAGAGCGGAAAATGGCCGAGGCCGACCGATCTAAATCCAATGACAATCAACAGTCCAGCAACAATCAATCCGAACAAGAAAAGAGAATCGCCAAGCTAGAGCTAAATCTGGCGGAGGCCAACCGATCCAAATCTAATGACGATCAACAGTCCAGCGACAAACAATCCGAACAAGAAGAGAGAATCGCCAAGCTGGAGCTAAATCTGGCGGAGGCCAGGAAGCCGCCAGATCTGGGACCGCCTCCCGGTCCGGGCCGAATGCCGGTTAAGCAAGATCATTCCGTGGCAGCATCAGTAGAAGCCGAAGCAACGGTAGAAGCCGAAGCAACAGAAGAAACGGAAGAGCAGAAGTTTACTGGGTCCCGAGAGGCAACGAATAGCTCAACCCAGGATCCCCGCGATGCCGAAGACCACCTCTTCGAGAACCACGCCGAAGTTGATATCAAAGGTGCGGTCTCCATCAACGGGCGTGCAGGTGAGTACGAGGCTCCCGAGAAAGAGCTTGAGGAGACCCTGAAGGTAGTAAAGACGGAGGTCCGTTATGTCGAGAGCCGGGAGCCGGTTCGGCAGATCCGGCGGGCGCCACAACGGGAAGACGAACCGCCAGAGACCAAGATAGGGAGCCAATTCGACCATGTGGAAGAAGAATACGAGCCCAGAGGGAACAACGGCCGTGGCAGCCCGGTCTTCGATGAGTATTTCGAACTCATGGAGATAGCAGAAGGGCCCGAACTCTCCGGTCTGGTTCCGGCTGGAGCGACTCTAGACCTTAATCTGGTTGCTAGCTTGGTGCGCTGGGCCTCAATCGCAAAGCATCGGGTCGGAGAAGAGCGGCTCAGCGGCATTCTTGAGTTGTATTTCCAGTCCCGGCCGATTTCTTCTTCCCTGAAGGATCTGCTCAACCAAATCACCGAGATGGTGGATGCGTTCCCTGGAGACGAGGAGCAGACGGCTCAAATATGCGTTGACCTCATCTCTCATTTACACGGAATTTTGACCGGGGGTCTGCCGGTGGGGCAGGTTTCCCAGGTAGTACAGCCCACAAATGGATAACGGAATCATTGGTGCTAGACGACAAAGCAATTAATACGGAGATATATCTTGGAAAAAGCCATTACGTCAGCCATATTGATAATCGCCAGCATCGTGGCAGTCATGGCGCTGATAAACGCGGTCATTCCGGCGGCCGGCAAGAGTTCGGGAGCATTGCTTATGGCTGACGCCGAGGCGGCAGACCGTATCAGCACCGACATTGAAATCATCCACGCCTCCGGCAATGCCACGACTAATATAATCACCGTGTGGGTCAAGAATATCGTCCCGGTGACAGCCAGCGACATTATCGTGACCACGCCCAGCGACGTACTTAGGCTGCGATACGATTCAGGGTGCTCCAATGAGTGTTGGGACTTTTCCATTGAGGAGGGTGGCTCTGACTGGGACAAATCCGCCACGGTAAAGTTTACCCTTTCGACTTCCGTGGTCACCGGCGTCTACAACGTGAAGGTCAGCGTGGTCAATGCGGTAAGCGCTACCAAGGACTTCAGTGTATAGAGAACGGCCAAATGCCGGAGAAGAGGACGGGCTGATTGGGCACCATACTGGGCGGCTTCATCGTTATTTCGTCTTTCCTCGTGGCGTCGGCTCTGATGTTCAATTCCTTCCTGGTCAGGTCCCTGGCGCAGTCACAATCAATGAAAGACATGACTCAGACAAATTCTCGCCGGGAGGGCAGCGGGCTGAACATCACCGGCGCGGCAGTCTATACCGCCGGGGGCAGCGACGTTTGGGTCCATGTGGACCACACCGGCTCCCAATCGGTGGCCGATTTCTCTGAAATGGACGTGATTATTCAATACACGGATATATCTGATAATTTGACTCTTACCTACATGGGTTATAACGCTGGAGGTCTTGATGACAACGAGTGGACCGTTGGTGTAACCGGCGTCCAGCCTGACAGCTTCAATCCTAGGATGTGGGACTCGGATGAGGAATTGACCGTTGATATCCGAGTTTCCCCGGCCATCAAAGCAGGGACCACGGCCTGGGTGGTGGTTGCCACCCCATGGGGAGTGAACGATCAAAGTTCCATCACTAATCCGTGAGGAAGGCGGAGCTGAACCCTGTTAATGAGGTTACGGCGGCAGGTACGAGGAGGTTGGGGTGACAACTAGCTACGACGAAATCCAAAATAAAACAAAAATTATATCCACTGGCAGCACTGAGATTGACAAGAAACTTGGTGGCGGCATTCCCGTTGGTTCTTTGGTTCTGCTGGAGGGCCAGTCCGACGCCGGAAAGAGTGTTGTTTCGCAGCACTTTTGCCACGGGTCTTTGAATTCTAAAATGTCCACGGCCTACTACACCACCGAGAATACGGTCAAAAGCCTGATGACCCAGATGAGTTCCCTTAACTTGGACGTGACCGACTTTTTCCTGTGCGATCGCATGCGGGTGTATCCAGTGGACATCTCTTCAGTGAGAGACGACGACACCGAAGGGGCGTTCCAGTTATTGCTTGACCACATAGATTGCTTGCCTACTAAATTCCAGTTGATCATCGTGGACTCTTTAACCGGCTTGGTCACGCATAGTGAAGACCGTGCGGTCATAGACTTTTTCGCCGCGTGCAAGCAGCTGTGTGACCAGGGCCGGACGATAATCGCGGTGGTCCACTCCTATGCGTTCGAAGACAAGATGTTGATTCGGATCCGTTCTCTTTGTGACGCTCACTTGGTGCTCAAGATGGAACAGGTCGGCGAACGGTTGATCAAGATTATGGAAGTAGCCAAGGTTAGAAATGCCGACCAGTCCACCGGTAACGTGATCAGCTTTGATGTAGAACCTGGAATGGGAATGAAAATCATCCCGATCTCCAAGGCCAAAGCATAAACCATGAGCATGGCGGCGTTACCATTCGACATCCCGAAAGGGCACGCACACAAGGGTGGCCCTTCCAGCTGCCCTATGTTCAAATTATTGCCCGAACCGTTGCAACGGGAAGCTGAGACCAACAGTTTTCTTTTGGACTACATCCATATGCTCCCAGTGGAGCAGTTCGGTGTTCCGGAGTATTACCACGAGCTGACCCGGAATATGGGAGACATCAAAAACCCTAACCTGATCTACCCCATCGGGGGTGGCTTGTACGTTCATATCTTCCCGAATCCCAGTGACGCCCGAGATCATTACATCGCCATCGAGCCAGGCATGATCGAAGACAGCGTGAACCTGATGCTGGAGTTGGAAGATCACTTGGTGGACCACGTGGATATGCTGGAAGACGACGACCGGAAGAAGATACTCTATAAGATCCTCAAAGAGACCTGCATGGTGGTCAAGCCCAGGGACTTGCGGCAGGCAAGAATGAAAGCCGCGAAAAAACCGAACTCCAAAATGCCGGTTACCAAGTCTCAATACGCCGCGTTGAGATACCGGCTGATACGGGACAAAGAGGGGATGGGAGTACTTGAGCCGCTGATCCAGGACCCCTATCTGGAGGATATTAGCTGCAGCGGCGTGGGCAACATTTTCCTGGAGCACAAGATATTTCAAGGCCTGACCTCGAGCATCGATTTTCGCAGCACCGAGGAGTTGGACACCTTCGTTATTCAGGTATCGGAAAAGATTGGCAAGCCGGTGACCTACCGCAACCCAATCATTGACGCCACGCTGCCGGACGGTTCCCGCATCAACTTAGTGTTCGGCACCGATGTGTCACGCCGGGGGAGTAACTTCACCATCCGGAAGTTCGCTGCCGACCCCTTGAGCATAATTCAATTGGTGGAGTTCGGCGGCCTGACCTATGAAATGGCGGCATACCTCTCCCTGGCCATGCTGCACGGAATGAACACCTTCATCTCTGGCGAGACCGCCTCGGGCAAGACCACTTTGTTGAATGCGATCACTGTGTTCCTCAATCCAAATGCCAAGATCGTCAGCATTGAGGACACTCCGGAGTTGGTGGTCCCCCACCCCAACTGGATCCGCGAGGTGACCCGGGGCAAAGCCGGCGAGGAAGAAGGCTCCTCGGTAACCATGTTCGACCTGCTCCGGGCTGCCCTCCGTCAGCGCCCCAATGAAATCATCATCGGCGAGATTCGGGGCGAAGAGGGAGCAATCATGTTTCAGGCTATGCAAACGGGGCACGCCTGCATGGCCACTTTCCACGCGGCGACGGTGGAGAAGTTGATACAGAGGCTTACCGGCCATCCGATCAACATTCCCAAGACCTATGTGGACAACCTGAATCTGGTGGTGATCCAAAGCTCGGTGCGCCTGCCCAACGGCAAGGACGGCCGGCGGATCATCGCCATCAACGAGATCGTCGGTTACGACTCTGCCACCGACTCGTTTTCTTATATAGAGGTGTTCCGTTGGAATCCGTCCAACGATACCTTCGAGTTCACCGGGCATATGAACAGCTACCTCTTGGAAGAGGTGATCGCTGCAAAGCGAGGCATACCACCCAATCGCAAACGGGACATCTACAGCGAGTTGACCCGCCGCGCCAACGTCCTTAGAAAATTAAAAGACCAAGGGATTACAGGATTTAATGAGCTCTACCAAGTCATCTCGCAAGCGTACCGCGAAGGCGTCTTCGGATAACGCGGCGATCAGCTTTGACCTGCTGTCCAGTTTGACCTATATGGCAGCCTTGGCTGATGGCAATCCGTCCCGGGAGATCCTACTGCGGATGACCATAGCCCAGAATTATCAGACTGGGGTCTACTTCCGGCAGGTTTACCTGCTGGCCAAACGCATGGGGTTTGAGTACACCCGCGCCTTCCGTATGGTCGCAAGAAAGGCCGGCGCTACCACCGTGAAGAACCATCTCCTGCGTTTCGCCGGTGCTATCACCGCCGGCGTATCTGAGTCGGAGTTTTTGGCCCAAGAGGCCCGCGTGGAGCGGGAGATGTACATCAACAACTATTACCGGAGCTTAGAAGCCCTGGCAAAATGGGGGGATGCCTACGCCGCGCTGCTGGTTTCCATCTCGTTGGGGGTCGTTGTAGCAATGATATCAACCATGCTGAGCGACCTGGGAGACATTTTCGTGACGGCGCTGACCGGCTCAACGTTCTTCGTGAGCTTTTTCGGGGTGTACATCATCCACCGTACAGCGCCCCATGAAGACAAGAATTATCAGAACCGGCGCGGCCCCAAAATGCGCCGAATGGCTAGACGGGCCTTCTACTACTTAGTGCCTCCGGGTGTGGTACTGGGGATCATCATTGGCTGAGCCTACGGCTTCCCTTATTTTTTGGTAACTCTTGGCCTTGTTCTTATCCCTTCGGGCGTCCTTGCTTGGTTGGAGAACGCGAAACTTAACAGTCTGGATCAGGAGGCGGCCATGTTTATCCGCTCATTGGGCAACGTAACCGCTTCTTTGAGCTCCACTTTGAGCGCCGCTCTGTTAAAGATCGACCGGCGGGCCCTGGGCCAGTTGAATCCTTATCTCAAACGTCTGCAGGTGCTGCTTGACCGGAAAATCAGTACGGAGAAGGCATGGGGTGCGTTCCGGGACGAGGTAGGGAGTCAATTGATGAACCGCTCTACCAGGATGTTCGTCGATGGGTGTGCGTTGGGCGGGTCACCGGACCGGGTGGGGGAGATCGCCGCCGGGTATGCCATGGACACCGCGCTGATGCGTGACCGGCGAGCGGTTACTGCTGCGCCATTCGCGTTTCTGATAATTCCCTTGCACTTCGCCATGACCGGGCTAACGGTGTTCGTCATGGAGATTATGATTGCATTCAACGATCGCATCTCGACCGCCGCGGACCAACTTGCGGCCCAATCAGGTGGCGCTGGGTTGAGCATCGCTCAATCCCTTCCGGTCTTCAGAGGCCAAGACCTAACCTTGATGGGCTATCTGACTCTAGCAACTTTGATCTCCATGACTATATCCAACGCTTTGGCGCCCAAAGTTGCCCTGGGGGGCATGCCCTTAATACCGCGTTGTACGGGGCCATTACATGCCTAATGACCGGATTCAACATGTTGATAATCCCACCGGTGGCCAGAGGTATTCTTGCCACGGGCTAGATGAAACGGAGGTAGATTCTTGGGACTTATCGGGAAACTGACCAAAAAACGCGCTACCACTGACGATGACGAGGACGACGACCTGGATCCTGATGATGAGGTCGAATCTGTAGATGCGGAGCCGGATACCGGCAGCTCGAAAGCTGGATTGATGGGGCGGCTACGCGGCCTGCGTAACCGGAAGGGGTCCAACGATGACGACGATGAGGACGACGATTGGGACCCTAAAGACCTCACGGAAGATGTGGACGAGGCTCAGGACGACGGTTCCGTTCAGGTGGCCGCCGGAGATGCCGCCGCCGAACCCGCAGAAGAAGAAAATCTACCTGATGTCCAAGTTGTTCGCCTAGAAGGCGTCCCAGACGTGCGTGTGGTAAATGACTCAAGTGGAGGCTCCGCGCCTGCCGGGCCTCAGCCCGGTAACGCGCCTTCAGCCGGCGGCGGCACCGGCGCTTCCGCTGGAGAGTCTGCCCCGACCCAAGGCGGGGCGAATGCGGGTCAGCCGGCTCAGAATGAGACCAAGAGCGAGCCTACTGGGGGCAATGAAAGCGCGGCACTCTCGTTGAAAGACATATTCGAAGATGAAGTGGAGATCGACGAAGCGCTAAGGGATCTGGCCGAGAGCATGGAAGATGTCCCCGCCCAAGAAATAGCCGACGAGCTGAGAGCATTTTTCGAAGAGTTGGAAGCCAGCATGCGGTAGCCCAGGTCACTTCTGGTAAAATATACCGGAGCAATCTTGCCGTTAGCCCGGAAGTTTGCTAGTTGACCAAGGGCATCACGGTTTGGACCGTGGGTCCCGGCGCCCAAGCCGGTGGCGAGTGCCTTGGGAGGGAACGTGTGCGGCATAGTTGGTTATGTGGGGGACCGCGAAGCCTGGCCGATCATTCTTGAGGGATTGCAGCGGCTGGAATACCGCGGCTATGACAGCGCCGGCATCGCCATAGTCGATCGATCGGGCCAACTCCAGTTCCGAAAGACCGTGGGGAAAGTTAACGGCCTCACGTCTTCCGGCCAGGAAGACGTGCCTCAAGGCTGCCTAGGCCTGGGGCACACTCGTTGGGCGACCCATGGCAAGCCCACTTACGCTAACGCGCATCCACACACCGACTGCCACCAGCGCATCGCCGTGGTCCATAACGGCATCGTCGAAAACTTCCTTGCTTTGAAGCAAGAATTGTTGTCTAACGGCCACAAGTTTGTATCCGAGACCGACACCGAAGTAATCACCCATATCATTGAAGAGGGTATCGACCAGGGAAACAGCTTTGAAGATGCCTTCCTTCGCATGGGTAGGATAGTCGAAGGCTCCCAGACCGTCACCGCGACATTCCTGGGGGAAGCCGGTAAGATTTGCGCCATGCGCTTGGGCCATGCGGGCGGCATCGTGGTTGCCCATAGGGACGGCCAAGGCATTATTGGCAGCGACTTGCCTGCCATTCTGCCTCTGCTGCGCCAAGAACCCCAGGCCGGTCAAGTAGGCTTCCTAGATTCGGGAGAAATGGCCTCGGTAACCACCGAAGGGGTCGTCTACCGGGACATCGACGGCAAGGGGATCGACAAGCAACTGCGTTCGGTTTCACCTGTAGACGTGCAGATCGACAAGGGCGGCTACCGGCACTTCATGCTTAAAGAGATCATGGAGCAGCCCCAGGCCGTGGCCAGCGTTCTGCGGAACCGGGTAGACTTCCAGGAAGGCCTGATCGAGTTGCCCGAACTTGGCTATTCGCTGAAAGAGTTAAAGGATATTAAGAGGGTCATCCTGATCGGTTGCGGAACAAGCCTGCACGCCGCCCAGGTGGGACGATATCTATTTGAACAGCTGGCGGGTCTACCCGCCGAAGCCGAAGCCGCCTCGGAGTTTCGATACAGGGATCCGATCATCGATAGCGATACGCTGGTTGTAGCCATCGCCCAGTCCGGTGAAACCGCGGATACAGTGGCGGCGATGCAGATGGTGCGCGAGAAAGGCGGCAGGCTGGTTACCATTTGCAACGTTGAAGGGAGTCAAACTACCCGCCTGGCTGAGGCGACTCTTTACATGGGGTCAGGTACCGAGATTGGCGTAGCCTCAACGAAGACCTATACCGCCGCTCTGACGTTGCTCAGCCTGTTCGCCGGCTATCTCGGCCAGTCCCGGGGTTTTCTGTCCAGCGAGGACACGAGGCGGTTGGTGGACCAACTGGCGAAGTGCCCCCGGTTAATGGGGGATATGCTGGCCGACACTTCGGTCTATCAACGGTTGGCCCGCCGGTTCTCGTCGTACAACTACTTCCTCTTTCTGGGACGTGGAATCAATGCCCCCATCGCCTTGGAGGGAGCGCTGAAGCTCAAAGAAATCAGCTACATCCATGCCGAAGGCTATCCCGCCGGTGAGATGAAGCACGGCCCCATAGCATTGATAGATCACGAAATGGCGACCTTGGCGTTAGCTCCGAACGGTAGCCTCTACGATAAGATGGTGAACAATATCCTGGAAGTCAAAGCTAGGGATGGCGTGGTTGTGGCGGTAGTTACCGAAGGCAACCAAGAACTCGTGGACCACGTGGACGAATTGTTGTTCATACCTGAGATCGACGAGCTATTGACCCCGATCCTGGCCACGGTGCCACTGCAATTGCTGGCTTACCACATCGCGGTGCTGCGAGGCTGCGACGTGGATCAGCCCCGAAATTTGGCCAAGTCCGTTACGGTCGAATAGGCGGCTATCCGGGCTCCTGACTTTGGTTCGGGGCGGAGCCGGCGCCCCGAACCGTTTTTACCGCAATCCCTTTAGACTTCCGATTCCCCGGATGGTTTCAGTAAATCCCAATACTCTCTGTCCAACGCCCCACGCCTAACCCCGGGCGAAATTCCCCAAGAACTTTAATTTTCCCTCTAGAGTTTTACGGTACCAATCGAAGGATTACCCCCGGCGTAGCCATTTCCCGGACCCGCTGTACTCTTTTGGGTTAGCCAATTTTTCATCATCGGAACCACCCTTGAGGGTGATTCCTACAGGCGCGATTGAGGCTATTGTAACTACATGTCCAGATATTCGAGCCCAAGAGATATTTTTATGCGACGCGAAACAGGTTTCACGCTGGTTGTGCTGTTGGCTGTAATGGCCATCATCGGTATTCTTGCTGGTGTGGTCGCCGGATCCATCTCCGGCTTAGGCGCCAGCGGACAGAACGCTCAGATCCAGAGCGACACAAGAAACCTGGAAACGGCCGCCGACCGGTTCTATAATGACTCTTTCCCCCAAACCTACCCGGTCGTTAACCCCGACACCAATAACGACGGAGAACTTGATGGTCTGGATTCCCCTCATCTGCCTGCCGGCGACGTGAACGTCAGGCTCATCGACTTCGATGCCAGATTGCCCCAGGATCCCATCAAGACCTTCGCTCCGGACTTTATTAAAGATATCCCCAACTCGGCCGCCCTGGTGAGTTACCGGGTGGTCACCACCACCGGTGACGTCTTCCCCGCTGCCGATGGCGCTCCCCTGATTCTCCCGTCCAACAGCGGGCTGAACGTAGCCGCCAACGACACAGAAACCGGCGCCACATCCACCATAACCTTTAGTCTAATCATGAGCAAAAACCGGGCGGCGGTGGAGCTTTTGAAGACCCAGATACCCGCCGGATACATCGTCGGGGGACAATCTCTGCCCGCCGGTGCTGAAGTGGGCAAGCTGGATGTCTTTTTTGACGTTGACAATCCCTGGAAACCGGGTCATATATTGAAAGTCTCCGCTCCGGTCCTGGCGACGGGACGAGCCAACAAGTGGGAGGTTTCACCCAACTATGCCGCGGCTGTAAGCGAAGCCAACGGCAACGTTGTGAGCACCGTAAAAGGGGCACTCCAAGCAGACGGCATTACCCGAGACCCGGGTCCAACGCTGACCCACAAACTGGAAATCTCCCCAGCCACCACTGATACTCCGGGCACCATAATCTTGGAGATCGACCGGTCCCAAGGCTCGCTAGTGGAGCACAACGAATCCAGGGAGACCTGGGTTTTGAAGATTTTCAGCCATCCCGACGAAAACATTCTTAACGACCCGTTGATCACCAATCCCAAGCAGCCTGCGGTATACCGTTGGATCAGCGAGGAACACTCCACCATCCAGGTAAAGGACGTGTTCGAGCCGGTGGCGGGCCGGCAGGCGTTGTTGATTAAGGGAGATCCCATAGCCTTCCCAACCCCAATCCCAACGTCAACCCCGATACCGGACACCACCGGGCCGATAATCGGTACGATATTCCCGAATAATAGCGGCACCGGCGTGGCGGTGGGCATAAGTATCGTGGCAACATTCTCCGAAAAAGTAACTGCGTCGACGGTTAATGGAACCACGTTCAAGATCGAAGACAACCTCACCAACCCCGTAGCGGGAGTGGTCACCGTTGCCGGGAATGGGCTGAGCGCGACATTCAATCCGGCGGTAGACCTGGCGAATGGCACCACCTACACGGTGACGTTGACCAGCGGTATCACCGATTTGGCGCTCAACGCATTAACGCCTTTCACCAGCATATTCACGACTGAGGTGGTAGCCGCACCGGCCCTGGCGGTCTCAACGTCGTCGCTGGACTTCGGGACTGGCCTGACCAACTTGACCTTTGACATAACCAACACCGGCGGGGGCAACCTCACTTGGACAGTCTCCGACGATCAGACCTGGCTATCGGCGGCTCCTAGCAGCGGATCCACCACGTCTGAGACGGACACGATCACGGTCACGGCGAACCGGAGCAGCCTAGCTGCCGCGAACTACAGCGCCACCATAACTGTGGCATCGAACGGCGGAACCGAGACGGTCTCGGTAGCCATGGAAGTGCTGGCTTCACCAGTATTAGCGGTCTCAACGTCGGCGCTGGACTTCGGGACGGGCCTGACCAGCTTGACCTTTGACATAACCAACCCGGGCGGGGGGAACCTCACCTGGAATATCACCGACAACGACAGCGCAGGATTCTTGGGGACCGCTCCCATCAGCGGATCCACCACGTCTGAGACGGACACGATCACGGTCACGGTGAACCGGAGCAGCCTAGCTGCCGCGAACTACAGCGCCACCATAACTGTGGCATCGAACGTCGGAAACGCGACGGTATCGGTAGTCATGGAAGTAGAGGCGCCACCGACCCTGACGGTCTCAACGTCGGCGCTGGACTTCGGGACCGGCCTGACCAACTTGACCTTTGACATAACCAACACCGGCGGGGGGAACGTCACTTGGACAGGCTCCGACGATCAGACCTGGCTGGCGGCGGCTCCTAGCAGCGGATCCACCACGTCTGATACGGACACGATCACGGTCACGGCGAACCGGAGCAGCCTAGCTGCCGCGAACTACAGCGCCACCATAACTGTGTTATCGAACGGCGGAAACGCGACGGTATCGGTAGCCATGGAAGTGCAAGCTGCACAACCCGCGGGCACCTTCCTTCTTGAGTGGGGTACCTCAGGCTCAGCCTTTGGGCAATTCGACTCCCCGCGTGAGGTAGCTGTGGACAACTCAGGCAACGTGTACGTGGTGGACCGAAGCAACCACCGCATCCAGAAGTTCGACGCATCCGGGAACTTCGTGATGGGTTGGGGTAGCGAGGGCACCGGCCCAGGACAGTTCTTCAGGCCCGAGCATGCGGACATTGACTCCGCCGGCAACATATACGTGGCGGACAAGGGAAATAACCGTATACAAAAATTTACCTCCAACGGCGTCTTCGTAACGATGTGGGGAACATTTGGAACCGGAAATGGTCAGTTCAACAACCCACAGGGCGTAGCGGTGGACGGAGCGGGCAACGTGTACGTAGCCGACACAAACAACGATCGTATCCAGAAGTTCGACTCATCAGGTGTCTTCATAACCAAGTGGGTCAGTGATGTGGCATACGATATAGCCGCAGCGTCGGACGGCTCAATCTATGTAGCTAACAGAGACGACGACATCGTCCAAAAGTTTACCTCTTCTGGGGCACTCGTACTGATTATCGGGGGCATCTCCGGGGCCGACCCGGGACAATTCCGGCTCCCATCCGGTGTGGCCGTAGACGCAGCAGGAAACGTCTATATAGCCGACAGAGGCAACGACCGCATCCAGAAATTCACATCCGCGGGGGTCTTCCTGGCCGAGTGGGGCATATTTGGAACCGGCGATGGGGAGTTCAATACCCCTCAGGGCGTGGCGGTGGACGCAGCGGGCAATGTGTACGTTGCTGATACCAAGAACGACCGTATCCAGAAGTTCTCCTCGGGTGAGTAGTTTGGCTAGGTTTTACTGGTTCGAAGGTGTTACACCGCCTGAAAGCCTGAATCTCTCGGGCGGCCCGCAACGGGCGACCGGAGTGCAATAGCCCTTAGCTGGCCGCTGAGGATAGAAAAATCAATAGGCCGGTCATTTGATTCAGGAGCGCCCCGGTGAAATCCGGGGCGCTTTTCTGTTGATAGATCATTATCCACCGGACATCAGGCGCCACCGGACAGAATCAAGGGACCGCGTAACGCCCCGGTCACCCGGAGGTTCGCTGGGGCCATTGACATCACGACGTCGCAGCCAGGTTGGACCGGTCCGACGGCAAGATCAATTACATCCGTGGCCGATACGGCGCCAAACCCTGACCTTCACAGCCCACCACAGCAACAACGTCTAAGCGCCCCTCAGGCCGATCTAGGCGCACAGATCAGTAGTGGGTGAGCTGAGGATGTTTTCGAAACCAGACAGACCCACCAGCCCGGAGTCGTGGGCGCGCCCATCATCATTCCCTCTCTGGTAAGTTTCGACCAGCCTAGGCCCATAGCAGTCACGAATAGGCCACCCTTTCTAGTTGGAAACCCATTGCCCGAGTTAGAGGCACGGCGGAAGGCACCCTGGGGACGGGGCAAGGGAAGAACCCACAAACATTTTGCGTGGCAACCCCCAATGTTATGCGGGATGGCTGTCTATTCCCCCTCCCTTGGAGTTTGTATTCTCATATCACCGGTCTGGGTTCGAACCAACTGGCCGGAAACCAGCTCTCAATATGGGCCGAGCAATCGAATTCACGACGATTCCAAGGCTGGAGAGCGGTTAACAATTTGATCATCCAAGTATGGACCCATGAGGGTGATGCTAAAGCGGGCCATCGTGCCCAGGATGAAGACGAGGCTTAAGAAACGGAGGGCTTATCATGGTACTAGGTAGAGATAGATTTCAGAAGGGTTTCACACTGGTGGAGTTGTTGGCCGTAATGGCCATTCTGGGGATTCTGGCCGGCCTGGTGGCTGGCACGGTGGTAGGATTGGGGTCCCGGAGCCAGTCGACCCGGCTGGACGGTGACCGGGACGGCATTCGGAAGGCGGCCAACGCCTTTTTCCTGGACTCCTTCCCCGAAGCCTATCCGGTGGAAGACGTGACATCTGCCCAATCATCGCTTGCTGTCGACGGGATAAAATTGATCGACTTCAAGCAGGGATTGCCCCAAGACCCCAACAAGACATTCGTCCCAGACTTCCTCACGTCGTTGCCGGACTCGTCGGCCTTGGTGAGCTGGCGGCTCGACGAAAACTCGGGTAACGTATTCTTTGCCCAGGACGGTTCCCCGCTGATCAAGCCGTCCAACAACCGGCTGGATATTAGCCAGGCTACCACCCAGGTGTCAGGCAACAACAACTATGTGTTTGAGTTGGAGATGGGCAAGAATGAGGCGGCGCCCAAGATCCTAGAGATCGAAGTCCCCAACGGATATACCATCGGGGGCGGACGAGCCAACTCCAACGTGATCGTTGGGGTGCTGAGCGCTACTCTGGACACGGACAACGCAGTTGACCCAGGCCAGAAAGTCGTCTTCGGCGGAGTGATCGTGACCACAGCCGAGTCCAACGAATGGGTGTTGGTGGTGGACTACAACGATTACATCACAGGCTCTGGCACGAAGGGTCCGTCATTCGAAACGGGCGACCCTGGCTTTGCCCTTAAGCCGTCTGGTGAGGCGACCCGCTTCCACGCGATCAGCGTCGTTCCTCCGACCAGCGACAGTTCGGGGAGTTTGACCATTACGTTCTCCCGAGGAACTGACGCCGACGCAAACGAGGCAACCGAGACCTGGTTGATCACGCTCTTCAACTCGGCCGATATACTATTGGCGGCCACCACTGAACTCTTTTCAACAAGTGGCACGGGCGACGTGGCCCCTGAAGGCGAAGGCCTGCTGGATACAGCCAGGTCATTGGATACGTCCACCGGATTTTCAGTGGCGGTATCACCCTCTATCACCCCGGAGACGATACTTTCGGAACCTACTGTCAACGCGGTATACCGCTGGTCTGCCGACGAGCACACCACTATCTCCCCGGTAGTTGGTACCAGCAATTTCTTCAGCGATGTGCCGGGCAGCCAGGGGGTGCTAGTCAACACAAACTAAAGTGGTACGACCACGGAAAGACGGTATTCCATCGGTATCAAGTCTAGGTGCTCTATCATCTACGTCTTGACCGGCCAAAATACGCCAGAAGGGACCCAGGAAGCTTCCTGGGTCCCTTCTGGTTTGCCGGCGTAAGCACCAAAAACGGTAAACCCGTCAACAATTCATCGATAATGGGTTGAAGTCAATGTTAAGAAGTGAAATGATATAAAAGGTATATATAGATTGAACTAAACCGGCGCATTGAAAGCGTCGTTTGAGTGAAGGATTGTATTCAAATGTTGACCACGACCAATAACGGTGAGGTCGACTTCCGCCAATACGGCCCACTGATTTCGTCCCAGCTGTCAGACCAACTAACGGAGGTGGCCGGGCAGTTGCAGGGACGCCGCATCGTCCATGTGAATAGCACTGAAAAGGGGGGAGGCGTCGCCGAGATTCTCCAGTCGATGACCCCTCTAATGAATGCCCTGGGCATTGAGACTGAGTGGATCGTGATCAATCCTCCCGCCGAGTTTTTCCAGGTCACCAAACGGATCCACAACCTGTTGCAGGGAGCTCCCGGTACCCTGTCCGCCGAGGAGTTGAAGGTTTATTTCGGCAGCATCGAGGACGTGGCAGCCGAATTTCGAGCTAGCAACGTCGAAGCTGATATTTGGTTCATGCACGATCCCCAGCTATTGCCCCTGGCAAGCATGCTGCGCGGAAACCGGGGCGGGGCGTGGAATTGGGTATGCCACATCGACCTCACCGACCCCAACGCCAGTGTTCTGGAAACATTGCTGCCCCTTACTCAAGACTATGACCGGTTGGTGTTCTCACTGGAATCTTATGTGCCCAAAGAACTGGCTGGTACCCCACGAGTTCGCATCGCCCCCCCGGCGATCGATCCGGTGAGCGCCAAGAATACAGCGATGCAGGAGCCGGAAGCGTTCAAGATCGTGTCCGCCATGGGCATCGACACCGCCAGGCCCCTGATCACCCAGGTGTCCCGTTTCGATCTATGGAAGGACCCATGTGGTGTGATAGACGCGTTTAGACTGGCCCGAAAGGATGTTCCGGGTTTGCAATTAGCTCTGCTAGGATTGAGCGAGGCCATCGATGACCCTGAGTCTCAAGTAGTGTATAGCAGCGTGGCCGGTTACGCCGAGCAGGACCCGGATATACACCTGTACTTTTCCTGCGAAGGGCTGCCCACGTCGATCGATCGGGTTGTCAACGCATTCCAAGTGGCTTCTCAAGTGTTGATGCAGAAGTCCACGCGCGAAGGTTTCGGACTGACAGTCACTGAGGCTATGTGGAAAGGCAAGCCCATGATCGGCGGGAATGTCGGGGGAATCCGCATACAGATCGAGGAAGGCGTGTCCGGCTACTTAGTTGATAGCCCGGAAGAATGTGCCAAGAGAATCGTGAATCTTATCGGTCACCCCGATGAGATGCTGAAGATGGGTCAGGCGGCACAGGAAAGCGTTAGGCAGCGTTTCTTACTACCCCGCTTAGCGCTGGACTACCTAAACGTGGCCCAGGCAAGTCTGGCCGTCGCTAACAATGGAAAAGGTCATGACGCCGAGGCTTCCGAGGGTCGATCGATCTCTTCTCCAACGGAATCTATAGCCGCCGACTGCTAGATCCAGGAGGCTGGCTGCGGGCGTCCCCCGCTAGTTCTTGCTGAGTGATCAACGCGGCCGGGGCGTTAAACCCGGCCGCTCTCTGGATCCTGTTCAACCCGCTCCCAACGCCCCAACCATGACGTTGTAGCATCATGCGCGGTGTGGCTTGTTGCCGCCGAAGAGAAGTTGAGTTAGAGTCTAATCATCCTTCTGTTCCGGACGGCCGCTCCGGGCTAGTGCCCATCTGCTCCCTTCGGGAACTGAGATTTCTCCAAGATTCGGTCGAGGTGTTAACCGTGGCATTAATGACAGTTCTGGTGATGATTGACGGGTTCGACCCGGAATACGTGGAAAGCAGCCCCATGTCGAATCTTCGGCAACTGGCCAAGCAGGGTTTTATGACTGAAGCCAAGGCCATGATGCCCACGGTCACTAACGTGAACAACGTATCGCTGGTGACCGCCAGCTATCCGGAAGCCCATGGAATCACCTCCAACTACTGGCGAAATCGGGAGGATGGCAAAGAGTACTACATGGAGTCTGGCGATTTCATTCTGGCCGAGAACATGTTCCAGAGGGCAACGAAGCAAGGCGCCCGGTCTCTCTTGGTCACCGCCAAGGACAAGCTACGAAAGCTTTTGGGAGAGGGGACGACCCTCAGTGTGTCCTCGGAGCAGCCACCCCAGTGGGTGGTGGATGGGGTGGGTGAGCCACCGCCCATATACTCCATCGAAGTTAATGAATGGGTCATCGACGCCGGCCGCTACATCCTAAGCCAAGAACATTACGATCTGGTATATCTGACCACGACAGACTATGCCATGCACACATACGCTCCGGAAGAACCGGAGTCGGCCAGGCACATCGAGTTGTTGGACGCCGCTATCGGCCGTTTGATGGATAGTTTACCGGATGTCCAATTGTTGGTGACCGCCGACCACGGGATGTCCTCCAAGGGCCGTATGATCCATCTCCCGGGGGAGCTGGCCAGCCGGGGGATCCAGGCGCAAGCAGTCCCTATCATTAAGGACCTGTACACGGTTCACCACTCTAATCTGGGCGGTTGCATCTACTTGTATCTTCAGGAAAGCGATCAGGAAAAAGCGTTGGAGGTCCTACGCGGTATCGACGGCATCGATGAGGCGCTTCCTCGTGAGGAAGCGGCGAAGAAGTTTCATCTGATGTCCGGCCGCATCGGAGACCTGATGGTATTGGGCGCGCCGGACGTGGTATTCGGGGACCCTCAAGAGGTTACCATGCCGCCAACGCTACGCTCCCACGGTTCGCTGCACGAGGGGCGCGTACCCATCATCGGCTACGGCAGCGGTTTCGACGGGTTCGAATTCAAGGAAAACAAGGACCTGGGCCGTTTCGTCTTCGAGCGGGTGCTGGCATCGAGTCCAGTGCGATAATGGAACCCATCGGTGTCCTAGCGCCCGCTACCACCGCCAATCTGGGGCCGGGGTTCGACTGCCTGGGGATGGCCCTTGACCTGTGGAACCGGATCGATGTTACCTCCGGCCCGTCAATTAATATGAGCGGACCTGTGGTGGAGATCAGCGGGGAGGGCGCCGGAGAACTGGGAACCGGTGACGACAACCTGGTCCACCGGGCGATGGCCTTCCTTTTCAATGAGGCGGACCGGGAAATGCCGCCGGTGCGGATACGCTGCCACAACGAGATACCCTTGGCCCGAGGGTTGGGCAGCAGCGCCGCCGCCATATCGGGTGGATTAGTTGCCGCGAACGAGATGTGCTCCCAACTCTTTAATCCCAATGAATTGCTGGAGATGGCAGCGACTATCGAAGGACACCCGGACAACGTGGCCGCATCGGTGCTGGGCGGATTGCAACTTGTGATCCAGGACGGGCAGCAGCTATTCACCGCGCCCATCAACATTCCCCCTGAGATACACGCGGTTCTGTTCATTCCGGAACATAGGATAGCCACCGGCGATGCCAGGTCTGTGTTAAAAAGGGAAGTGAGCCTGGAAGACGCTGTATTTAACATGGGGCGGGCGGCTCTCCTGGTGGCTGGGATGACTACCAACCACCCGGAGTATCTGAGAGTGGCTACTCAGGACCGGTTACACCAACCCTACCGGCAAACTTTATTCCCAGCTATGAAGCTGCTGTTTAAAGCAGCGGAGGACGCCGGCGCTTTGGGGGTGTTTCTCTCAGGCAGCGGCTCAACCGTCCTTGCTTTTACCCAGGGTAGAGAAATGACGGTGGCCTATGAAATGGCCGAAGCCGCCAAACAAGCCGGTGTACCGGGCCGGCTGGAAATAACTCAGCCCACCATCAGGGGCGCCCATTTGGTGGGCCAAGCCTAGACCGTCGGCATGTAACTCCCGATGCATCTTAATGCCGGCCAGTGTAACGGAGAATCATAAAGCTTGTCGCTGATCGTGCAAAAATATGGAGGAAGTTCTGTCGCCGACGCCAGCAAGATCTTGAATGTCGCCGGTCGAATAGGCGCGACTAAGGATTCTGGCAAGGATGTGGTCGCCGTGGTATCGGCCATGGGTGACACTACCGACGAACTGATTGACCTTGCCCAGACGATATCCCCCCAGCCGGATCCCAGGGAGCTGGACTTGCTTCTCTCCACCGGGGAACTGGTATCCTGTACATTGTTAACTATGGCATTACGGACGCTTGGCTACCAGGCTATCAGTCTCAGTGGCGTCCAAGCCGGTATACGCACCGACACGGTCCACGGCAAAGCCAGGATCCACCGTATTGAGACGGAGCGGGTCCGGCAGGAACTAGAGCTTGGCCGGCTTATCGTGGTCGCCGGGTTCCAAGGCGCCACGGAGGACCTGGACGTGACCACTCTGGGACGGGGCGGCTCGGACACCACGGCCGTGGCCCTGGCCGCCGCTCTGGGCGCTGAGCGGTGCGAAATATATACCGATGTTGAAGGCATCTATACCGCGGACCCCCGCATCGTGCCCGAGGCTCGGAAAATGGCCGACATCGGCTATCAGGAAATGCTGGAACTGGCCAGTTACGGGGCCAAGATGCATCCGCGGTCGATTGAACTCGGGGCGGCGTTCCAGATCCCTATCTATGTGGCGTCAAGCTTCAAGGAAACCCAAGGCACCCTCATCCATCAAAAAGCGGACGAAAGACCTATGGAAGATAGAATAAAGGTCACTGGGATAGCCTACGACACCAACGTAGCCAAGATTACCGTCCGTTCGGTGCCTGACCGGCCCGGTATAGCCGCTGCTCTGTTTGAGCCTCTAGCCCAGACCGGTACCAGCGTGGATACCATTGTCCAGAACACAAGCGTAGACCGTACCACTGACATCAGCTTTACGGTGAGCCGCACCGACCTGCCAATGGCGTTAGCTCAGATGGAAGCCGTCGTCCAAGAGATCGGAGCCGGGGACTTGGTGAGCGACGCCACCCTGGCCTCGGTGAGCGTGGTGGGTTCCGGCATGCAGAACACTCCAGGATATGCCTCGCGAATGTTTCGCATCCTGGCCGACGGCGCTATCAATATCGACATGATCACAACTTCGGAGATTCGGATTTCCTGTGTTGTCAAAGAGGAGCAGGTGGCCGAAGCGGTTCGTTTGTTGCACCGCGGATTCCAGTTAGACGAAGAACCTTAGATCGCCGCCGGTCCGTTATGACGGTTTTGATCCCCGGCACGGCCGAGTAGAATCTTCTCGATATGGCCGCACCCTCAGGGGACCGGCAGCCAAAGCCACTATAGCCAATAGCTTCGAGGATGGTACGCCCCTTGCCTTCGGTATTTCTTTCCATCGTCATCCCGGTATATAACGAACAGGCCCGCATCGGTGAGACGCTGAAGCAGGTGGTGGGCTTCCTCAATGGGTGGGACCGCACGTGGGAGGTGGTTATCGCGGATGACGGGAGCACCGATGATTCGGCCTTACTGATCGAAGACTTTATTTTGGGCTCGTCCGGAGTGCGCCTGCTTAGCCTCCCGCACCGGGGCAAGGGATGGGCGGTGATGAACGGCATGCTGGCCGCCCAGGGACAGTACCGGCTGCTTTGCGACGCCGACCTCTCGGTGCCCATCGAACAGGTGGAGCGCCTATTGCCTCCCCAGGTTGATGGAGTTGACGTGGCGTTGGGCTCCAGAGAAGCGCCCGGCGCCCGCAGGATCGGAGAGCCGCTTAGGCGCCACCTGATGGGCAGGGTTTATAACATCCTGGTGCGGTTTCTAGGAGTGCCCGGGGTGGCCGATACTCAATGCGGCTTCAAGTGTTTTCGGGATGAATCCGTTCCTTTACTGTTTCAAGGGCAGACCATCGATGGGTTTGGGTTCGATGTGGAGGTCCTGTACCGGGCACGGCAGGCCGGCTTGGCGATTCAAGAGATAGGGGTGGACTGGTACTACCGGGACCGCAGCAAGGTGCGGCCTGTAAGGGATTCGATCGCCATGACCTTGGATCTTATGAAGATGCGCTGGCGATACAGGAAGGGCCGGTATCGTGCCGGCGTGTTGGATCAAACTTCTGATAAGAGCGGCCAGTGAAGAATCGTAGCCGGGGCGGCCCGACGGTTTTTAGGCCATCCGGGCAGCGGCTTGAGTATTACTTCCTATTGGTTCATTCTGGTGACATCAAGGGTAGTGTGTAGAATTCACTGGATAATCGTTTCGAAAACGCTTGACCCGTGGTGTGGTTTTAGTGTAATTACATAATGTATTTATTAAATCAGCGGTAACCACGCCTATATAGGCATAGGATTCATCATTTCGAGCGCACACGCGACTGGAGACGGGATGGATAGTGGGGTGACAGATCTAGCTAACACCTCCAGATCCGTAAGGGATTTGAGCCGGGACGCCATCACTCTGGCCCTGAAAGGGAAATGGGAGCAGGCTTCCGAGGTCAACCGTTGCATCTTGGAGTTGTCGCAAGACGATGTAGACGCCATGAACCGGCTGGGTAAGGCGCTGATGGAGTTGGCCCGCTACCCCGAGGCCAAGGAAGTCTTGGACCGGGTCACAACCCTGGCGCCCTACAATAACATCGCCAAGAAGAACCTGGCGCGATTGGTTCAACTGGAAACCACGCCAGCCGGGAACAATCAGGTTCGTAAAGCCGGCGGCGGGCTCCAGTTGTTCATTGAAGAGAGCGGAAAGTCAGGCACTACAGTCTTGATCAAAGCGGTTACCGGCCAAGCTACGGCCCGGCTAGCCCCCAGCGACCCGGCGACACTCGTAGTAGAAAATGATGCCATCAACGTTTACTCCCAAGACGATGAATACCTGGGTCAGATAGAACCCAAGCTGGGAAGACGGCTAATTAAGTTGATGGGCGGTGGCAATAAATACCAAGCGGCGATAATTGGTGTCCGCGACGATGGAATCTCGATAACAGTCCGGGAAACCTATCGCCACCAAAGTTTGCAGAACGTTTGCTCCTTCCCGATTAAGACCAAAGCAGAGAACCGGATCTACTTGAGTGAAAATCTGGTCCGCTACACCAGGGATGACGACCTGGAGGATGACGAAGACGAAGAGGACGTCATTGTAGAAGATGAGATGGAAACTGAGTGGAGCGAGAACGAATAGAGACTAATAACCGGTGAGGTTCTAAGGGCCGTTCATCAGGATGAACGATATTAAAAGACACCGCCGGCTCAGTACTGAGCCGGCGGTGTCTTTTTGCGTGATCCAGGTACCTTTGACTCTCGATGTTTAACGGCCCACTATGGGCCGGTTGATCAGCCCTGAGTCCAGACCCACCCAGGCCTCGAAGCTGCCAATTTTGCCATTGGCGTTGGTTGTCGTAACTTGGAAAACATCCATGACTCTTACGATCGCGGAGGGCCAGGTAATGGCGGATTCCTTCTTGCCGCCCAGGGAGAGGTAGGCGCCCACTAGATCACCGTCCTTGTGCAGATCGATGCTGCTTTGAGCCCGGAATTTTATGTCCGAAGCGCTACCCACTTGGGAAGTGATCGCCGTGGTAACGTTTTTCTGAAATTTTAGATCTCCGGCGATGTCGACAGTGATCGCTCCGTTAGTCAGGTCGAGATTGATGTTCGAATTCTTTTCCAGGGTTACTTTCTCGAACGCGTACTGTCCTGCTACCAGGTCTAAAGTAGAGTTCTGTTTCAGCCGAAGTTCGCCGTAACTGCCGGGACTCAAGGACATGGAGCCGTTCTTGGCCACCTCGATATCCTGGCCGCCGGCGGCCAGGATATCGAGGGTATCAGGAGTTCAGCGGGCACAATGGTCAGCCCACTGGCTTGGGATAGGACGATCCCGGTTACCGAAGCGCCTTGGCCCAGTGTCACGTCTCCTTCAGCCGTAACGTCGCCGCTAACGCTAACGTCCTTGTCCAGCTTGATGTCAGCTGCGCCAATCACGTCAAATTGGACGGTCACGTCTTTCTTCAGGTCGATCTTGCCTCCCGCTCTGACGTTGCCGTTAACGGCCGTATTTTTATGGATCTTAACTTTAGAGATCGCGCCTATAATGTCGCCGGTTATCGTCGAGTCTTTGTGGACGTTGACGCCGTGGCCCTTGTAGAAGGCGTAGCCTTCGCTAGAGTAGTTGCCCGTGGCAACCAGAGCCTCGGCTTGGAATACCAGGGTTTTTGTTACGCCGGCTTGTACCTCTATCGGGGTGACGAAAGTCCAATCCAACTGCCAGCGACTGTCGGTTAACAAGGTCGTGGCAGGGTTGGACGTGCTCAGGTCGCCGGATGTTGTATTAATCTTGGAGTCGAAGCCAACGGGAAGAACATATTCAAATCCGGTCAGTTGCTGGGTTTCTGTTCCCACATTCTTGATGGTTGTGGTGTAGGTATAAACATAAGTGGTTACACCATCGTTGGAGATAACTTGTTGGTCGACGGTGGTTATAACTTGCAGCAGGTTTTCCACGCAGGGCTCTTCGGACTCTCCGATGGTCACTTGGGCGGTGGAACCGGTGCTGGGCTCCCCGCCGCCGGCGCCGATCCACGCCACAGCGCAGAAATTTCCGTCTTCATCGCCCACGACGGTTTGAAAATTGAGAACCACGGATGAACCTGGTTGGGGGCCGACGTCAAAGGACGTGAGGTCCCACGTTAGCAAAGGATAGTCCGGTATGACGTCGGACAAGTCTCCTAGGGTAGTCTCTGCGGGGTCCAGGGTAGCAACGCCGGTGGTAGAGGCGTCTACGTAGCTGAACCCGGGTGGCAGGCCGGCGGAAATGATCGACAGGTCCTCCAGTTCCGTTCCCTGGTTATTCAACGTGATGGTGAAGGTAACGGTATCACCCGGAGAAACCTCGGAGGGACTGACGGTGAGAACGAGAGATATCTGGCTGCTTTCCAAGGGTGGTGGTGCGCCCGGTGGGTCGGACAATGAGATTAAGGTAAAGGTTATATCTATAGCGTCTATTGTGACCGTCTCGGTATATGTGCCGGGCGTTGCGGTACCGTGGGTGCTCTTCCAGGTTGTGAATATCACCGGGTCGGACACAAGGTAATCAACGTATTCGCCGATTCCCAGAGCGGCGTACTGGCGCTTTAGGATGTCGGTCTTGACCTGGGAGTCCCGGCTTAGCGCGCCGGACAGGAAAAGGGAGGCGGTGATCAGTGGCACGGCCAGCGCCATGAAACCTATGACCAGGATCATGCCCAGGGCGCCTTCTTGACTGCGTAGCAGGTGTTTCAAGGCTTCAACCTCCTTGTGTAGGTTTGAAGAAATATGCCGTCCGTAGTGCCTCTATCGGCCTCCACATCCATCTTCAAACTGAGCAGATTCCCGCAAAGGGAGAACGACAGAGTCCCCAGAACCACTGGGCTGGCGACGGTGTTAGCGCTGCCATCGTAATTTCTTATCAAGTCCTGGCCGGTGAGGCCGTAGATCTGTAGGCGTTCAGCGATAATGGGACACTTTTAAGGGGAGAAAAACATGAGAGTGGTGGTGGGTTTGG
>Ga0209554_1000489_pt1 | contig 33774 bp, 25 predicted proteins | sample MarorgKNORR_S2LV_5_FD_188221 | JGI IMG/M metagenome (GOLD analysis project Ga0209554, IMG submission 188221) | Marine microbial communities from the Southern Atlantic Ocean, analyzing organic carbon cycling - Bottom_A/KNORR_S2/LV (SPAdes) (version 2) | ecosystem: Environmental > Aquatic > Marine... | reverse complement strand
TCCAGCGAGCCACCCGCACCGACCGGGAGGGTGGAAAGGAAGGTGGTAGCCTCAGGTTTACGCGCCGTTGCTCGCACCGCTCGACCAGCGGCCAATAGTTCGCGAACGACATGACTGCCAATGAAGCCAGCCGCCCCTGTCACCAACACCTTACCGGGCATGAACCGGCCCACTGACTTGGTTAATTCACCCTATCCCAGCGGCCTGCCGCCAAAACCCGCAATTTGAAACCGCACCCATGGTACGCAGTACCATGTGCCGCCGCCTTGCCACCTTCATGATGGCCGGGCTATTCCTGGCCATTCCATTAGCGGGATGCTTCGGTACCACCCCGGACGAATTGAATGAGGAGGAAACCTCATTCTATCCCTCTATATTCGACCGCCACACACTGGATTGGAACACCACTCATACTCATTCATACGTCTTGGAATTCGGCCCACATACTCCCCTAGAAGTGCAAGAGGCGACTATTGATATCGATACCTCGGGGGTTTGGGAAGGCGGCCCAAACAGTGCCACTGTCCATCTTTCCTATTGGCTCCCGAGCAATACCGAGGCTGGGGAGAAAGTCCCAGTAGTTGCCATCGTCAGTCCGTATTTCTCCTACGGACAGCCCGGAAGTGAGAGCAATCCCACCAACATCATTGGCGCTGGGCGCGGCGAATTCCTGTTCGACAGCTTGATTTCACACGGTTATGCAATCGCTCAGGTAGCGGTATTTGCCACTGAGGAGAGCACCGGTTGTTTTGATTATCGAGGTGATGGTGAAGGGTTGAGCATCGATAGCGCGGTCGAATGGCTCGGTACCCAAGAGTGGTCGAATGGTAATGTGGCGATTTACGGCAAGTCCTACGAAGGTGCGACCGCATGGGAGGCGGCGGCGCAAGCCAATGAACACCTGAAGACCATCATTCCGATTTCCGGCACCACTGCCCTCCACCCCCTGCTGTACAAGAATGGCTCAGCCGAAGCCCGCAGTCAGGTTATGCACAGCAATTATGGCGGCTCAATCTTGGATTATGATCAAGACGACCTAGACAATCTATGCGCTGACGTAATCGAAGGATTTGTCGCTGGGCCGATAACCTATGTGGGTGGTGAGATGGATCCATACATGCACAATTACTACGATGAGCGCAGTCATATCGACAAGGCACTGGGCAACTATAACGGCTCGATATATTGGGTGCAGGGATTGCAGGATTGGAATGTCGACCCACATCAGGTCTTCGGCGGCCCATCTGGCATCAATTGGTATCAGACTTACATCGACGAGGGCTACGAAGTACGCGGGATGATTGGTCAATGGGGACATAATTATCCCGACCAATGGAGTAGACATAATTCTCAGGACAGTGGCTATGGCGGTGAGGCAATCCACAACATGACACGCTGGGACTGGGCTCAGGATTTATTTGAGTGGCTTGAGTATTACCTCAAGGGCATCGGGCCTGAACCCGACCTCAACGTGCAGGTACAACGCAATGATGGCCAATGGCGAATTGAAGATACTTGGCCACCACTAGATGCGACCTCTATCACAACCACCTTCGATGCCTGCGATAATAACGGTGAATTTGTCGGCGGCATCAACGTTCTAGGTGGTGGAGTGCAAACTGCGACCGTCACCTGCCCGGCATTATCTGCGGACGAGGACCTCCACATCTCGGGCCTTGCCACCCTGCACATGACGGTTCATGCATCCTATGATGGCGGGCAGGTATTCGTCGAGATGCAGGATTCCGAGACCGGCATGCGGCTAGGCCATGCAACGATGGATCTTCGCTACCACGCCGGTGGCTATGACCCCCAGACAGTATTTCCCGGCCAGGAATTACTCCTAATGATGGAGTTCCAAGGTATCGACGCGATTCTACCAGCCGGTCACGGCATCCGCCTGGTGCTGACCGAGACTGGAGAGGATTACCTCGCCCCGGCCTGCGGCATCCTCTGTCCAGTACACGTGATGATGGACTCAACTTCAGCCTTGACCCTGCCAATCATCGACCGTGATGGCAGCACTGTATTCATCACCCCGCAGCCCGAAGAATAATCCTCTTTACGAAGGCCGAATATCACTACAACACAAAGTAGCCTGCGGCAGCCTTCGTTTCGCTATCCATTATTGAGAAGTACACCCTCATAGGGCTGGTCAATATCGAGTTGAGTGATATACAAACCTGAGGTAATTCCCGACATGTAGGTATAGCCACCATAATACTCAGCCGTCCAGATGAACGGAATCCAGCCAAAGTCATAAAATTCAGAACCCATCGGCTCGCCAGATTCCCCTCCATGCGGCAGATAGAAACCGATTGTAGCCGCGACATTGGTGTCGTTTCTCGACTGCCCACTATGTCCGGCGGCAATCATTGTCTCGACATCGATAATCCACAACCCACCGTGATAATGTCCGATGTAGAGCCGGCCATCCCAACCCCCCCCGAGACTGTTATCTGGAAGCGTATCACCATTGGTGGGAAAGTAGACGCTGTCGAGGTTGTGGGGGCTGAACAATAACCATTCCTCACCCAGTGGATAATCGGCACAGTCTTCACCGAAGCAGTGCTCCCAGGCGGTGGGAATTTCCCAGGTCGAGTATAGTGAAGGCTGGAAGTGAAGGTTACCGTTATTCATTGTGTAATTAGTGGTATCGAGAAGATATACCATCCCGGTCCCTTCGGTGGTGCTCAACACCTCCACTGCCAAGGTCGTCAAGTGGCGCATACTTCCATCTCCACCTAAGTGGCTGGTATCGACCATCTCAGGAAATGGCTCGGCATAATGGATGTAAGAGGCTCGCCCACCATTCACATTACCAGTCTGGCTACTATCCAATTCACCATCACGGTCAAGGTCGGCGAAGTCGTCCCAATGACCGACTTCGGGCGCCCGCCAGTTACACATTGCCTGGGTTCCACCGCTGGCGCGGCAGGCCGAGCCGTGAAACAGATACAACAACGGTGAGTTGACAGGATGAGGCACATCAGATATATCGAAGATGCGAAGGCCGGCTTCCCAGTAAGCCCCATAGATGTAGGTGCGACCATATCTTGCATCGGCCTGGTCGGTACCGGGCCAGGTCTGACTTGTCATATCGTGGATGTAGATCCAACCCCCACGCGTGGTATCCCAAGCAACTTCAGCCTCCCCTACCTTGACAATTCGCGGCAGGCCCTGCAAACCATCGAAGTTGAGGTGAGCGATGGTGATACCCCCACAGGCATCACCCTGGCCGATATCGCATTGGGTATAATCAGGATTTGCCACCAATAGGTACCATTGTCCATCAACCATCTGAGTATACAGGTTGTGCGGGCCGGTGGGGTGGTCGAAATCATACCACGAATCGACATAATGCGGATTTGCCTTATCGGTGACATCAATCAAGGTGACCGAGACCTGCACCGGGTCATCCCAATTACCGACGTTGGGATCGGCATAACCGGGGTCGACCAACTGATTCTGTAAGATGAGGTACTCATCACCATTCCACTCGATATATTTCACATCCAATACCTGGGTATTGGGGTCGTTGTACACACCGACCACCGAGGTGTTGTAGGGGTCGGTGACATCGATGATGTGAACCTCACTCCATCCCGCCTGATAGACATAGGTTCGGCCATCTGGGGCTGGCATTACCTGGATTTCAGCATTGCCGGGATTTGTCAATTCATTGAACTCAACATAAGCGATATTTCCACTTGACATATTGTGTTCAGAGGAGTTGCGGTGGTCATGTTCTTCAGTTTGAATCAGGGGGTCGAGAAAACCATCACCCCAACTTCCATCAGCCCTAGACTCTTCATCCCCAGAGAGGATTGCATAAGCCCCGAGCATCGATCCGCCCATCACCACCAACACCACAAGGGCGACCACACGAATGTCCATCGGCCGCGCCCACCTTGTCGGTTTTTATTTATCCTCGCACTGGCGGCGCAGTACCATGAAGCGCACATTGCTAGCATTCACAGTAATCCTGCTGACCGCATTCACCCCACTCATAAGCATCGCCGCCGACTCACCAACGGTCTTTACAGTAATTGTCCGCGCCGGCGAGCACTCCCCCGATTTCGTGTCTGTTATTGTGGGTACAACTGTGCAATACAAGAATGTGGATACCCGCGAAAACGTCACCCATTACATCGGTTTTGACGGTAACGGCGACGGTGATTTCACCGATGCTGGAGAATTCAGTTCAGGCCCGCTCAATGGCACCTGTGATTGGGAAAACGATTCAGGTTGTCGAGTAGCTTGGATTTTTGTGATTAACAGCACTGATTACATCGGAAATTACAATCTTATTGACTACACCAACACCGATGAGACCCATAATGTGAGTCTGGAAATCAAGGCCGACGACCACGATGAAGGACATGATGACGAACACGATGAGGATGAGGGGCACAGTCATGACGACGACCATTCGACAAGCGAGGAAACAGCAGATGAGTTATCCACAGATGAATTGCTGCAGCGTGGTGGCGCATTTTTCCTGCTAATGGCAGCGTTCCTGGTGATTTCTATGCTCGCACGCCCGAGGAGATAGAAACCGCGGGCTAATCGCTCTTGATACCCCAGCCCACCATCAACAGCCCTAGGCTGCCGATACCCGAAGCCAACAACACCGTCATCTGTACGGTGTAGGAATACTCGATATGGGTGGTCTTGCCTGAACTTTCAGCCGAACTTCCAGCGACAAAGCGGTAGGTCCCTTCACCGATTTCCCAATTCAATGAGCCATTGGCATCAGGCCCGCCGGCAAAAAATTCCAAATCTGCAGTATCGCACAGCAGTAATCCATCACTGGTCTCGGTGCATTTTTCTGCCTCGGAATCGGCGACCACACCAATCCACACATCGGGCACATCCCACTGTGCTTCGACCTCGATACTGATTACTGCCTGCAACATATCGGGAACTGGCATCTCAGAATCCATCATCACTGACTTATCACAGAAGTTCACTCCCCCTCCCAAGTCCGGTAGTTCGTCTGAGGTGCATGATGGCACATCGACATCAGTGCTGCCGCTGTCGGAATAGCCAACCAATCCCGAATATGCTGAAGCCAGAAGCAAGATCACACCAGTCAATACCCACATCAATTTCACAATAATCCCAAATTGAGGAACAGGCCGAAGGTGATAACCTTACCCGAAAACATAAGGTAAGTAAGTGCCACAATCCAGCAACAGCAAACTGAATCTTTGAGAAACTCACTCACTGTTTAGAATAATCGGTTGGGGCGCGAGGAACCCCATCCCCATCGTCGACTATTCTCGAGGTAAATTCCATGCCGATGATATGGCGCCATTCCAGGGTCTTGCGCTGGCGACTTCCGGCACCGCGATAATTCAAGTATCCACCCGGCTCAACCTCACAGACCTCGAACATACCTTCTTCATCAAATAATTCAGCGGTTAAGGTCGGGCGCTTGATTATCGCTTTCCACAATGAGCGGTCAGCAAGGATCTTGATTTTTGTGATTCTCTCACGATGTTGTTTGAACAGGCTGGCCAAGTGGCCACTATTTTCGCTGACCGAGTAGATGTCACCAATGGTTTGCTGGCCACCATAATGGTGTAAGGTATCCCATGAACCCAAGCGGTCAAGGGTTGCGGCAAGGGCGGCATGCGGGACGCTGAGCCCATCTTTGGAAGGGTCATTACCCCCCGACTTCGGCAGGTAATCGAGGATATCGGTCAGCGACCAACAGTCTTCTCGGGCCACGACCGAATCCGGTACGGCGAGATTATGATTACTGAAAATAACGAAGGGTAACATCTCCACGGCGAAGAATTCACTGGCGCCATGGTGGTGTTGGAGAATGGTGGTTTTCAATTTAATAGTTCCAAAGACATCTCCGTGGTCCATCGTATCGCCACTGCGCCGATGTTGCAACACCCTCTCGCGCCCCTCCTCGGTGATTATCTCCATTTCCCCTGACCAGTGCTTCTGCTCGATCATCAACACCTTTTCGCCACCGACGACGATACAGTCGACCTCACGGCGGCGGCCATCCTTGTTGGGAATCCGCATACCTTCCCACATCCGCCAATAGGTTCCTTCGATTCCTGCGGCGATTATTTTTGTCAGGTGTTCCTCGGCCTCTCGCCCAGCGACCTGATGACCTATGGGGGGGAATTTTATGCGCTGTAGCCAAGCCTCGCGCAGTCTGGCACCGAACCACATCCCTACACCCCATGTGGAGCAGGTAGGATTTCGGCGACCGAACCAATCACCAAGTCAGGTTTTTGCGGGCAATCGACCAAGTCATCGCGTCCCGCCTCCCCTGAGAGCACCAGTACGGCTTTGACCCCAGCACGATTGGCCATCTCGATATCGGTGTACAATCGGTCACCGAACATCACACATTGGCTTGGGTCAAGTCCTAATTCCTCGATTTTATGCAATATCATCCCCGGGTTCGGTTTGCCACAGACATGCTCTGGCACCACCCCGGTCGCGGCCTCGAACAGCGCCAAAAAGGCACCCGTATCGGGCAGGCCGCCGCGCGGGTCGGGACAGACAATATCAGGATGGCTGGCGACCAGAGGTACGCCGGCGTGAAGGTGAACACTGGCCATTTCGATTTTATCATAGGTTATCTCAGTATCATATCCTAGAATGACGTATTGCGGGGTATCACTGCGAGTGCTGAGGCCGGCGGATTCCAACATAGAGCGCATGCCCTCAGTACCGACCAGATAGGTCCGCGTCACATTGCGATCCCCAAGCCAAGCGATCAGGTCGTGGGTCGAAAGAAGGATTTCATCCCCAGTCGCCGGGATTCCCAAACCCTGCAACTTCCCGACGTACTGTTCGACTGAGCGACTCGAATTATTGGAGAGGAAGAACCTACGAATCCCCTTTTGCTCGAGCCGGGTGAGGAAATCGACCGCCCCCGGAATCAAATCACGGCCATGATAAATTGTACCATCGAGGTCGAGAAAGACACAATTTATTCCCGCGAGGTCAAGTGAAAATTCTGTAATCTCAACCACCTCCCCCATCTCAGAAAAGAACCTGACGGGCGATGAACCACTTATTGTGAATCATCTCCTGCTCCTCCTTATTCGCCAATGCCTCTAACAACATATCCTGTAAACCCGGCTTCACCTTGGCCTTCTTCAAGAATCTCCGCAACAGCCACTTCCTGCGTATTAACTTCTGCATCTTGTAGGAATTGGTCAGAATAGGCCCTAGGGTTTTCCATAACTCATGCTGATAGGAGACGCCGACCGAGAGTGGAAAACCATCGGCGTGAGACTCTCTATCAAAGGCTAAAGCGGCCATTTTCCCGGTGATGAAAGCATGCGAGACACCTTCTCCGGAGAAGCCATCGACCAGACTGGCGGCATCACCGATGCACACCGCCCCGGCCATGAAGGCACGGCGCGGTTGATACGATTCCAACTCCTTCTTATTGCGCGGGTCGCCGAATGGTAATTGCCAGCCCTTTGAGGAACCTTCGACAAATTCCGCATCGGCAAACCGTTCGACAAAGGAAGGGTGGGAGGTGATTATCTCGTGTTGCAGAGCTTTCAATTTCTTCTTGCTCTTATCCATATCAGACATTATCATCCCGATTCCGACATTGCAGACCCCTTCCCCGACCCCGAAGATCCAGAAATAGCCGTTCACCATATTATCGACGAAGTGAATCTCAATATTTCCGGAATTGGTGGTAAACCCCTTCACATTACGCCAGTATTGGCGAAATCCCCCACACATATGCTTGCGTATCAACATCGATTCACCATAGGTGTCTTTGACAGTCCCTCTGGCAATCGGGCAATTGTAGCCACCGGCGCCGATGGTAAAGGGTGCGGTGAAAGATAACTCCTCACCACCACGCCCACCGTGCAATCCCACAACACCGATTACTCTGCGACCATCCCCACTACCTGGCCCGGGGTCATTCCCTCCCTTCCCATCATCATAGAGTACCTTCTTTACCGGGAAACCCTGAATCACCGCCCCACCATTCTCGCGTACCACTTCGGTCGCCCGGTTGAATAACAACCAGTCGGTTCTGATGCGAGGTAGGGAATATCCCGCTTCCTTTGCTTCGACTTCATCCTCGGGCAAGGGAATCTCGATGAAGTTCTTACCATCGGAGAATGTAATACCGAGAACCCGGAAGTGAGCGCCGCTTTCCAACCGCTCTTTAATCCCCATCTCCTTGATGAAACTCAAGGATCTTCCACCCACGGCATCACCGCAGACCTTGGTGTCGGGAAACACCCTTCTTTCGAGCAACAGGACTCTCAAACCACGCTTCGCCGCATAGAACGCGGCCGCACTACCACCCGGCCCGCCGCCGACAACCACGATGTCGAAATGCTCACCCGACTCAGGAATCGGCCCCGAGTCGATAGGGCCCTCCCAAAAGCAGTCATCACGCAGCACGGCTAACCCCCACGAATGCTGTATCATCTATGAGATGATGAGGGTTTGGGAACCGAAACGTCCGTCATTCCCATTCTTTCTCAGTCCAACCACTGACCCAATCATCCATCCTTAACACATATTAAAACCGTCATTCACTGCATTAAGGTGAAGTGGTGCGGCCGGCAAGCATAAAATCCGGCCGCAGAATGAGAATCATCCATCCTATATCATTCAAGATGAGTCGAATAGAGAATGGTGGTGAAGCGATGGCATATACTGCAGTTGATGAAGACCAGGCGACAAACCTGCTCAAGGCAGCCGGTCTTGGGGTTGGGGATACAGGACTGCGAAGTATGCGGCTACTCGATGGTGGTTGGGCAAATTCCAATTACCTCCTGACCCTGGAAGACAACTCACAACTGGTGCTGAAAGTCTGGGATGAAAGAACCCCTGATGAAGTGGAGAAGGTGACTGCGAACACCCTTTGGCTGGCCGACTACGGCTTCCCCACACCGGTTCCGCTGATGTTGGAAAACGGCGAGAGAATGCTGGTGGTGGACGACCAGGGGTGGATGCTGATACCCTACATCTCCGGCGGCTGGCTTCCAACTGACCCAGCATCAATTTTCGATTTAGGCTGTGTGCTGGCAAGGTTGCACGCGATTCCCGTGAGCGAAGAGATACCTCGTACTTTTGCGGTAGGTTTCGATTTTTGGGATGAGCTGGTCTCGACCGCGCAACGAGAAGGCACCTTCACCCCCTTCATCCACCTGTTACAGCGAGAATCCGGAGAACTCAAGAAAAAGATTCCCACCGACCTCCCCCGCGGCATAGTCCATGGAGATCTATTCCCTGACAATGTTATCGGGCGTACCGGCGAGGTGCTCGCCCTACTCGATTTTGAGGAGATATGTGTGGATTACCTGGCCTTTGATTTGATGATGACCTATGTTGGATTCGGTTGGAAAGACGGCTTACCGGTGGAGGAGTTATGGCGGGAGCTAATCGATGGCTATCAATCAGTCCGACCCTTGACGTCGGCCGAACATGCCGCCCTCCCGGACCTGCACCGCTTTGCGGTGGTGTCGGTGGCAGCGTGGCGATATTGGCAATTCATGATTAATATTCCCGGCACCGAGCACGCTGACAGGTATCTTGAGATGGTTGATAGGCTGGAGATTCCTTTACCCATAAAGGGAGATGAGAGACAAATCTAAGACCATCCCTCAAAATCATAGAAGGAGACCATGATATGGGTTCTACCACCTCCCCCCTCTAGTTGTGACAGGGAATCGAGAATCGCATCTCCTAAGGCATCCATATTGCTGGCGATGACCTCGATGAGAAAGCCCCAATCACCGCCGGAGTGGTTCCCTACTTCGTCCGCACGAGTGTCGGCATCGAAGAAATTAAAGACCTGTGGAAAGATATCGTCAAAGTCATCAACTGAGGTTACCGGGCTTGGGCAAATCACCGCGCTCACCACAAGCGCTGGCCAGACTTTTCATCGCCGCGACATAATCATCCATGGTCGCCCCATCACCACCATCGACCAGGGAACAACCAACCTCCCATAATTCACCGATTGCCAGACTCCAGCCAGAGCCTCGGTCGCGCGCATCCTGCTCAAAGTGCCATTCTTGACCACCTTCTTTACCGTGTGCCGATAGCCACGCCCAGCAGAGTGCCTGAGTGGTGATATCACCGTGCATCTTGGTCGCTTTTGCATGCGCCCGCCCAGTTCCCTGACCTTGGGCGAGAAGCACTAGGTCATGCACTTGGCCACAGATACCCACAAGTTCATTCTCGCCCCAGGGGAATAGTTGTAACAGACTTGCTGCGGCACGTTTTGATGCTAGTCCGCGCAAGAATTTCCCAAACGGGGTTTTGCGCTCCAGTTGAGTTCTCCAGTCATCCTCAGCCTCGTCCGCAGCGATACCGAGGCCGAGCAGGATATCCTCACCATAATCTTCCCAGAGTGCCGATAACAGATGGTGTGAAGTGGCGGCCAAGCACCATATCATCACATCTTCCCGGACTTCGAATTCTCCATTTTCTCCGATTGTAGCACCGGCTCCCGCTTCGATCATCAAGGTAATTCCAATCACCGCAGCCTCGCGCTCGATGTCGCTGCCGGACAATGATTTGATTGCCACCTCGACATCATCTGCGTCGAACCATGAATCACCGATGGCGATTCCATCACCGAGATTGCTGGTCAAAACCCTTTGCAGTGAGCCCCAGAGGTCAGCCTCAATAACACCTAACTCCATCCATGCAATGATTACTTTCTCGACATTATCCACCGCTTGCTGCGGCAACTCCCGCTCCTCTGGCCACCCATCCGGGCGCCAAGAAAAATCACCTTTGGCAATCTCAGTGAGTTTCGGCGGCAACATCGGCAGTGCTAATTCGGTGATGAGTGAACTCTTTCTTTTGGTGGCAAGGGCATCGGGCCCAAACCGAACCGTCTTACCATTGATATATTCTAGGATGACACAACCATCATCGATTTCACCAAGGGTATAACCGTCAGCGCTTTCCACGACCTTCACATCCAAGTTGGTAACCGCTTCACCTAACCATCCATCGGGAATCTTCGCCGAGTTTCCCGTACACACGAAACCACCTGACCACGAGAAGAAAAACCAGCCTTTCCGAGCATGCCCTTCCCAGGTCAGCAGGCGCAGTCGGACATTGCGGTGATTTTGCACCCCGACCGCGAGAATCGGTTTGGCATCCCCCTTTCTTACAAATGAACTATTGCCGTAAATCGGGTGATTGAAGGTGCCGACCAGCGTGATATCATCATCGTGAGCCGCGGCTAGAGCACCGGCCCAAGCCTTGGCCACCGCATCACCGCGTTTACTCATCATCCGCTTGTTGAGCCATGAGATGTAATGGCGTTTATCCAAAACCTTGGCAATTTCCTTCAAAGTCTTGGTGACCGGGTCGGTACGGCCCCATGACAAGTGCCCATCCCAGCGCATTTCCGGCAAAGCGACTTCGGGGGTGGCAACCAATATATCGAGATTCTTACGCAGGCGTTGCTGAACATTCTGTGACGCCCGTTTAGTTCCACGTAGCCGCAGGCGTTGCTTTTTCTGACCTGGAAACTCCACTTGACTAGGTCCCGCCATCTTCTCTCCTCCCCTCGCCGAATAACCACTTCCAAATAGGTGCATCGCAAAGGTAATTATGCCAGTGGAATCATTTTTTCCACCGCCTCGGCCTCAAGGCCCTGAAATTCACCCGGGATTACCAAACAGTGAATCTCTCCGCCCTGTAGTTGTGAAAGAGTATCGAGAGAGCCGCGGCGAATGCGTTTCTCTGTCGTACCGAGGTCTGAGCATAGGATGCCGAACCATTGTCGTACCGGCGTTTCCAACCGCTCCTGCACGGCCCTGGCTCTCAAGCGCCCGCGCACGTCGTCGGCTGCCAATTCATCTTCATCGAGATGAGGGGGGAGGTCATGGTGCAGTTTCTGCGCCATCAATTCCAACGTCAATACCGCCTGTTCTGGAGTCATTGGAATCGGTTTCACATCACCACTTCCAGTCGGGTCGAGATCGAATAAGACCATTACATGATTACCGAGAAATAATGACTCGCAGAGTATTTCCAACGGCGAGGTCGGCAGATAATCCCCGACTGGAAAAGTCAGGGTGACCTGGCGGCCGAAGCGGTAGCTCTGCAGGCCGATTCCACCGCTGACCAAAGTCGTTACCGAGGCCGCGTGAACCACCTCATAGGGAATCCCCTGATCGTGGCAACGTAGTAGTAAATCGATATGGGTAGTTGCTTGCATGGGGTCACCGATTACCAGCAATGAAACCAACTCATTCTTTGCCAATTCAAGGATTCGTCGGGGGTTCTCGACATCACTCCTCAGCAGGGTCTCAATCGTGCCCACCTGGGTCTCTAGTAATCGACAGTCGATTTCACCGAGCACCGAGGTATAACCTTCAAGGAAACGATATTCACTCTTGGTGGCATACTCAACCCCAGCCACCGACATCTGGGTCGGTGAGCCTACCCCTGTGCCGATGAGAACCAGGCCATGCCCCACTTCCGCCAACGTCAAACCATCACTTCCATTGGCACTACCGAGTCGAATGCGTCACTTGAGCGTGCCGAAGCGAGATACCCAACGTTTCGCTGATGCCTTGGCAGCGAAGGAGTGGGCGGCGAAGGGATACCGGATTCTTGCCGACGGAGAGTGTACGCTGATTCCAATCTGTGCCACCTCCCCTGATGACCTTGGAGGTGAGTTTAGCCAAATCCCGATAGTCGAAATCGCGAGAGAGCCGCCCCTTGACAATGCCACCTGGTTCACTTATCTGGCGAACCACCTATCCGCCGAGACCATCGAGCAACACCTTGGTGTTTGGCCGAATGCACAGGAGCACTTAGGGGACCTGATAATCTTCAAGGCTGACGATATCATTACCGAACATCTTAGAGAAATCGCTCTGGCAAAATTGGAATTCAGCCATAAATCAAGGTTGGTATTACTCGATAATGGTGTCGTAGGGCCTTTCAGGATTCGTGAACTGCAACCTTTGGCGGCACGCCACCAGGGAAAAATCCTCGACCAACACGGAATTGGTGAATTGGATGAAGAGACGAGAACCCGTGTCACCTCTACCAGAGTGCCAATCACTGAATACGGCGCCACCATCATCACCGACCCGAGCGCTGTATATTATTCGGCGCGGCTGGCGAATGAGCGTTCGCAAACGGTTTCCATGGCCATTACATTGCGAGAAAAACTCAAGCGCCCACTCAACATTGCCGACCCATATTGCGGCGTCGGCCCGGCGATTGTGCAACTTCTAAGGGCACCCGACTTGGTCGATAATTTCCTCGCCACCGACCTGAATCCAGCGGTGATTGAATTACTGGATGAGAATCTGGCCGCAAGCGGCGCCGGCCGAGATAATCGATTCCCCACCGGCCTTGCCGATGCCCTGAGTTTAGCAGAAAACCCGAATCTTGTGCGGCAATTCGATTTACTGTTGATGAACCTCCCCCACGATACCATCGACCACCTGCCCCGACTGCTTCCCCTGTTGAGGGATGACAGCCCAACCCTTTTACGCGGATGGGTCGTTCTTGAGGAGGTGGAAATCCCTGCCGCCGAGGCGCGGCTCGGCGAAATAATAGCCAGCATGCAACCCTCACCCAACTCCTGTGAATTGGAAATCAGACGTCAGTATAGCACTACCAAAGTGTTGACGAGATTCACTGCCTGGCTCGGTGATTGTTGACATCATCGCGGCGTCATGCTTAACGCAGGTCTCGACTTGGCGACAATCACTGAGGCAATATCATGGTGAAGGTATCCTGTACCTGCGGCAATCAGATCGATGTCAGCGGAGTAATTCCGGCGATTGAGCTTACCTCAGTATACTGTATCGTCTGTGGTAGGGTGATGCAACACAAATTATGATTCATAGGTTTGAGAAAACCTCAGTATTTGTATTTTGGCGCCGTTGCCGGGATTTGAACCCGGGGCGGGAGATCGACAACCTCCCATGTTAACCCCTACACTACAACGGCTCTTTGCAGGTCGGGCAAAGGAAACCTGTATTTAAGGCGCGCTCCACAGGGTGATTGGGTAGTACCATGGCGGGCCAGCAATCGACCAGCAAACAAAAGGAGAGAGACGAGGCCAAAGAGGATGAAGTCGGTAACCTGTTCGCAACCACCTTCGATGAAATGGAGGTTGCAGAGCCGGGCAGGCCAGAACCGGAGGTTACAGAAACCGATACGCCAGATGTTGAGAAAACATCAGATGAGGAAACAGGTGCTGAGGTACCCATTTCCACTGAAACCACGTTCGAGGAAACCCCCGCCGAGGAAGAACCCATCACACCAGAGTCCGAAGTAGCCACTGGAGATGAAGAAAGTACCGAAACCGGTGCCGTCGAACATCCGGCAGGTCCCACTCCGCCAAGTGGCCCGCCGAGCGGCCCACCATCGAGCGGACCATCACCGAGCGGACCATCACCCAGCGGCCCACCACCGAGCGGACCACCCAGTGGCCCACCTAGTGGCCCACCCAGTGGCCCACCTAGTGGCCCACCCAGTGGCCCACCATCAAGCGGTCCACCACCTAGTAGCACACCACTGAGTGGACCACTTGGCGGCGAGGACGGTGCTTCGGCCGAGGATGAGGCCGAGCAAGGGTCTGGTGACGAATCCGAAACCGACCAAGAGTCCAACGATGATGACGAATTCAACGAGGAACTCATCGCCAGTCTCACCCATTCGGTGGGAAACGACAAGGGGCAAATCAGAGCACATGATTCGGATGAAGCGATCGAATCCACCGGTGATTCGGCAGGGCACGAGGAATATGATACGGGCACTGATGCGGAAGAATCCACCCCTGATGAACCCGGAGTGGGGGTAAAACTCTCCGACTCGGAACGAGTCAAACAATTGGAATCCGAGGTGGCCCGCCTGCGTGGTGGCTTAGCTGGGGCGGCGGAGGTGATACAAGAAATTGAAAATCCACCGATGCCCCCTATCGTCGGGGAAGACTTCGTAATCCCCGACCACCTAGTCAGTGATTTCGTTCGCCTGGGTCGTCAACTACATCGTGAGGGGATGGTGAAGGCAACCCAAGGGGCAATCGCGATTCTCGACCCCGACCAGCCGGGTTTGGTACATTCGACCAGCAAGTCCTGCGCCCTCTCCCAAGCCACGGAATTAGATATTGTCTCGGGTCGGCTCGGTCAAGCTGCACCCCCCGGTGCCCCGGATGAATGGCGAGTGATGGAGATTCTCATCGCCGCCACTTCTCTACACAACGGTGGGCCGGCGGCGTGCATCCATGTCCAGCCACCATATGCCACTACTGTGGCGATGGAAAAAGACCGAATTGTATTACAGCCCATCGACCACTACGGCAAGGAGAATCTCGGTAAGGCGGTAATCGTTGACCCCGACCTTGAGGATATGGATGAATATCTACGTCAAGTTGCTGAAGCCCTGCAACAAGGCAATATGAAGTGTGTTGTGATTCGTGGCCTAGGTGTATTCGCGGTCGGAAGAAACTTCAACGAAGCCTGGCACTGGGCGGCAACACTGGAACATAGTATGCAGGTGCAGTTATTGGCGCGTCAGGCAGGAATGAAGACCTGAGAAACTCCGATAAATCACTGCTCACCACAGAAAGTGACGAAGTTAGTCATCATTTCTGTACCGAATTCCGAGTCGTTCACCTCGGGGTGGAATTGCAGGCCGAAACGGCGGCGTCCGACATCCTCCATGCCTTGGACCCGACAAGAATCGGAACTTGCGGTGATGCTGAATCCAACTGGCACCTCGACTATTTCGTCGTTGTGGGATTCCCACACAGTCTGCTTTTCCGGGGTTCCTGAAAAAATAACCCCACCACCTTCTATCACCGAGATTTCCATCGCCCCGAATTCCGGGGTCGGCGCCTCGGCGCAGTCACCGCCGTAATGGCGGGCCATGAATTGATGCCCGGCACAGATTCCCAGCACCGGTAGATCGAGTTCGAGGTAAGCCGCACAATTACCCAATTCCCCTGTCAAGCCAACCCTTTCAGCTCCACCAGAGAGCAATAACCCATCCAACTCTCGTAACTCACCCACCGTGGTGGTATTGTCGATAATCCGGGTATCAACTCCGAGATAGCGCAACATTCGCCACTCGCGGTGCGTCCACTGACCGCCATTATCGACCACGTCAATCACCAACACCTTCTCACCGACCAAGACCTCACCCAAACATCCTCCATTGCCGACAACCCATGAATATGACCCTTGACCGATTTCTCCAATGATGAACAGGTTCAAAGAGGAGCGGCGGGTCGCGGGCGATTGGAGAGATAGATGACTGGAGCACCAATTCCCTACAAGTGTATCGTTTGCGGCGAGATTGAACACGTCTCATCAGACCGCCCCGGACTCTCTTGTCGCAGTTGTGGTGGCCGCATCTTCTCAAAGCCGAGAAATAAGGGTCATAAGATTCTCGACGCTAACTGAGAGCACCCCACCTTTGATGAACCGCTACGCCTGAAGTCCGGCGGAGAGCATGGTAAGTTGGTTGGTTACTCACGCGCCACGGCGCTTTGACGCTTTGGCTGTACCACCGGATATTATCGCCCAATTCACCGCTGTTGCATGCAATGCCAACCCCCCCCATCTACTGATTGCCGGCCCCTCCGGGGTCGGGAAAACCGCGGCGTGGAGGTTGATTGCCAGACAGGTTCTCGGCGTCGGTTGGCAGGCAACCACTCATGTGCTACAAGCGCGCGATCTAGCTCGCTCCAGTGGAGCGATGGGTAAGTTTGAGGATTTTCTGCGCCCGGCTGGAAGCGACAGCGGAGATACCTTGGCGAGCCGGACCAGTTTGGAAGCCTTCGACCGGGGTATGTTTCTCGGCACCGGAGGTGACGAGGCTCCGGCCGGAGCCGAGACCGAAGAGATATTGGCGGGCCGGAAGATGGCGCCGGTCAGTCGTTTGATAATCATCGAAGATGCAGACCACCTCGGCCCCAAACGGCAACCATATCTTCGCCGCATGATGGAGCGAGAATCCCACACCTCTCGCTTTATTTTCACCGCCCGAGCACCAAGTCGCTTGATCGACGCCCTGCGTTCACGCACCCAATTCATCCGCTTACCTACGACCACTGCTGAAATGATTTCAGCCAGATTGGAACAGATAGCAGATGCCGAAGCACTGCAACCGGCGCCAGGCTTGCTCGGAGACCTTACCCATATCGCCGCAGGAAATCTCCGTCGGGCGATATTCCTGCTTGAAATTCTCACCCTCAAAGATCGCCTCGACGACCGCTCCCAGCTACAGGAATTAGTGGCGGCAACAACCTTCAGTACCACCCAACGAGTATTCGAGGCGGCATTGCGGGGACGAATCCACCAGTGGAAATGGCAACAGGTTGAGGGGCGCAACCGTCGCGTTCTGCACGGTGCGATGGGACAATTCGACCGTCTTCTCAGCGACCACTCCTTACAACCGGAAGACGTCATCGAGCAATTGCACTCCTTACTGGTGAGCGGTAGATTACTGTTACCGGCGGGAGCTATCATCGGATTGTTGGAAGCGTTATCGGCATGCGACATCCGTCTGCAACGGAGTATGCATCCTCGCATCCAGTTCGAACAATTATTCCATGAAGTTGCAGAAATAGGGCGCAGATTCGGTTTGGCAGTATAGGTGCGAAGCCTCAAGGCAGGTAAGCGCCGCCCGAGTCTCGGGCGTGTAGCAGAGCACGGATAATGCACCGGCCTCCTAAGCCGGGGATCGCGGGTTCAAATCCTGCCGCGCCCGCCAACACCATATCATTACGCCTCTTCGCCAAGGTGAATATGCCGACCGATGTAGATGATACCGCACGGCCCCTGCCGCGTCCGTATGGTGTCGGGTTTGAGGAAAATTTGGGGGCGATTGAGAAATTGGTCGAGATCCTGGCGACCCGCGAATCTACCCGCATTTACTGGGGTCGGCTGTCGTGGTGGGGGCCGATGCGAATTCTCAGGCAGAGTTTCGGGCTGTTGATCTTCTTAGCATCGTTCGCTGGTATAATCGCCCCGGTTCTAACTCCGGCTTCCCCATGGCAAGTACTGGTGGTATGGTTCCCCCTCCTCTTTCTCGCGCTTGGCCCCAGTCTGATAGGCGCCGAGGCAGCCATGCTTTCGGCCGAAGCCAGATTTAAACTGAGTGCCCGCCAAGGTAATGACCATCGAGCAACCCCCGGTTCGGACCGGATAATGGAATCATTGCGCGACAGCAGGAGAAATGGCTGGTTGCAAATCGTCCTCGGGTTATTTGCAATAAGCATGATGACATTCAGTATTTTCAATGAAAAAGGCTCGATTTCATGGAACATGGCATTATTGATAGCGATGGTGAGCGGCCTGGGAATGTCGATTCATACGCGAATGACGATGGATGATGTACTGAATCACGCCGACGCATTGCCCTTTCTCGCACTCTATGCGCCCACCCACCATCCTACCGGTATCACCCCGGCCCTGAGTTCGTTGATTCGCGCTCACCTCGACCCGGTGCTCGCCGGCGAGTGGGACCTCTGGTCGAGGCGGGTATGTGAGGCAGCAAACCCCGAAATAAGTAAGGATGAGGTTTTGGAGCGACTGATACTCCTGCTTTATCTGCAGGAATCTGGCGCCTTACCCGAAGGAAAAATGCAGAGTGAACTCGGAGAATTCCTCGACCAGACCTGCTTGAATGACCTGCGAGAGCATCACTTATTCAACCGAGGTACTTTGTTGCGAATGATAGCCCACGCCAAGGCTTGGCAACCCGGGCTGTTTCGGGTATTGGCACGCCTTCAGGGTGATTTACTCGACCACGCTCAAGTCATAGCCGATGAGGGTTGGAGACTCGATGTCGAGTTTGAAAACGTATGCTTCGATGGCCAAGGACACCTATTCATCGCCTTGAATAATCAACGCCAACAGCCACAACGAGTCAGCATCGAAGTACATGTTCCCGGCGGCCAGCCGGAGACCCAGACCTTCCGCCTGGAGGCGCCACCCTGCGCCGCACCATCCAGCACCTTGGCATTGTTTTCCTCGAGTGGGGATGATGTGGTGACCTGGCTCCCCCGCTACCTCTGTCTCGGGGTCTACCTGTGGCTCGGGGTGGCGTGGGAGCCGAATGAATCTGGGTTGAGAACGGTACAGGTGACACTGCGCTCTGAAGACGGCGATTTGATCACCTCACGGATAATCCATTCAAAGGTCCATCGCCGTCTTGGATCTGGTGACCGAAGAAGGCGGCGAAGACTGCGTCGGGCACGTAAATTGGGCCTCGCCGATGGCAGCAATGGTTGACTTGTGAAACCATGCTCTAACGTCGGCGTGTTTATCGTCATAATAATCATCGGCGATTTACACGAGGGTTGCAAATGGAGGCATGGGAGGTCATCATCATCGGCGGTGGGCATGCTGCACTCCGTTCAGCCATCGCCGCAAAAGAGGCCAATGCATCGGTCATCGTGGTTTCAACCGATGGCACCGGAAATAGCGGCGACGGCGACTCCACCGGTATTTCTTCTTCGATTTCCGAAACATCTTCCCGGGGCCACCGCAATGATACGATTCGTTGTGGTGATTTCCTTTGCGACCAGGACATCGTCTCCTCTCGTACCGGCACAGCTAGTAATCACTTGGCCGATTTAGAGCGATGGGGGGTTAACTTCAGGCGTAACTCAGAGGGGATACCCCGGACCGACATCCTCCCCGGACACCATATGCCCAGGGTGTCGGGGTGCGGCGATACCACCGACGTTGAGGTGCAGCAGGTTTTGGCTGAGCAGTGTATGAAAAGCGGTATCTCTCGACGCGGAGACACCTTGGTCTTGAGAATCATCAGCACCGGAAACAAGGTTCATGGAATCACAACATTAGATCTGACCAGCGGCAAAGTCACCGCGATGCAGTGCAAGGCATTGATTATCGCCGATGATGGCTTTGAGGGGGCCTGGACATCATCCTCCAGCGGCGGCCGAGGAATGCACTTGGCGATGCAATCAGGGGTCTCTCTGCGCGACCTTGAATTCCAATCGTGGACCCCGTTTGGTATTCCCGACTCAGAGGTCATCCTACCACTTGGTCTGCTCAGCGAGGGTGCTGTTCTCGCCGGCCCTGGAGGAGAGATAGACGCCGAATCAGCCTCACCCTCGGCGATGGCGGCAGAGATGGCTGCAGGCGGTGAGGGCTGGTCTCTGGATCTACGCAATATGGATTCATCATCGGCTGCATGGTATTCTACCACCTTCACCCACACCAATATCCGTCTCGGCCTTGATTCTTCATCGGAACCACTCCCTGTAGAGCCCCGAGTCGTCGGCACCCTTGGAGGGATACCCGTCGATATCGATGGCCGCGTCATGGTCGGGAATTGGCAACTGGTATTCACCGGTCTATATGCGGCCGGGGAGGCGGCATGTTCAGGTTTGCACGGTGCTGGGGTGGCGGCTGGAAACCGGATGCTGGATGCGCTTTCCGGCGGTACTGCGGCCGGCACCCATGCCGGCTCATATGCTGCTGTGAGCAAATACAGCGGTAGTGATAAACTCCTTCACCAACTCGGCGAAGACGAATCAACCCTCACCTCCATCTTATCGGTAGTAGCTGGCGATGATGCACCCCGCGTCGGGGAAATCCGTTCCACCCTCAGCAACATCATGACAGATCACATGGGCCTCAAACGCAGTGAGGCTGGCCTGAAGACAGCGGCCGAGCAGTTATCTGACCTAGCCGGCAGGGCCGCAGGTTTGAGATTGGATTATTGCAACAGTTTGCTGATGAATCAAAACCTGGTTGAAAATATTCACCTCTGTTCGATTATTAACATTGCTCAGGCCGCGGTGACCGCGGCCTTACTGCGGCAAGAGAGCCGCGGTACCCATTGCCGAGAAGATTTTGCTGATCGTGATGATGAGACCTTCCTGAAACACAGTCTAGTCGGCGCCGATGGCGCCGGAGAATGGCTGCCGCTACGCAAAAGCACCCGGGGCTCCTGGCTATTGGCACCGGATGCTTAAGCCCGAACCTTCATTTCAATTTGCCAGCAGCCCTCAGCATGGCAGGTGAGGCGACCCTCTTCACAAAGATAATCTCTGGAGACATTCCCTGTTGTGAAGTTGCCAAGGGTGAATCGTGGCTCGCCTTCCTCGATATCAACCCACGCCGGCCGGGACATACCTTGGTTGTCCCGCACGAAGCCAAGAAGCATCTGGCAGAATTATCCCTGCCTCAATTATCCGCATTGTGGATGGGTGTGATGGAGGCTCAACGCCGGCTCAAAGCGCACTTTCAAACCGATGATTTCTCAATTGGTATTCATGATGGCCCAATTGCTGGACAGGAGGTGCCACATGTCCATATCCACCTCCTCCCCCGGACTGTAGGTGATGGCGGGCTCTCTATGCTCGCCTGTTGGCCCGAGGCTCTGCCTCCGGGGTCCGTGGAACCAGACTTTACCGCATTGAATGAATTGGCTGAAGCCCTACGAGATATAGGTGAAGGCCATGGTGGATGATGGCAAGCAGATGGTGTTCGGTGAAGATGGTGCCCTGGATGCCCATGGAAACCCATTACCGGTATTATCCAAATCAGCATCGAAGATGAAAATCGACCGGTTGATGAATACTCCTCTCCCGACCTTTCACGGGTCAACCCCGGGTTCACGATTATGGACCTGGATTGCGACTAATATGCTTAGAGTAACATTATTTTTCCAGTTTCGCAGATATCAGGTCAGCGGTCGCGAAAATATTCCACAAGAAGGGGGAACCCTATGTTGTGGTTGGCATACCAACGGCTTGATCGACCCGGCGACGATAATGACCACGCACCCCAAGAATTTCGTCATCGGTGGTAGGCACGACCTGGTGACCCGCCCCCTCATTGGATTCTGGGCGCGTAAGATGGCGGTACAACCGGTTGTCAGACAAGCAGAACTGATCCGTGGTGGTTGCTCGAAAGAGGTGGCTGCAACCCTGAATGGACGTAGTCTTCTCAACCTATCAACTGGAATCTCACATGGATTCGGATGTTTTCTTTTTCCCGAGGGGACCAGCCATGATGAATCACACATGCTCCGCTTCAAGACCGGGCCGATGCGAACTGCGCTGTCAGCCGCGGCGATGGCGAAAGGTAGTGGAAAACCTGCTCCAACTATCATCCCCATCGGCTTACATTGGCGGGTACGTCATCATTGGCGTACCGATGCTTGGATTGAATATGGTAAGCCAATAAAGATCGATGCCGAATCTCTTGGACCGGAGGTTGCTGAAAAGTTATTGCGTGGGGAATGGGTCGAACCACCCGCTGAAACCGTCAGTTTCCTACGCGATGAATTACGCCTACGGCTCCAGCCGATGACCCCAGATGCCCCTGACTGGCCGACCCACCGAGCTTGGCATTTACTCGGCCATTTGGAAGGTGGGGCAATAGGGCGGCGGCCGAAGACCTGGCGTGATGAGGTATCCGCGGCTCGCGAGGTGAGAGATAGATTGTCCACCACCCCGGACCAAGCGCGGCTTGCAAAGGCTAGGGGAGTGGCCGAGACCTTAGAGGACAACCGGTTGGACGCCCGAGATATAACTGCTACCGGCGCGGTGAGAAGGGCGAGCATTATCAGGGCACCGATAAATACGCTCAAACTCCTTATCGGATTACTGATGTTACCTTTTTTCCTCCCCTCATCCGGGATTCTCGTAATATCGGGAAAATACCTCGGTGATAAGAACATCGAAAACGAGGGATTGGATGCTCGCACCTCGTACCACTTGCTCGTGTCGATGTTCGGCTCATTCTTTTTGTGGCCACCGATTGCATTGATAATCTCATTACTATCGGTTTTTATTGCCGGTTCAACCGCGCCGATGAGCACTGTGGTGGGGGTGTTTGGAAACGAATGGATTACGGTATTGTTGATGACGGCGACCCTGGTGATTCTGTTCTTCCTCTCAGCCATGGCCATGGTCAATGCGTGGGATAGTGTCGAAGACATCAAGCGCGCTAGGCGACGCTCGACCCTGCGGCGCAGCCGCACCGGAGCAGAATTACAGAAACTATGCCAAGAACTTCTTTCCGATTCCCCAAAGAGTGAAACCTGCTAATCCAACGGATTGATGAAGGGTCATTCACTCGCCACCCCATGGGAGATGACCTGCAGGGCGAAGTCAACTCCTGGCTCAAAGACGAGGGTCTGGCCCCGCGCCAACAACCCGATGGCCGGGCCGAATTCCATTATCTGGTCAGATATCCTGCTGGAAAGAATGGGCACGCATTCAATATCATCCACCCCAAAGGACGCGACCTTGTCGCCATCTCCAGTCTGACCAGAGTCGATGCAGGTCAACAGGAAGAGATGCAATCTCACGCCGATGCAGATTTGGAGGGTTGGCAAGATTGGATGCACACAATACGCACTTCGCTCATCACGACCGGGGTGGATTGGGGTCTTCACGTCGGTGGTGACAAGGTATTGGGTAACGGGCCCTTACAAGCCTTCAATGTCAGCGAGCCGATTTGGCTTGATGGTCTGAGTAAGAATGCATTGATGCAAGGCTTGCGCAAACTGTGGTTGGCAAAACTAGGAATTATTCATGAGATAAAACATTACTACGGACAAGGTAGTGGTAAGCCGGGCCCAGTCGATGATTTCAAAGATAAAAAAGGCCCCAGACCACCTTCCGTAAGTGACGAACCAAAACAGGTGGAGACAGATGACAGCGGCACTTTCGGCTCTGGTTTCGATCCCTCGGAATGGATCTAGCGCAGAGAAAAGCCACGGTCGGGCAGGGTGATGATTTTTCATCGACAACAAAGAAGAATCATGACCCCAGAGGGGCGCGGTTAAGTAGGTTGAAAGGAACCCCCAAATCACTTAGTATGGCGACCTTGAGGTGCTGAAATGAATAACAGAATGAAATCCATCTTTTTAACAATGATAATGATAATCTCGGCTGGAGCAGGAATGGTGGCGGTGCCACTGGCCGGTGCCACCCAAGTAGTAATCACCGAAGCGGTCCAAGTGGTCGATGACGGTGCCAATTCCCGTCAGTCCGCAATCGTTGCGGACTCGGAAGGCAATGTCCATCTGGTCTGGGCGAAGAATAACCAACAACTCCTCTACACCATGATGGACCCGCGCGGCATCACACTGATCGCCCCTACCCAACTCAATGATAATGGTGCGGCGCGAACCTGGCACCCAGATATGGCTATCGACAGCCTCGACCGAGTGCACATCACTTGGGCTGATAAGAGCGGCCAGCACGCCATCATGTACACCGCCATCAATCCATTCCTGGATGACCGTGATGGCAGCTCTGCCACCGACGGATCGATCACCGTGGTTCAGGACACCATCGTCGAGAAACGCTCGAACAACCGCGACTGGCCCGCCATCGCCATCGATTCACGCGACAATGTGCACATAACCTGGGAAGATAATTATGACCAGTTGGACAAGTTCTTCCAACAGCCGCAGATTTACTATGCAATGTTTGAGCCCAATCCGGCCGCCACCCAGGCCGATGTGATATTTGATTCGACCCTGCTGACTCCGATCATCGGCCACAAAGGCCATCCAGATATCGCCATCGATGCTGACGACAAGGTGCAGGTGGTTTGGGATGATACCCGGGGAGGCAAGGTCGAACTCACCTTCATCATCGACACCTCTGGTTCGATGTATTCAGAGTGGGCCGATGTATGCACCGTCGTCTATGGCGGAACCTTTGCCAGTGGCGGCTCGTTCCAAGGCATCAAACCAATGCTCAAGAACGCTAACATGACTGTCTATGAAACCCTTTACGGGCTCGGTAATTACATGCCCGGCGCCGCCAGCAGCGGCGACTGCAGCAGCGTCAGTCCTAATGGCGCCAATGCCCAAGGGCCCCGTAACAGCCCGCTCGGAATAATCCCTGGTGATGACAGTGGTGGAATCCGTAAGTTGCCAGGTACAGTATACAACGGCCAGACCTACTCGGGTTATTCCGGTGAGGATTGGGGGCCTGGAAGTAACTGGGCCTGCTTGTCCTGGCGCGATTCTCAAGGCAGCATCCCGGGAAATCCCCCGACCAGTTCCGACCACCACTGGAATCCAAATGCTACCAAGATTGTGATTCCAATCTCCGATGAGGGTCCCAAGGACGGCGATCCATCCGGCCAAACCGATGATCATCAATCAATCCTGGAAGCACACAATTCGTGTGTGCGCGCCGGCATCATCCCCCTCGGTCTATACGGTCAGAGTTGGGGTGGGGCGACCACGGTACAATCCCATTTCAAGGACTTATCACAGTGTACGGATGGCCAGCAGGGTACCCATACCCGAAGTTGTCCCGGCACCACCATCGCCAATACCGATGCAGGTGGCCAAGTATACGAATTCCCCTCCTCGTCATCGAGCACAACCCAGATGCAACTACTAGTAGAGGCACTGGTCTACATCTCGACCAATAACTCGCGGGAAATCTACACCACGATACTCGACCCATATGGGAAGATTGAGAACACCCCTGGTTTCGTCCGTGGAGAGCCCGGCCACATCACCTCTGGAAACTCATACATAGAAGACCTCGGGAGGGGCAGCGAAGGCCATCTCGTAGTGGTAAATGACACCCGTATCACCATCGATGATGCATATTCCTTCCATCCTTCAATTGCTATTGACCTTGAGGGAAATTCCCACATCGTTTGGATGGATGGGCGCGACTATGGATTTGAGAAGGATGTCAACTACGAAGTCTACTATACCAAACTGAAGATGCAGGGTGCTGGTGAATGGGACGGCGTTTCCGGCGGACTGTCGACCTACGCGATCAAGAAGATCGATGATACGGCAATCTCCAATGTCGAAGGACCAGGTGGACTGGCCCAAGGTCTGCCCTTCAGTGGAATGAGCGCATATCCCGTCATCCTGACCGATGACCAAGATCATATCCACATCGCTTGGCACGATTTCGGCAATATCTCGGCGCAAGAGGAAATCGTTTACGTGCGCCTCAATTCGACCACCCTAACCGGACCTGGAGAGACCGCTCTCGACCCATGGGAGCCGGTCATCGTGACCCATTGGGAGAGTTACAAACTTGGTCCTAGTTCGTTCAGCCGCCCCGATTTGGGAACACCACCAGCCTTTGCCAACGATCTGGGCAGCGGTGCCCATCTGGCATGGTCTGATACCAATAAGTGTAGTGATGAGGGAAATAACTTCCAATGGACCTTGTGTTATACCCATGTCCTGACCGGGCAGGTCGATGTTGAATACGATGAGGGCGAGACTTACTATCACGTCATCGAACCCGGTGAACAGACGATGTACAACCTCACTCTGAACAATACCACACCCGGGCCTGCCGATTTGGTTTCCGACACCTACTCGATGAACCTGTCTGGGGTACCGAGCAATTGGTCAGCAACCCTGTATTTCACCAGCAATGACACGGCGATCTTCCCAGAGACACCGATATTCCTCAAAGGAGGCGAGATGATACCATTCTACCTGCGCGTACGCGCCCCGTCAATCTATCAAGCCACCGGAGACCAGCGGGCAACTATCACCATCTCGGCAATCAGTCACAAGGACCCGGCAATCCGCTCTGATCTGGCGACCGTCACCGATATGGACGTGGTGCACGGCATCAACCTCGATACGAGCCATCGCATGGCCGATGTCGAACAGGGTCAGGTGGCTATTTTCTCAATTACTATCACTAATACCGGTAATGTATACGACTCGTTCTCCTTCTATGACCCGAACAGTCTGGAAGGTCAGGCCGAATGGTATCTACCGTTTGGCTGGCAGGTGAGCTTCCCGCTTGAGGTAAGTCTCGACCCAGGGCAATCAGTGACCAAGAACCTCGAGGTCACCATCCCGATGTCCGAAGACCCAGGCACCTTTGTCATCTATCTCAAGGGCTGGTCGCAGGGTGAGCCTTTCCTCGATATCAACCGTGGGACCTACGACGTGCTTGAGTTGTGGATCAACGTCAGTATCCGCTCTACGGGAAACATTGTCTTCACCATCTTCGATACCACTGAGTACATTCTCCCTGGAGACTGTGCAGAGTACGACATCGAAGTTTGGAAGAACTTCGCTCCCGGCTTCTTGGTATTCTCAACCCCCGGCGCTCCAGATACAATGCCTGGTGATACCACTATCGATGATTGGCGTCAAGACCACTGGACCGTCGAGTTGGACTTCTCCAATGCTCCACCAGACCCGGATGGTGACGGTAAGCGCCGCTGGGATGTCGGTATCGCATATACTGTGACCGCGATTGTTTGTGCCCCTTACAACGCCAGCGCCGGGCTGGGCCCTGCGGTAGCAGTCAAAGCCAATCTCGATGGCCACAGCCGAGTCTCTGACTCGGTCATTCTTTCAACCAACGTAATCCATAAGTACGAACTTGAATTGGTGCCGCTGGTCAACACTACTATCATGATTAATCCCGGTGAACGCTGGATCGTACCACTTCAGACCTTCAATACCGGCAATGGCCCCGACCGCTACGACCTGCGCTTGGCGAGTATCTCCGATTCCGAGGGTAATTCCGTACAATGGCAGGTCAACGTACCGCGCGAGGGATTGGTAGAGTTAGGTCGCAATGACTGGCAAGAGATTGAAGTGGATATCCAGATTCCAAATCAAGTCGATGCCGGAACCTATAGCATCCGCATCGATGCATTATCAGAGGAAGTATATCCCCAGAGTGGCCCGACATCGACCAAACTCCGCGATTTCATCGAGTTGACGGTGATTGTCAACGAATTCCATGATATGCAGATTTACTTGGATGATACGGTTGAGAATGAGGTCAAGACCACCGCCCCGGGTAAGATAGTTCGCTACACCTTGAACATCACCAATAATGGTAATATCGCCGATACCCCGAGCCTTCACAACCACACCGGAAGCCGCGATGGTGATACTTGGATAATGTCTGAGATACCAGGTATGAGCATCCTTTCGGAGTGGCAGGTGACCTGGGCAATCGTCCATAATTCCGACAATTCCCAGGCCGAGGTCGAAGAGGAGTGTGTCGAAGTCCTGTCCGGAGAGACCATACCCGAGGGGAAGTGTGTCTACATCGCCGATATCGGTGAGTTCGTTCTGCCGCAGATGGAGCCTTACACGACTTTGACTATGCGAGCGATAATCAAGATCGGTGCCAATGCGAAGTTGGAGACCAGACCATTGGGTCTCAAAGTAACATCGATGTATGGTGACATGGCGGAGGAAAACGGTGATTATGATGACAGCCCATCGTGGTCTGGTGATCTTCTCGATAGCAATGAACTCATCGTCACACTGCGGCTACGAGCACCGAATCTGGAAATAGTTGAGGCCAGTGTTTCTGAAAACGATGCAAGCGCAGATGTGGGTGAGACCATCCCGATACGTGTGGTGGTGCAGAACACCGGCAACGTCCACGCGGTTGAAGTCGAGATAATTCTCTGTAAGGGCCAGACCGTCGAGGAAATTGACGAGCGTGGTTGCGACGATGAGAATATCGTCTATCGCCAGATTATCGGCGCCCTTCTACCACCTGATGATACCGGTATTCCCAATCAAGTCGAGACCTACCTCTTGTATCCGGTCACCGCTGGAAGTCACCGCGTGGTCGTGGTGCTAGACCCGAATGACAACGTGGTCGAACAGCGAGAATCCGATAACACCCTTGAAGTCAGCAACGAACTCAGCAGTAGTAATCCTCTGCTCGATATTGCCGGACAGGTCGTCGGCAAGTGGGCGCTGCCGACCGGGGTGCTACTCCTGACGCTATCCCTGCTCAGCGTCGTCTACATGGTCGGCCGAGGCCGAACCCAGGAAGCGGCGCAGAGAGTTGCCGAGCAGAGCAGTCTCATCAACGTCATGAAGAATGAAGACGAACTCTGAATCCGGATAGGTAAGCGCCACCACCTCTTCGTCTCTGGCGATCTCCGTGTCGTTTGACCCATGACCATGAAGACTGACCCGGTACGGCCCTAGAAGGGGAGTCCACGGATTATAGGCAATTACTGGCGGTTTGGCGGCGGTGTTCAATGCTACAGGAGATGCTAGGTATTCACCCTGACATCACCTAAGGTCGGCCTTGTGGGGGGTCGTTTGAACCGTTCGTCTCACTGCGGCCAGCATCATATCCCTTCCACACCTCGGGCTCGTGGTAGCAATCGGGGTCATCTCGGTCAGCTTTGCCGCCTCCATCATTATCGGCGCCATCACCACAATTCCCCTCGATTCCCCCGGCGCCATCGTTGCCGAACAATCCCCCGTCACCGCCACCGAACAGGGATAGCGCAATTCCGACTCCGACCACTATCACCACCGCGGCGACTAGCATGGTCTTAGTTGAATCATTATTGACTTCAACATTGACGGTGATTTCGGTTTTCTCTTCATCATCGGACATCGGCTTCGCTATTGCGAGGACACCTTTGGTGATGAAAGTTCACATCGGTTATTTCTGCTCTTTTGGCAGGATTGCCCACCAAGGTAACTTGGTGCCGCTCGGGGCTGATATGAAATGCCCTGAGGAGTGGGATAGAACCCGCATCATACGCTTCTGGAAACTGGATAATAGCGCTTCATAGTGTATCTCATCGGAGGCCATCTTGCGGATTATTGCAGCGAGGTCTATCTCTCTGCGAGGATTTTCAAGCATGCGATGGACGAGATGCCTTTCCTCATAGGTCTCAAAGTCGACATCGACAACCTTCGAGGCGCGGTGTTTGATGTGTTGGTGCAGTGAGATCAGCGCATCACGCTGACGGTCCAATGCCTCGAGTGCTTCATCCAATTCCCCGAGAAGATATACCGCCTCTGTGAAAGGAATCTTCTTCCTTCCCGAAACCTGTTCAGCGATATCTCCCATTCCCGGTGGTAATCTGCTGGCGAGTCGCATCGGGCCGCCTTTGGGAAGAATACGCTGCTCGATATTGAATAGGTCGGGGCCAAGGTCAATCCGCATTGAAAACGATTGCAGCACCAGATATATTCGCTTCGGTGGCCCACCCTTTTCAGAGGGTACCATCTCACTATCGACGAAGCCGGATTTTTCCAGCACTTTGAGGTGCTTCATCACCGCTTGTTGACTCACACCGATCAATTCGGCTAGTTGTAAAGGGTAATGTGGCTCTCTTACCAGATGTTGTAGGATGTCGCGCCGAACCTTGTTTTCAAGCAACATCAACGCTTGGTCGGCATCTGCCATAACTGGTCAACCCGAGGTTACCTAGTAAGGAGTGTCCTAAAAATGCACGGTTATGAATTTCAACCATCATCCCAGTCTTTCCACGAAACCTTTCGGCCCAACGGGTCATCCCCCTCATCTCCACTCGAGGTCGATCCAGCCGCAGCCCCACTCTCACCCTCAATTGCCCCAGTTGCGGCTTTACCTGGAGCCGAGGATTTGGCCGAAGGGATGGTGAATGGCGAGGAGGTGAAGCCGGTACCGCGGTATTGGGAATCGATAAAGGGGTCGGGTACGCCCGAATCTACCTGCGGTGTTTCGGTATGTTGTTGGAAGGAACTTTCCACCACCTTCACCTTATCCTGCTCACTTCCGTGCATCAGCAAATAGATCTGGTCGGTGGTCATCAATCCCTCTGTGTCGGATGGCTCGGCAGCCATCATCCCATCCAATCCTCCATCAGGAGATATTTTCGTTCCTTCAGCCACTCCGTCCGAAATCCCGCCCGCCGCCTCCCCGGTGGCTGGGTCTGGGTAATTGCCAATGGGGGTTTGTGGCCGCGTTGACCGACCTTCACCATTGACGATATAGGGTTGTAATTCCCCGGTTTGTTGGTCGATGACCATCACGGTTCGGCGGTTTTTCAGTTGACCCCGACTAGCCATTTTGTGAAGAATCCCTCCCACTGGTAGAAGCACGATACCCATCATACAAACTAGACAGGACAACCAGAATCCATAATCATTGAAGATTTCACCCAATGCATCATCATAGTCGAGCAACATCACTTCTCCTTCACTGCATGAGCCATCAATCTCAGAGTCACAGATGGCATGAACATCGTAGGTCCCTTCAGCCAGTCTCCACGAACCTATTCGATTGAATTCGGTTCCTTTTTCATCCATCGCCTCAAGATCATATCCACATCCGCTCTGATTCACCACCTCACCGTGGGAATCATAGACAATGAATTCGATATCGTCACTCATATTTTCGGACCATGCAACATAGCACGATTTGGTGAGATCAACGCTTTCCTGTTCGCCAATTCCAATATTTGCCACATTATTCTTGTTCGGGTCGGCTATTTCTACGAAGTCAGGATATTGTGAGATTAACAAAATCCCTCCCAGTAGAAAACAGACCACCCCGGCGACGAGCAGACGGCGACCCCAAGAGGACTGCTTTTGATACTCATCGCTGGGCTGCACGGTAACTGCCAAACCGTTCTCGTCCTTCAATCCGGCGCTAATGACCCATCTCAGCCAGTTTCTCCGGAAGATAGGTATCGGTGACGAAATCAAGTCCATACTTCGCCAGCGATTGCTGTTCTGCCTTCTGCCCGAGGTCGAGCATCATATTGATTTGTTCCTGCCACCAACCATCGGCGAACCGAGGGTCGGTCAACTCGGCTTTGAGAGCCTCGACATCTTTTCTCGATAAGTCATCGCTGGGCAGGTCATAAGCGACGATATCATCGGCGGTGATGCCGAGATATGAGGCACTGGGGGTCGCTAGATATTCTGAGATGTGGGCGGTTTTTATTGCCCCGTATGCGATGGAAGCGTAGATTCGAAACGACCATGGGTCACCGTCGAGGAAAACCACGACAGGAAGATTCCACTCCTCATTCATCCGCTTGAGGATTCGCCGGGTCGAGCGTGCCGGCTGACCCTTGAGATGTAGTAGGGCGCAGCGATGCTCTTCATCGAAACCATTCTCGACCAACCGGTCAAACATCCCGCCGGTCTCGATGGCCATGATGAAGTCAACATCGTGTTCGAGCAGCTGGATTTTTTCGGCTTCGACATTGTAAGGGACACCATAACCGGAATCACCGACATCGTCACGGGCATTGATGCGCATCCACTCCCCGCGGCGGTTTCTTTCATTGAGGGTGATATCGCCTATCATCCGAGAGCCATCTTCCTCGGGCCGTAACTTGAAGTCTTCACGCAGGCATTTGGTGACTATCTCCAGATCCTCTGCGAGATTATTGCTTTCGTTCTGTGAACTGAAATGTCCATGCCCCCAACCTTCTGAGATGTAGTACATCTCACGCAGGGTGCTTGATTTACCGGCATCAATCATCTCTTCGATGAACTCAATGACGTGCAGAGCTCGTAGCAATTGTTTGGCACTCCCTAGGCTCTTAGCATCCCGAATCGATTGTTTTTTACCGTATTTATATACTCCGAGTTTGCTATCAAAACCGATATTCTTCTTGGTTCGCACCGGCAGGGTCATCGTCGGTGCCTCGCCCTTCATCATCCGATTATACATCTCGAGGACGACTTCGTGCATCGCCGCTTTGGTTTCCTCTGGGGTATGTGTCCTCGTCATTGAGCACTCCCTCCATCGAATAGTTTCTGTTGCTTGAACAGGTCGGTGGTCTTGTTCATCACCGCTTGGCCGAGATCATCAGCCCCGGTGGCGGTAGGGGCGCTTAGGATGGGGCTGGGGCCGGTGTTGATGCTGGCGTCCCGGGGGGGGCTCGCCTCCGCCAGCATATCGGCTTCCGGGTCGGAATCTGTTGGTTCCGGCGGTACATTATTGGATTCTGAAATATTCTCTGTATCCACTTCCAAGGGAGTGGATGAGGATGAACTCATTCCAATTGGATTTTCATTTAATTCAATTGAAACATCTTGGTTCTCGGTAGGGGTGATATCAAGACCTTCCCTCTCTTGTTTGCGAATCTCCGCAAGAATTTTCTCGTCCAATACACTGGCGCCGATGACATCTCCGGCGCCGCGATAGAAGACCTCGGTCTCATTCCAATCTCCCTTATCCAGACCGGTAAGTGAATAGGTGACTTCAGCCCGCTTTCCGGGCTCTATGGTCTCTAATTTCCACGCCCACAAACCCAATGCCTCTTTGCGCCCACCCCGCTCATTGGCAACCATTTCCGCCAACCTCTCGGGCCAACTCACTAGAATGGTGTACGAGCGTGGTCGCGCGGTGTAATTGTACAGTATTATCGATATGTCAGTCTGCTTGGTCGCCTTATTCCATTCGGTGGTTTCCTGACATATCACGGCATTCATGATTCTGGTAATCGCCCCACCTAGCGCTGGGACTGGCTTGTCGAGCAGAGCAGCTGCCTTCTCGGCTATCGCCGGCAGAATATCGTTTATCAGTTCGAATTTCTCCTTAGTTTTCGCCATCTTCCTGCGCTTCTCCAGATGACGGCGCAAACCCCGCCCCATCTCTAGGGCCGCCCGGCGCACTTCGCCGAAGACTTCTTCATTGTCGGCGAGCGCTTCCTTGGCCTCGCTGGTGAATTGAACATAGGTACTGGCGAGATGAATCAGAATAGCTGCCGGGCCTTTTGGAACACCTTTGCCGCCGGCCTGCTCAAGGCCATATTGACGCCAATCAACACTCTCAATCGCCTTGGTCAGCAGACAACCACCCTGTTGGTACATCAGCGGAACGCGGTTGGCGAAACGAAGAATCTCTACCGGTTTGTCGGCGGGCATCCCGCCACCGAAAATCAGTCCGACCTCAACTTGGTAAGGATTCCCTTGGCTGACTACCGGGGGGCGGGTCAAGGTGGCGATGAAGCGTGAATCGATGGTTTTTGATAGACCCTTTTTAATCAGCATCTCCTCGATAGGCGACAGGCAATTGGT
>Ga0209554_1000487_pt1 | contig 33812 bp, 28 predicted proteins | sample MarorgKNORR_S2LV_5_FD_188221 | JGI IMG/M metagenome (GOLD analysis project Ga0209554, IMG submission 188221) | Marine microbial communities from the Southern Atlantic Ocean, analyzing organic carbon cycling - Bottom_A/KNORR_S2/LV (SPAdes) (version 2) | ecosystem: Environmental > Aquatic > Marine... | reverse complement strand
AAACGCGGCATACCCGCCCATTGCTTCATCATCCCCGCCGGGGAGACCAGCAAGAGTTTCGAGCTGGCCCAGGGCATCTACCACTGGTTGGCGGAGCTGAAGGCCGAGCGTGGCCACACCATCATCAGCGTCGGCGGCGGTGTCGCCGGAGACCTGGGCGGTTTCGTCGCGGCCACCTACCTGAGGGGCATGCCCTTCGTGCAGGTGCCAACCAGCATGGCCGCCATGGTCGACGCGTCCATCGGCGGCAAGGTCGCGATCAACCTCCCCCAGGCCAAGAACTTGGTGGGAGCCTTCTACCAGCCTCGGGGCGTGTTCGCCGACGTCCGAACGCTCTCAACCCTGGGCAAACGGGAGCTGGCCGAGGGTTGGGCCGAGGCCATCAAGCACGGGTTCATCCTGGACGCCGGCCTGGTGGACGTGTTCGAAGAGCATGCCGAGGCGCTGATGGAAGTGGAGCCGGAGATATCGACCGAAGTCATCAGGCGCAGCATGGCCATCAAGGCCAACGTGGTCAGCCAAGACGAACGTGAGACCCTGGGCATCCGCATCATGCTGAACTACGGCCATACGATCGGGCATGCGCTGGAGTCGTCCACTGAATACGGCCGGTTCTTCCACGGAGAAGGCGTTTCCGTGGGCATGATGGGCGCCGCGACCATGGCCCAGGAGATGGGCCTGCATTCCCAGGACCTGGTCGACCGCCAACGCCGTCTGCTGGAGCGGTTCAGCCTGCCCACGTCGGCCAAGGGGCTGAACGTGTCCGATATTTTGGACGCCATGTCCCTGGACAAGAAGGTCCAGAGCGGCTCCAAACGGTGGGTGATGCTGGAAGAGGTGGGCCGGTCCGTGGTCCGTAATGACGTGCCCGAGGAACTGGTGGAGAAGACGGTCCGGGACTTGGTGAGTTAATCGTCTGCCGGGGCTATCTCCCGGCTTTCGCGTTTCGCCATGATCATCATCACCGCGATGATCAAGCACATCGTGCCGGCCACGGAGAGCAACACCACGGACGCCACTGTTGATAGGAACTCCACGCTGTCAGAGAACGTCGAGGCCTGGTCCAGGGCAACCGATATGCAACCGCCCATGATGGTCACGCCGTAGAGGATGCGTATCCGGGCCGGCTCGACGAACCTAGTTGCGGAAGCCCCCAACTGAGAGCCCGCGGAAGCGGCGCCTAGCATGATGATCGCCATCAGCGGGTCGACGTTGTGCGACAGGGCGTAGATGAATGTGCCCCAGGAGCCGGTGACGACGATCTGAAACAGGTCGGTGCCGATGGCAATGGTCGTGGGCACGCCCATCCCAAAGATCAATACCGGCATCAACAGGAACCCGCCTCCCGCGCCAAGCAGGCCCGCGAAGAAGCCGACGCTGAAGCCAACGATCACCGGAAGGAACACCGAAATCTGGGCGATTCCGGAGACAGGCAATGCGACGTATGTTGGGACTTTCCCCAATACCGGCAGCCAGATGGCATGGGGCGGGATCCGTAGGTTCTGCACCTTCTTGGCCAGGGATGCCGTCGAGATTTCCCCGGCGGTTGCCCCCGTGTTTCGGCGCTGTCTCAGGTGGTCGTAGATGATAAATGTGCCCAGCAAGCCCAAGAACACGATGTAGACGTAGCGGATGACCGGGCCGATGATGCCCGCCTCATCAAGGGACGAGTTAACCTGCTCGGCCAGGAATACGCCGGGGATGGTGCCGACGAGCATTATGAGCCCCAGACGCAGGTCCACATTGCCCAGGTGCCGGTGCTTGAGGGTGTTGATGATCGAGGACCCCATGATCAGGGCCAGGCCCGTGCCCACCGCGAACACCGGCGGGACACCGAATATCAGCAGTCCTCCCGTGATCAAAAACCCACCGCCCACGCCAAAGAAACCGCTCAGGGTGCCAACCATGACACCCAAGAGCAAGAGAAGGGCTGGATTGACGGCGACTTCGGCGTTTGGGAACCACATCCTAATCGCTGTCCTTGTGTCTGCGCCCCGGCATTGCGCGCAGACTTGCCACGGTGCGGGACACGATGGTCCAAAAGGTGTGGAAGCTGATGGCTGCGACCGCAACGGCGCCGATGATCAACAACGCCCAGAGCAGTGTGTGGTCGGAACTATAGTTGGCTAAAAACTCGTTCATCTTGGGGCGGCGGGGCCGGGGCCCAGCGTTCGGTTTCCGGTATTCATAGTCTTGGGAAAGTTGAACCTATTTGCCCGTAGAGGATACCATAGGCCAAGCCTGCAACGGCTATCTCTGAGAGAGTAACGCCGGCTTCACACTGGCCCTTTGAATAGATATTTATTAGCCAGAACTACCAACCGTTCGTCCTGAGCTCCGTCGAAGGATGCGCGGTAGTCAGCCTTAAAGTGGAGACTATACTTGGCGCAAGCGGTGGTTCGACGGGGCTCACCACGAACGGTTGGCAGCCCTGAACGGGGCTCACCACGAACGGGCGCGAGCAATGATCATTGGCAGGAAGCAATAAAGCCATATGCCAAAACCCAAATTCAATTTCCAATTACAGCACACTGACGGCGTTGCCAGGGCCGGGGAGCTTGTGATGCCCCACGGCAGAGCGCTCACGCCGTTGTTCATGCCCGTTGCAACCCAGGCCACGGTCAAGGGCCTGACTCCCGAAGAAGTGAGGGACGTTGGCGCTCAGGTGGTCCTGAGCAACGCCTACCACCTGTACTTGCGGCCCGGCGTGGAAACGATCAGCAACTTGGGCGGGCTGCATAAGTTCATGGGTTGGGACGGCCCCATCCTCACCGACAGCGGCGGGTTCCAGGCCTTCAGCATGGGCCCCCTGCGGAAGGTATCCGACGATGGCATCCGGTTCCGCTCCCATATAGACGGCAGCGAGCATAATTTCACCCCCGAGCTGGCCACGGCCAACCAGGAGGGTTTGGGCCCGGATATCGCCATGTGTTTCGACCAATGCATCGCCTATGGGGCAACTGAGAAAGAAGTGCGCCAGGCGATGGAACGCACCCACCGCTGGGCCCAGTCGTGTTTCGACTACCACCAGGCTTCCCCCACGGGCGCGGCTGCTGGGCAGGCATTGTTCGGCATCGTGCAGGGCGGGACATTTCCGGAGCTGCGAGACGAGTCGGCCCACGCCATCTCGGCCATCCCCTTCCACGGCTATGCGATCGGCGGACTGGCGGTGGGCGAGAACAAAGAGGACATGTACCGGTTCACCCGCCAGGTTGCGGAGTTGCTGCCCCAGGACAAGCCACGTTACCTGATGGGTGTGGGCTCGCCCGAGGACTTGGTGGAGGGTGTGGCCAGGGGTATCGACATGTTCGACTGCGCCCTGCCCACCAGAGTTGCCCGCAACGGGAGTTTGTTCACGCCTGAGGGGCGGGTGGACATCACCAAGGCGCGGTTCGCGGAGCAGCAGGGGCCGGTGGACGAGACCTGTGACTGCTATACCTGCCGGAACTACTCAGCCGCCTATCTGCGGCACCTGTTCCGGGCCAAGGAACTGTTGGGACTGCGGCTGGCCAGCATCCACAATCTTCGGTTCGTGCTGTTGTTGATGGAGCGCATCAGGGCGTCGGTCTTAGATGGCCGGTTCGACAGCTTCCGCCGAGAGTTCTTGGACGTCTACAAGCCGGCCGACGAAGCGGCGCGGCAGAAACAGAAAGAACAATGGCTACAGGCCCGGGGCGGGTAGCCGGTCAGAGGAATACCGGGATCAACACGCGGATCAGGTTAGGCTAGGTCAACCTACCGTGACCCGGAACTGGGTCCTTCGACAGGTCCGATTTCATCGAGACTCATGACCAAAGGTCGGAGCTCAGGACGAACGGCGGAGAGAATCCTTTGGGGTCTGGTGTAGTGTCGCTTGAGGAATGATTCCACCCCGACCGTTCGTGGTGAGATTCGTCGAACCATAGCTGCGCCCAGATCCTTCGACGGGCTCAGGACGAACGGGGGAAAGTGTCTTTACCGTTCGTGGCGGACCTGTCGAAGAAATTATCGGAACCGGTTGCTAGAAGCCGCCGGCAACCGCCGGGACTATGCTGATCTCGTCGCCATCCGCGGTGGCGGTCTTGAGGCCGTCCATGAACCGGACGTCCTCGCCGTTCAGGTAGATGTTCACGAAGTAGCGGAGTTCGCCTTCCTCATCGACCAAACGGTCTTTGAATCCGGGAAATTCGCTGTTCAACTTTTCAACCAAGTCACCGAGAACGGCGGAATCGACTTCTACTTTGGCCTGGCCGTTGGTCATTTTCCGTAACGGCGTGGGGATTCGGACCACGATGCTCATCTGGAATTACCCTCCTAAACTTGCGCCCCTTCTCAAATACTAAAGGCAGGACTGAATCCTACCCGTCAATCACGTCCCCGCCAAGCGGGTCTACCCTCACACCCGTGGAACTGACCCATTCCAGCCCACGCTTTATCTCAGGCTCATCGCCTTCCAGCTCCAGGATCACCCAACCCACGTCTTCGCCCACGTCAGCCCGGCGAATGTTGGTCACGATCTTGAACTTCTGGCCCAACTCGTAAATCACCGGTTGCTTCACCAAGGTTTCTTCGAAAGTGAACTTGACTCTCTGCTTACCCATTCCCGAACACCTCCCGGCTTTCTACCCTTGATTTTTAACCCAGTTATTTGGCCCCTTCAAACACGCTTTCCATTGTTTGATGTAAAAGCTACTTAGCCCCTTCAAACACGCTTTCAAAAGAACTGATTGTTGGCTTGATGGAGAGAGGGTTCACCACGTGCTCCACCGCCTCTTGGGTCTTGAGTCCATTGCCAGTGATGTAAACGACGGTCAACTCGTCGGGCTTGATGGCGCCTGACTTGGCCAGGTGCTTCAGCCCTGAGACCGTCACGCCTCCGGCCGTCTCGGTGAAGATGCCTTCAGTCTCGGCCAACAGCTTGATGCCATCCACTATATCCGATTCCGGCACCGCGTAGGCAGAACCGCCGGACCTTTCGATCACTTTGATGGCGTAGATGCCGTCGGCCGGGTTGCCGATGGCCAGGGACTTGGCTATGCTGTCGGGCCGCACCGGGATGACCTGGGTCTGGTTGCTGTTCCACGCCGTGGCGATGGGCGAGCAGCCCTCAGCCTGCTGCATGTGCATCCTGGTGGTCACGGCCGGGTGATGAACGGTGTTCTGGTCCACGCCGAAGGAACTGGAGGGCACGCCGTCCAACAGGCCCAAACAGGCCAGTTCGTTGAAGCCTTTCCAGATCTTGGTGAACATGGCGCCGGAGGCCGATGGCACCACCACGTGGTCCGGAAGCCGCCAGCCCAGTTGCTCCGCCACTTCATAGCCCAGGGTCTTGCTGCCCTCGGCGTAATAGGGGCGCATGTTGATGTTTACGAAAGCCCAGGGGTAGTCGTCGGCCAACTCGCTACAGAGGCGGTTAACCTGGTCGTAGGTGCCGTCCACCGACACCAGCACCGGGTTATAGATGGCGGCGCCGATGATCTTGCCCTTCTCCAGGTTGGAGGGGATGAACACCACGGCGCGGACGCCGGCCCGGGCACAGTGGGCCGCGACGCTACAGGCAAGATTTCCAGTGGAGGCGCAGGCGATGGTCTCGTAGCCGAATTCCAGGGCCTTGGTCGCCGCCACGGAGACCACCCGGTCTTTGAAAGAGAACGACGGGTTAACGCTGTCGTTCTTGATGTACAGGTTGTTGAGCCCCAGCATTTTGCCCAGGCCCCTGGCTTTGATCAGCGGAGTGAAGCCCGCCTGGATATCGACGGGGTCGTCGCCCTGGGCGGGGAGCAGGTCCTTGTAGCGCCAGATGCTGAGTGGGCCCGCGGCGATACTGTCCCGACTGACCACCTCGGAGATGGTGGCGTAGTCGTAGACCACTTCCAGGGGGCCGAAGCAGAAATCACAGACGTTCAGCGGATCGGCAGGGTATTCTCTGCCGCATTCACGGCATTTGAGTCCATTTATGAAAGCCACCTAGGTCGGTCCCTCCTGGCCTCAAAAAGGCCGGCGCAAAAGCCCAAATAAGCCCGGAATCTATCTATCCAGGCTGCCCGTGATAGTAACAAAGCCCCTATGTGATGTCAACTTGACTCACGCCTGACAGGGCGCTTCCGCGAGCCTGAGAAGCCCTCCATTTCAAGCCCCGCCCGCGATGGTATAATCCTCGGAGCATTCGACCCCTGAGGGCGTCTGGCCTAACCGATAGCGGCCCCAATATAACGAAACAAATAACATCTAGGGAAATCCTCTGCTCCGCCCACACCACATAAATCTCCTCCAGCAGTTCTCCATCCCGCTGATCGTCGGCGTGATCGCCGGGTTGATCTTTGCCAATATCGACATCCATGCCTACGAAGAAATGGTGGACTTCCACATCTTCGGCGACAACACCAAGATCTTCGGCAAAGCGGTCACCGTTCACTTCCTGGTCAATGAGATATTCATGGTGTTCTTCTTTGGCATCGCCACCAAGGAGATCACCGAGTCGGTGCTGCCCGGCGGAGCGCTGAACCCCATGCGCAAGGCCATCAACCCACTTATGGGCACCCTAGGCGGGGTTGTGGGGCCTGCGGGCTTGTTCTTTCTGCTGGCCTGGGTCTTCTACGGCGGCGGCAGCGACCTGAGCATCGTCGCCAACGGCTGGGGCATCCCCACCGCCACCGACATCGCCCTGGCCTGGCTGGTGGCCCGCATCATCTTCGGGGCCTCACATCCGGCGGTCAACTTCCTGCTGCTGTTGGCAGTCGCCGACGACGCCATCGGGTTGGGGATCATCGCCGTCTTCTACCCGGACCCGGAATTCCCCGTAGAGCCTGCCTGGTTATTGTTGGTCGCCGCCGGGATGGCCGTGGCCTTCATCATGCGGCGTCTCCGCGTGCCTTACTGGCCCGTTTACATCCTGATCGCCGGCGGGCTTAGTTGGGTGGGACTGGTCAAATCGTCCATCGAACCGGCCTTGGCGTTGGTGGTCATCGTGCCCTTCTTGCCCGGGCCCCAGGCCACCCACGGGCTGTTCGAAGAAGACGAGCGCGAATTTGAGCATACCCACCCCGGAGGCTCTGAGGCTGTTCCGGATGTTGCTGTTGAGGCGGAAAACCCCGAAGAGGCGCTGGAACTGCACCACCGGCACGCGCCTCTGGATGCCTTCGAGCACCAACTGAAGCTGCCGGTGGACTTTGGGTTGTTCTTCTTCGCCTTCATGAACGCCGGAGTGGCCTTCGCCAGCATCACCCAGGTCACGTTCATCGTCCTGCTTTCGCTGATCGTCGGGAAGACCGTGGGCATCACATTGTTCTCCTGGGTTGGAGCCAAGCTCGGCTTCCCGCTGCCCGAGGGCATGGGCGCCAAACACCTGCTGGTGGCGGCCATCATCGCGGGATTGGGCCTGACCGTTGCCCTGTTCGTGGCCGGCAAAGCCTACGAGGACCCGGCCTTCCAGGACCCGGCAAAGATGGGCGCGGTTTTGAGCGCCGGCGCGGCCGTCATCGCTTTTATTGTTGGGCGTATGCTGAAGGTCAAAGACGGCGGCGACTAGTGCTATACTCGTGCCTACAGCACCCATCTTCACCCTGATTTAGGAGCCCGACGCGATGATCGGCGTACTTACCCACCACTGGGCGAAAGCAGACAAGATCGAAGAGGCCAAGAAGTTGCTGGACGGCAACGGGCTGGCCCAGAGCAAGGCCCCCGGTTACGGCCACCGCCTGACCTTCATCTCCCAGGAAGACCCCACCAAGATCTCTACCCTGGTCACCTGGGACTCCAACGACATCTACGACGCCTGGCGGGCCAGCCCAGAGCGGGCCACGGCGATGCACGGGGCCGGAGAACTGTGGTCCAAACCCGCCGAGTCCGAACGCTTCGAGATGGCCGACTAGTCTCTGGTTTTGTGAAAGCCATTCGTCACATCCGTTCGTCCTGAGCTCCGTCGAAGGGCGGTTGCGCAATCATGGTTCGACGGAGCTCACCACGAACGGGACGGAGCCAACTACTAACGGGACAGGGCTCATCATGAACGGGACAGGGCTCGCCACGAATCGGACGGAGCTCACCACGAACGGGGCAGAGTCCACTACTAACGGGACTGAGCCCACCACGAACCATGGCAGGGCTGAGCAGAGCTCACCACGAACGATCGGTAGACCCGGATATCGGGTGGAACCACGATCCCCGAGCGAGCAAGCAGGAGACAGTCATGGCCAAGAGAAGTTTCTGGGCGTGGGGCCACGAATTGGACGAGCCCACCGCCGAGCAGATGCAGACTGCCGCCGGGGAGATCGCCCAGCGCTACAACGTCGATCTAACCCCGGTAGGCCCACCAAATCCGGCAGACCTTTCACTGCGTAAACCCCGCATATCGCCGCCGTCATCATTGGCCGCCATCTGCGCCACCGACGACCACGACCGGGCCGTGCACACCTACGGGCGCAGCTTCCGGGACCGCATCCGCGCGTTCAACTTAGACTTCCCCAACCCGCCCGACGTGATCGCCCGCCCCCGTAACGAGCAGGAAGTGGAAGCCCTGTTGGAGTGGTGCTCGTCATCCGGTTACGCGGCCATCCCCTACGGCGGCGGAAGCTCCACCGTGGCCGGGTTCGAGCCGCCCGAGGGCTACGACGGCATCGTGACCATCGACCTGGAAGGCCTGGACCAGGTGCTGGAGATTGACGACGTTTCCCGCTCGGCCCGCATCCAGGGAGGCATCTACGGCCCGGCATTGGAAGACCAATTGCGGCCCCGCGGATTCACCCTACGCCACTATCCCCAGAGTTTTGAGTTCTCGACGCTGGGAGGCTGGATCGCCACCCGCTCGGGCGGCCATTACGCCACCAACCAGACCCATATCGACGACATGGTGGAATCGGTGCGGATGGTTACCCCCTCCGGTCTCTGGGAGTCGCGGCGGTTGCCTGGCTCCGGCGCCGGCCCCAGCCCAGACCGGATAGCCATCGGCAGCGAGGGCATCTTAGGCATCATCACCGAGGCTTGGATGCGCATCCAAGCACGTCCCGTGTTCCGGGCGTCGGCCGGGGTGACCTTCCCGACATTCGCCGCCGGAGCGGAGGCCGCCCGGCGTATCGTACAGACCAAACTTTGGCCCGCCAACTGCCGCCTGCTGGACCCCGTGGAGGCTGCCGCGGCCGCCAGGATGGACGGCTCAAATGCCCTGCTGCTGCTGGGGTTCGAGTCGGCTGAGGTGCCCCAAGTCGAGTTTATCCGCCATGCCGTGGACATCGCCCGGGAAGCCGGCGGCATGATAGACGACGCAAATATCCGAGTCTCAGATGGGTCCGGCGGAAGCTCAGACGGAGATACCGGCCGCCAGGGCTCAGTGGGGGCGTGGCGCAACTCGTTCTTGAATGCGCCGTATATGAAGAACCATCAGGCCGGGTTGGGGTTCGTCACCGAGACCATGGAGACCGCCGTTACCTGGGACCGTTGGCCCAACCTGGACCAGACTGTCCGGGCGGCGCTCCAAGACGCCCTGGACCGGGTCTGTGGCGGCGGCACGGTGTCCTGCCGGTTCACCCACGTCTACACCGACGGGCCCGCCCCCTACTTCACCTTCGAGGGCATGGGCCGCTTGGGCGCTGAGCTGGAGATGTACGACGAGATCAAGAAGGCGGCCTCCGACGCCATCATGGCCGCCGGGGGCACCATCACCCATCACCACGCCGTGGGACGGCTGCACCGGCCCTGGTACGACCAGCAACGCCCAGAGTTGTTCGCCCAGGCGCTGAAGGCCATAAAGCGCACGCTCGACCCCAACGGTGTTCTGAACCCAGGTCTTCTCATTGACGCCTAGATCGATACGCTTTTCGTAATCAATCTCATCTTTGTCTGACAATACGTAACACGATTCCCTGAAACCTCCGCGCACCCCGTTGAACCGCCCACTCGCACGAGGTACAATGTGGCACCTACGACGGAGGGGAGCATGTTCAGGTTCGGACGCACTTCGGCTGGTCTCGCGATCGGCAAGCGAGACATCCATTACTCTTGGGCGATCGTCGCAGTCGCCTCCATCATGTGGATGACGAGTTCCGGCATGCGGTTCGCCGCCAGCATATTGGTGGACGAATTCGAGAAGGAGCCGTTCGGCTGGAGCATCGGCGCCATAGCCGCTGGGTTCACCATCCAGTGGGTCGTATCCGGAACGTTGGCCCCGATCTGCGGCTGGCTGGGTGACCGCTGGGGCGTTCGCCGGGTCATGTGGGCGGGCGGCGTGCTGTTCATCATAGGCATGGTCTTGACGGCCTACATGCACAGCCTCTGGCAGTTTTATCTCTACTTTGGCGTCATCCTGGCGGCGGGTATGGCCGCCTTCCAAGTCACGTTGGTTTCCGGCGTAACACTGTGGTTCCGGAAGCAGTTGGGTCTGGCCATGGGGATATTGCAGGGGCTGCAGGGAATCGGAACGGCCTGCGCGATCGTTCTGGTTTTCTTCCTCTTCAACCAATTCGGGCTTCGCATGACCTTTTTGATTCCAGGTATCGCCGGCGGGGCGATCCTGATGGTTATGGTCAAATTCTTCTACAACGAGCCAGCCGACGTTGGCCTGCGGCCGTGGGGGGCGCCGGACGACGAACCGATCCGGAGCATGCAGAACAATGAAGTGGCCAGGGTCCGCACCAATGCTTTCTTAAAGCAGGCGCAGAAGACCAACGCCTTCTGGAACCTGGTGGGGATCCATTTCTGGGGCTGCGCCGGCCACAACATCATCCTGATCCTGCTGGTCGCAATGATGACGTTCAACGGCCACTCCAAGGGCATGGCCGTCTCGGTTTTCATCACCCTCATGGTCGTCAGCACGATCACTCGGTTTGCGGCCCCGGTCCTGGCCGACCGGTTTGGCAGCAAAGCCGTGATGGTGGTCCTTTTCTCCGCGCAAACATTCCCGTTGCTGCTGTTGATCGCCTCTCAAGACATCTCGGTCTATTTCACCTTTGCCGTGCTGTTCGGCATCGGTATGGGCGGGGAGATGACGGCTTTCCCGATCATCAACCGCCAATACTACGGCGACGCGCCCACCGGCACTACCTACGGTTGGCAGATGGCCGGCGCCGGCATCGGGATGGCCATTGGGCCGATCTTGGGTGGGTTCCTGAAGGACTGGACAGACACCTATGTCTGGTCACTTTGGCTGTCCTTCGGTCTCAGCGCGACAGCCGTGCTCTCCATCTTCTTCCTGCCCTCCACTCATCAGCATCAGTTGCCGGACTGGGAGGACGTTCTGCCGCCTGAGGCCCGGTCTTCCAGCGGTGCGGGCGCCCCGGCCGTGTCTGCCGGTGGTGGAGACGGTTCCGACGATTAACCCTATGGGGCGGTCCTAAGGCATGGCGCAAGAGAAGTTGTGGGAGGATGACGAGGTCCAAGCCGGGCCGACGATCTCAGCCTCCGAGCTTGGGACCTACGCCAGGGCCCGCTTCTGCTCTCGGTGCGCATGGATCAGGTTGCACATCAAGAACCTGCCCTACCAGAGCTTTCCCGGCATCTTCAGCAGCATCGACCGCTATAACAAGCTGATCGTCCACAACCACTTCGACCGGGAGGGTCACGCCCCGCCTTGGCTGGCCGAGTTGGGAGAGGCCGGCGAGTACATCGACCCGCCCCACTGGTCCAGCTTCAAGACCCTGGACGAAGAGACTGGGATCACCCTCAGGGGAGAGGCGGACGGCATCTTCAGGCTGGCTGATGGCTCCTACGTGATCGTCGACTACAAGACGTCGCGCTATAACCCAGACAGGCCCGGCATGTTCAGCAATTACGAGGTCCAGTTGAACGCCTACGCGCTGATCGCGGAACGTCAGGGGCTGTCGCCGGTCTCCAAGCTGGCCCTGGTCTACATGGAGCCGGCCACCGACAAAGAGACCGCTCTGGAACCGGGCCTGGTGGACGACCGGGGTTTCACCATGGGCTTTCTGGCCAAGGTCGTTCCGGTACAGCTCAGGCAGGCCCAACTGCTGCCGCCCCTACTCCGCAAAGCCCGCGGCATCTGGGACATGGACGCCCCGCCGCCTGCTGGAAGAGACTGCAAGGATTGCGCTGCGGTGGTTGGGTTGTTCGAGGGGTTGGGCGGGTCTGCGTAGAAGGTTTTTCCCCTCTTGCTAAGGGAGGGGGATTTCCGGCGCCCCCTAAGTTGAAGCTCGTCCCCTACGTAATCCTCTACCCGGCAGTACTCCCGTGTTCTCGCCGTTCTGAATTACCACTTGGCCGTTCACTATCACGTAGTCGATGCCCACGGGGTAGTGCTTGGGGTCTTCTTTGGTGGCATGGGTCTTGACCGTGTCGGGGTTGAAGATGACTATGTCGGCCTTGAAACCGTTCCGCAGCAGGCCCCGGTCGGGCAGGCCCAGACGCTGGGCGGGGAATGAAGTCATCTTGCGGATGGCCTCGGGCAGCTTCAGGTGTTTCTCGGCCCGGACGAACTCGGCAAGCACTATTGGGAAGCAGCCGTAGGTCCGCGGGTTGGGGTACTCGCCGAAGAGAATCGAGTCGCTGGCGATCATGCCCGCCGGGTGCGACACAAAGGCGTAGAGGGTCTGGGCGTTGGTGCCCAGCCCCACGGTGGTGATGCCCAGGTTCTCCTCGATCAGCAGGTCAAACAGGGTGTCGGCCGGGTCTTGGTTTCTCAGATTGGCGATGTCAGTGATCAGCATGCCGTCGTACTGCATGTTCTGCGGCTGCTTGAAGTTGGTCAGCCAGTTGTTCTCCAGCCGGTCCAGGGTTACCTCCCGCTTCATGCGTTGCCGGTCGTCGGCGTCTCTGAGGGCGGCCATCAACCGCTCCGGGCCGCCGTCCTTGGCCCAGTGGGGCAGGCCGATGGTCGGCGTGGTGCCCGAATATGGGTAGGTGTAGCAGTCGAAGGTCACGTCCATGCCTGCGTCTCGGGCGTCCTCCACCAGGCCGATGTAGTCCAGGTGGCTGCCTACTCCGGCGGCGCTTTGCCGGTAGTGGGTCAGGTGCACCGGGCAGTCGCCGCCCCGGCCTATCTCGAGCGCTTCTTCCCAGGGAGCGAGCAGGCCCTTGGACTTCAGGCTGGCGCGGGTGTGGGTGTGGTAGTGGCCGCCCAGGCGGGCTGCAACTCCGGCCAACTCGGCCAGCTCCGAAGTGCTGGCGTAAGAGCCGGGCGGGTAGTCCAGGCCGGTGGAAAGCCCCCACGCGCCTTCTTCCATGGCCTCCCGGACCACCGACTTCATATCCTCAAGCTCGGCGGCGGTGGCGGGCCGGTCGTTCCAGCCCACGCTCCAGATGCGGACCGGCGAGTTGCCTAGGATGAAGGCCATGTTGATGGCCACTGAGTTGTCGTACTTGGCCAATTGTCCGGCCACGGTCAGCCAGTCAGTGGGCAGGGGCGGGTAGCCGTTAAGCCCGGCGTCCTGCCAGATGTAGCGTTCCAGTTCCTCGCGAGTCTTGAACGGGGCATGGGACATGCCGTCGATGCCCACCAGCTCGGTGGTCACGCCCTGCCGCACCTTTGGGTCGTGGTGCGGATCGCCCATGATGGTCAACCCGGTATGGGAGTGCAGGTCGATGAAGCCGGGGCAGACCACCATGCCGGTGGCGTCGATGATTCGCGCCGCTTCCAGGTTGGAGACGTCGCCGCGTTGCACGGTGACCGTTTCGTTTTCCACCAACACCGCGGCAAAGAAGCCGGGGCTGCCGGAGCCGTCTATCACCAAGCCGTCGGTTATCAGTAGGTCAATCATTGGTTACTCGTTATTGGAGAATCTCCGCGGAATTTCTATGAAAGGCTATAGGGCGGCTTCGACCCGCTTGAGGAAATCTTGCCCGGCCAGCCGCAGCAGGACCTGGGAGGACACGGTGATGAAGTTCGCGCCAAGGTTTATGAACTCGGCCACTCCGGCGGCGTCAGCCGGTGAGTTGCCACCCGCGCCGCAGCCCTTGCCGGCGCTTCTGATCCTGGGAATCACCTGGCCCATCACTTCCCGAACCTTCTCGCGGCCCGGGTTGCCCATGCTCTGACCAAGGTCGCTGGCGGCCACGTGTACCACGTCTATGCCGGGGACGCTCAGGATGTCGTCCAGGTTGTCCACCGCCTCGGTCTCCTCACACATCGGTACCACCAGGACTTGAGAGTTGACGAAGAGGGTTGAGTCCGCGCCGCCCATGCCATAATCGTGGGCGCGGCCGCTACCCGCCATGCCGCGGCGGCCGTCGGGGTAGTAATGGGCGGACTGGGCCACAGACTCGGCGTCTTCTTTGGTGTTGATGTGGGGCACGATTATGCCCTGCACACCTCTGTCCAGGAACCGCAGGATGGTTGACTCCTCGTGGTTGGGGATCCGGGTGATGGGTGTGATGTTGAAGGATTCGGCGGCCCGGACCATGTGTTCGACCTGGTCCAGGTTCATGGGGCCGTGTTCGCAGTCGATCATCACGAAGTCGTAACCGATGGCGCCAAATATCTCAACGATGTCGGGGGCGAAGCGGCTGACGATGGCGCCGTAGACCACTTTGCCCTCGGCCAGCTTGGCCTTGGTGGTGTTGGTTCGCATGGTTGGGTGGTGTCCCTCCAGGAGTGTTGATGAGCCATTATATAAAAACCGCGCGCCGATGTGGAGCGGCTCCGAACTCCCTCCAGCCTGAATAACGGCTCGCCGCGGGGATATATAGAGTCCGCTATTTCACCCGATATTTGGCTAATAGGCACAAACAGTTGACAAGTCCGCCTCCCGCATGCGACAATAGTGGAGCGTTTTCACAAATTGTTGAAAGCGCACTTTTTTTGCCCAACGAATTCGGATAATCAAAAGCCCCTCATTTCGAGGGGCTTTTTGTTTTTGGTTAATAGTCCTTTCCTGCCGGACGGTTGCGAAGCCTGTTTCAATAGCGCGAGGTGGGTCATTGGGCCGTTCAATACTTTAGAGATTTTCGGGGTATATTTAGTTCTTAGGCACAAAAGGTTGACAACTTAGGGTCTAGCATGCTATGATAGCGGAGCGTTAACAGAAACTACTGAAGGCGCTCTTTTTTTGCCCGGCGAATATGCATAACTAAAAGCCCCTCAAACGAGGGGCTTTTCTTTTTCTGGAGCTATGTCTGCGGCCAGGGTTCGTGTGAGCCTATGAGCTGCCGGTGAATGCCGGCATCACGTCCTTGGCGAAACGCCGCAGGGTGGCGATTCCTCCCGGAGCGTTGAGCAGCACGTATTCGACGCCGATTTCTTGGAGGGCTTGGATCTCTTTGCTGACGTGGCCGGTGGAGCCGTAGATGGTCCCGGCTGCTGCCGCCTCGCGGGTGTCCTGGAAATTTGATTGGTGAGCCAGGTTCTGGGTGCGGAGGCGGGCTGCCATCCGATTGGTTATCGCCTTGTCGTAGTCGCCGGTGGAGTCGAGGATGTTCACGGAGCGGGCCACGGCCACGCTCATCGGATCGAAGGTGCGGCCCAGGGATTCGACTTCTGATTTGAAGAGGGCGATTTCCTCGGCGATCAATTCGAATGAATCGAACTGGCCCAATAGCATGTTGAAGCCCAGCTTGGCCACCTGTTTGATGGACCTGGGGCTTCCGGCGCCCATCCATAGTTGTGGGTGGGGTTTTTGGGTGCTGGGCGGCTCGACCACCACGTTGTCGTATTGCCAGTAGGTCCCCTTGTGCGACCATGGGGTGTCCGAGGTCCAGGCCTTCAACATCACTTCGAGGCACTCTTCGAAGCGGGCGTCCGCCTCCTCGATGGGCATGACGAACCCCTCGAACTCACTGAGGCGGTAGCCCTTGCCGATGCCGGCGTCGACCCGGCCCTCCGACAGCAGGTCCAAGGTGGCGATCTGTTCCGCGAGCAGCACCGGGTTGTGCCAAGGCAGCACGATCACTGCCGTGCCCAGCCGCAAGGTGGTGGTCCGCGCCCCGATCCAGGTGAGCAGATTTAGAGTCGCCGACACCTGCCCAAATCCGGTGAAGTGATGCTCAACCAAGAAAGTGCTGTGATAGCCCAACGACTCCGCTTCAACATTGCGCTCAACAAACTCCCGGAACCCGGCGCCGCTGTCAACGCCGGGCCCGCCCCGCGCCGCCTGCGCGCTCCCAAACATTCCAAATTGCATCGTTTACGAGTGCTTCATTAGTTCGATTTCTTCCATAGGGAAATCTTTGATGTTGGCTGTGATCAGAGTGGCATCTTGGTCGATTGCGGTTGCGGCTATCAGGGTGTCAGCCGTTGAGAGGGCGATTCCCTTCCGAGCAAACTCGTACCGGTACCGCCCGGCCTCTTCAGCTGCCGCCAGGGACACATCGTAGTATTCCAAAACACTGATCAATCGGTCTGCCGCAGGACGGCGCTCTTGGTTGGTCCCGGCATAAAGTTCTGCGACGCTAACGCAGCACACCCCTAATCGATTCGGATGGCCGGATAAAGAGTTCACCATATCGACAATTTCCCGCCGCCCGTTTAAAAAATCCACCAACACTGTTGTGTCCAAAAGGTAGTTAGCCACGTCGGTACCCGTCGATGCGTTTATCGCTCTCCCGTCGAGACTCTCTAACCCAGGACGCTACTTTTTCCGGGGTGTCCCAATGAGGATGGTCTTTTGCCGAAAAAGCGCCCGCCGTTGCCTCTAGGGCGGCAAGGAGGGTGTCGATTCGCACCTTCTCCCGAATCGCCTCTTCTATGAATTGGCTTCGTTTGCCCTTGCCAGCCAGGTCATCCACCGATTTAACGAGGTCCTCGGGCAAGATCACATGTGTGCGCATTTTTCAAGACCTTTCAGCAGGATAGTCACATATATTATACACATATATTACACACACGACCTGTGTGACTTACGCCTACTTCTCCATCGCCCGCAACCCCGCCAGCACCTTATCCGCCGTAACCGGCAAGTCCGTGATGCGCACGCCCACGGCGTCGAAGACGGCGTTGGCTATGGCTCCGGCTGTTGGGATGTTGCTGCTTTCTCCGATGCCTTTGCTCTCGTAGGGGGCGGGGCCGGCGTCGCCTTGGATCAGGACCGTCTCCATGACCGGGACGTCGGCGGAGGTGGGAATCTTGTAGTCGCCAAAGCTTAGGGTGGAGATGTGGCCGTCCTCCAGTTCCAGCTCTTCCATGAGGGCATAGCCCAGCCCCTGGATGATCCCGCCCTCCACCTGGCCCTGGTGGTTCAGCGGGTTCAAGATCGCCCCGATATCGTGGGCGGTGACCAACTTGTTGACCGTGATCTCACCGGTCTCCGGATCGACGTGGACCTCGGCCACCTGGGTGCAGAAAGAAGTCAACTCCGGGGCGTCCGGGGTCATGGAGGCCTCGCCGGTCATCAACTCGCCGCCGGTCCGGCTGACGACCTCGGCGATGCTCATGCTCCGGCCTGCCGCAACAAGGCGTCCGTTCTGGAGGGACACCTGCTCTTCCGGCGCGTCTAGTAGGGGCGATGCGGCCTCGACCAGCTTGCCGCGCAGTTCCTGGGCCGCGCCCACGACCGCACGTCCGGCGGAAAGCGTGACCCGGCTGCCACCGGAACCGGCCGTGTAGGGCATGTTGGCGGTGTTCTCCAGGACTATCTGCACGTCCTCCGTGTCCAGCGTCAACTCTTCGGCCACCATCTGGCGTAGCACGGTGTGGGAGCCGGTGCCCGTGTCCCAGAAGGCCATGTGCAGTTGAGGATTGCCCTCGTCGCTGAGCCCGATCTTGGCCGAGAACTGGCCCGTGCCCTGCACCAGGTCGGTCATGGCCATGCCGCGGCCGGTGTTGGGCGGCGTCGGCTGGTCCATGCCGGCGGCCTTGGCCGCGGCCTCCAAGGTTTCGAGGGCCTTTATCTGAGCCCAGTGGTGTCCGATGGGCGAGGAGTCGCCCTCGCGCATGACGTTCTTCAGACGGAACTCGTAGGCGTCCATGCCCAATTCCTGGGCGATCATGTCCATGTGGGACTCCACGGCGAAGACCACCTGGGGTTTGGCCGGACTGCGCATGTGGCCCCGTGGGACATTGTTGGTGTAGACGGTGTAGCTTTCGATCTTGGCGTGGGGCACCTTGTAGACGCCGCACAGGTGGTCGGCGCCCCGCAGATAGACCGTGGGCTTGAAGGCGCCGTAGGCGCCGCTGTCGAACACCGCCCTGGCCTGGCGGGCCTTGATGGTCCCATCCTTCATCACGCCGGTCTTGATGGTCATCACCGCCGGGTGGCGCGGGTTGCCGGCCATCAGCTCTTGGATGTAGTCCATGACCATCTTCACCGGGCGGCCGGAGCGCTTGGACAGGTAGTAGCAAAGCGGCACGTCCATGAACGACCCTTTGCCTCCGAAGTCGCCGCCGATGGTGCTGGGGTGGAGCACGATACTCTCGGCGGGGACGCTCCAGGCGCCGGCAAGCTGGTCGCGCAGCATGTAGGGGTCCTTGTTGTTGGCCCAGATCTGCACCTGGCCGGAAGAATCTGCGCTGACCAAGCAGGCGTGGGGTTCGATGTACGCCTGATGCATCAATTGGGCGTTGAAGGTGTGCTCAAATATAAGGTCCGATTCCTTGAACCCCTGCTCGATGTTGCCCTTCTCCCAGGTCATGTGGGCAAAGGTGTTCCTGATGCCGGACGGCGGTTGCGGCAGTCCCCGGTAGGACTCCATATCGGGGTGCAGGTCCGGGGCGTCCGAGCTCATGGCCTCTTCGGCGTCGTAGACCGGGGTCAATTCCTCGTACACAACATCGATCAGCAGCAGGGCCTCGTCGGCGGTCTCCCGGTCGATGGCGGCGACGGCGGCCATCTTCTCGCCCACGAAACGCACCACGTCCTGGGCCAGCACCGGCATGTCGACCATGCGCCGGCCGATCCTGGCGTCGGGCATGTCCCGTCCCGTGACCACGGCGTGCACGCCCGGCAGCGCCTCGGCCTGGGAGATGTCGATGCTGATGATGCGTGCGTAGGGGTAGGGGCTGCGGAGGACCCGGCCCCAGAGCATGCCCGGCAGTGAGATGTCAGCGGCATAGACCGCTTTGCCCGAGACCTTATCCGGGCCCTCTCCCCTGGGGATGGACTGTCCGATGGCGGAACGGGTGGTAGCCATATTTAACTCCGGTGATCTGGCGGTCTGGTGGCGATTTGAGCGGACGGGCAAGCTAGGGCAGGACGATCCCGGTGCCCCGGGGCAGGTCCCACGCCTCTTCTTGGAGGCCGCGAAGGTAGTCTATCTGGCCGTGGTGGTTGTTCTTGTGGGTGATCAGGTGGCGGAAGGAGCCCGCCACGGTGAGATCGGGGCGTTCGGGGTCGGGGGCTTGGTCTAGGACTTCAGGCGTTAACCCCGAGAGATACTTGAGTGTCCGCTGGTGGGCCGCCTCGGCATAACCAACCAGCACCTCCAGCGAGGGGATGGCCAAGGCGCGCAGGCCCATGCGGTCGCCGGGGTCTGGGGCGGTGACCGGCTGGTCGAACTTCTGGTGCCAGCTCTCATTGGCCCAGATGTCCTCAGCCAGCTTGCCGGTGTTGGTGATGCGGGCATCTTCGTTTCGAGCGAGGTGCCACAGGATAAACCCGATGTTGTTGGCCGTGGGCGCCGGACGCCAGAGCACTTGCTCCGTGCTCAGGCCCTCGCAGGTGGCCATCAACCTCAGGTGTACCTGGGCCAAGCAGTCGGTGATAAAGGCAACTGCATCCATAAAAACCTCAAAAACCTCGATGGAAATACGAGAGAATACGAACGAATTCTATTCTGGCAGGGGGATTATGCCACACAGCCCAGCCGCAGAGCAGCACCCGGATATTGCCGGAACATGTGCCGAAAACGGCTTGCCGTAAATGCCGGACTGGCCCAGGATATCAGGATATTAGGTGGATGGCGTGGTTCACCAGAATTTGCCGTGAATTTCCTCAGGTTCTTTCAGAATTCACACCCAATCAGAGGCTACCGGAGATAGAATCGCGTATATGAGCAAACGAGCACTTTTCTTAATTTTTCTCGGGCTATTGGCGCTGACATCAGTTGCTTGCGGCGGCGGTGACAGTGAAGGCGACGGCGACGAAGCTCCGCAACCGACCGACGCGGCCCCTCAAGCGACTCTGATACCAGCAAATACCGTGTCCCCGAACCCGACCCAGCCTCCGGCCACCGAGGTCCCGGTCCCCACGCTGGTGGCGACCGAAGGCGACCTGTTCCTGCAATTGATCAGCCCGCCCGAGACTGAGGTGTTCACCGACTCCGGCACGTTGGCCGTTGTCGGCCGGACCCGTGTCGATGCGGTGGTGACCATCAATGACACGATCGTCGAGCCTGACATCGACGGCGAATTCTCTTTAGATGTGCCGCTGGAAGAAGGCCCGAATATCATCGAAGTGGTGGCCAGTGTCGCCAGCGGAGAACAGATGGACCTGGTGCTAGTCGCCATCTACCTGCCCTAATCAGCTATCAAAAACCAATCAGGAACCGATCGCGCTGTCCCAGACCGGTCCACGGAATATAGGTGTCCCCATGTCTAAAATAAACGGAACCATCTTTGCCCAATCCCCCCGGCTGAGTCTCGCTTTGATCGCCGCCTTCTTGGGAGCGCTGTTGCTGGCCATGTTTGCCGGAACAGCTTCGGCCCAGAGCAACGCGGCCATCGGAAAAGGCTTCACCGGCCTGGTCAAATCGGTTAGCGCCAGCAACGGCCGGTTGGCCGTCGAGTCGAAGGGTTCGCTCTTTCAGCTAGCCATCAACGACGCCACCGTCATCAACGTTCCCCCGGATAAAGACGTGGGCCTAGAGGGCCTGCCGGTTGAACTGGGATTCAGGATCGCCGGGTTGGTGGACGGGGACATCACCGACGCCAACGGCATCGCATTTTCGGACATTCGGACGGCGCTGAAGATCATTGTCATTCCCGGGAAGGCCACTCGCTCGCACAAACGGACCATCGCCGCCGACAAGGAAGGCGACGACTTGACCGCCCTGGATGACGAGGGCAAAAAGACCGATCTGACGGGCCGCGGCGCGGGCATCGAAAGGGGAGAGGCGATCATAATTCTGGTCCAGAAGCCGGGCCGAGGCCAAACGGAGGAGAAGGTCCGCGGCTTGTTCAAGGCCAAGACTGTGACCGACCGGCTGGAACGGTTCTCCAAAACCCAGACTGACGACCCAATCAAGGCCAGCATCCTAGCTGGACTACGTGACCGGCGGGACGACGCCCAACAAAAACGCTTCCAAAGGACGGCTGACAATGCCAAGGCCAGGCTGAAAGAATTCGTTCTGAGCAGGGTTCAGGCGATGCAGGAGGCCAAAGCGGCTGAGATAAGGACTCGCGGCATCGGCGTAGCTGTCGCGGAATGCGCCCGGAACATCGTGGGTAGCCGGGCGGCCAGCATCAGAGATTTGAACGCCGATCAACGCCAAAGGGTTACCGCCGAGTGTCTGACCGCCAAACCGGCCATACAACTGGCCCCGACAGCGGTGCCTGGGCAGCCTCCGGTTGTCGAGATAACCTCGCCTTCTTCCAGAACTACCGTCGGCCCGAATGATGTGATCACTGTCGTTGCGCAAGCCAAAGATGACCAGGGTGTGGTTTCGGTGACCTTCCGCGTCCGTGGCTCCGACCCGATCGTGTCGACCGGCGGCCGTTATTCGGCGGAGTTCAAAGTTCCGACGGGTGTTGAGTCGTTCACAATTACCGCCACGGCCCTGGACGCCGACGGCAATGAGGGTTCCGACTCCGTCACTCTGCGGGTGGAACGGCGGGCCGGGGATCTGGGCATCAAGATCACCAGTCCCACCGCCATAAGTGACCGGGATTCAACGCTGCGGCCGTCCACCGTCTCCGGCGCCAGCCAGGCGATCGCCGAAGGTGAAACCATCGCAATCATCGCTGAAGTGACCGGCACGGGAGTGATAAAGGTGGTCTTCACAGTCAACGGTGTGGACCAGACACCCATATCCGCGCCGCCGTACGCCATGAGGTATTCAGTGCCTTTTACCTCTGGAGACGTCCCGCCGGCGCTAAAGATCACCGCCACCGCCACTGACGGCTCCGGTGGGAGCGTTAGCGACACAGTAGTCGTCGATGTGGTACGGAAGGCCACGGACGTGAACGTCAAGATCATCAGTCCGGCGGCCAATTCCCGAGTCACGGCCGGTGAGACCATCGTGATCAGGGCTGGCACGGACAACGACTCGGACATAGCCTTCGTGACGTTCAGTGTGAACGGGGTAGCAACGGTCATAACGGGAGGCCCTTTCACCCACACCTACGTGTTGCCCAGAAGGTCGACCGCCGCCGCCGCTACCTCCAGCATCCCCCCGAACGTATTTGTCGGGAAAGCAACGTTGGGAGGGGTGACCGCCCCTGATGGGACCGTGGTCATCGCCTGGATCGCCGGGACGGACTCGACTTCGGTGATCATCAAGGTGACCGCCACGGCAAATTCAGGCGAGACGGACAGCGCGACACTGACGCTTCTGGTCTCCGGCGCCATAAATGCTGGCGAGGCCACCGTCAAGAACGGTGAGTTCGCCGTGACCGCCGCCCAGCCATCCGGGCAGAGTTTCGCCGGCAAGACCGTGACCTTCACTATAGGCGGCAAAGACGCCCGCCAATCCGGTAAATGGCAGCAAGGCGGAGCGACGATCCTCGACCTGACGGCTAACTAAGGGATGGCTTACCCAGGTAGTTAAGCCTTAGTCACAAAGACACCCCTACGTGGTCGTGAGATTCGGGCTAAAATTCAGATGATGCGTGCGGCATGGCCAAATGAATGCAAGACCGTAGGCGCGGGTTTTTAACCCGCCCCGTTAGCATCAACCAAAGTTAAAAAGAAAAATGTTGCCGGGTCAGAAAATCGAGTCGGCTCCACTATAACTCGGTCTCGGTGAGCCATAGCGGGTTAAAAACCCGCGCCTACGTCAGTCTGCCCGTCATTTCGGCTAATGCAGTATCAAAATGATCAACCCCCCATTTCTCAGCTCAGGACGAACGGTTTTTCTTCCAGCAGAATGCTTGCATTGCACGCTCAGGACGAACGGTTTTAGCGAGTATGTCATTTCTTACGTCTCTTATAGCCTTTAGGGCTACGGATTCATGGCATCCACCCACGTCTAGTCGTCCGTAACCGAATATGTGAACCCCTGCAATATTCGCGACCGGATGCTATCATGGTGGATAGGGTAAATTGATTTGAGTAATTTTCACAACGACGACATTCGCAATCTGGCCATCATCGCACACGTCGACCATGGCAAAACCACCCTGGTCGATGCTTTGTTGAAACAGGGCCAGGTCTTCCACGCCCACCAGCAGGTTGGCGAGCTGATCATGGACACCAACCCTCTGGAACGTGAGCGTGGCATCACCATCCTGGCCAAGAACGCTTCGGTCTCGTACAAGGGCGTGCGGATCAACATCATCGACACGCCGGGCCACGCCGATTTCAGTGGCGAGGTGGAGCGGATCATGAACATGGCCGACGGCTGTCTGCTGCTGGTAGACGCCGTGGACGGCCCCATGCCCCAGACGACTTACGTGCTGCGCCAGGCGCTTCAACAGAACGTCACCCCCATGGTGGTCATTAATAAGATAGACCGACCGGAAGCCCGCGTGGCTGAGGTGGTTGAGATGGTCCAAGACTTGTTCTTGGAACTGGCCACCAACGCCGACCAACTCGAGTTCCCGGTCCTGTACGCATCGGCCAAGGGTGGTTACGCCACCACAGATCCCGACGAAAAGGGGACCGACATGGATCCCCTATTCGATGCGATACTGGAATCGGTGCCGGCGCCCTCCGGAGACCCCGACGCACCGCTGCAGATGCTGGTGGCCGCGCTGGACTACGACAACTATCTGGGGCAGGTGGCCTTGGGCCGCATCACCAGAGGCACCATAAAGCTGCGCGACAATGTGGCCTTGCTCGGCCGCGACGACGAGTCCTCCACCCACAACCTGGAGCGGATATTCGTGTTTCGGGGGCTGGAGCGGGTGGAAGTGCCCGAGGCCAAAGCCGGAGACATCGTGGCCATCACCGGCCCTGAAGGTGTATCCATCGGGGACACCATCACATCTGTGGAGAGTCCTGAGGCCCTGCCCATCATCGACATAGAAGAGCCGACCGTGCGGATGACCTTTGGCGTCAGCACGTCGCCGTTCATGGGCAAAGAGGGAGAGCACTGCACCTCCCGTAACCTCCGCGACCGGCTGTTCAGAGAGCTGCGCACCAACGTCAGCTTGCAGGTTGAGGCGACTGCAAGTTCAGACATTTTCGTGGTGGCCGGCCGGGGAGAGTTGCACCTGTCGATCCTGGTCGAGACCATGCGCCGGGAGCAGTTCGAGTTTCAGGTGTCCCGGCCCGAGCCCGTCACCAAGGTGATCGACGGGAAGATCTACGAGCCCTACGAGATCCTGAACATCAGCACCAGCGATGAGTACATGGGGGCGCTGACCGAGTACCTGTCCGGCCGGTTGGCCCAACTGCGGGACATGCGCTACGACGACAACGGCTACGTGCACCTGGAGTACAAGATTCCCACTCGCGGGCTGATCGGGTTCAATTCATTCTTCCTCCGCACCTGCCGTGGCGACGGGGTAAAGAGCAGTACTTTCATTTCCTACGAGCCCATGGAGGGTGAGATCAAGGCCCAGCCGGGCGGCGTCCTGGTGGCCTCGGAGCGCGGCGTCGCTGTCACCTATGGCCTGCTGAACGCCCAAGGCCGTGGCGAGACATTCGTCGACCCGGGCACCCAGGTCTACGAGGGCATGATCGTTGGCTCCCACCGCCGCGACGGCGACATCGAGATCAACGTCTGCAAAGAGAAGAAGTTGACCAACATGCGCTCGTCCACGGCCGATGTGGCCAAGCGGCTGAACGCCACGGTGATCATGAGCCTGGAAGAGGCCCTGGAGTTCATCTCCGACGATGAACTGCTGGAGGTCACCCCCCAGAACTTCCGCCTGCGGAAGATGGACCTCTCAGCCCTGGACCGCAAGCGCTCCCGCCGCGAGGGCCGCGAGGGAGTCCGCACCAGAGATTAGCCAAGCAGACAATTAGAGACCAAAAAGACGAGGGCCATCACGGCCCTCGTCTTTTTTTGCGCTGGTTGGTTGTCGGGGTAGGTAGTTACGGGGCAGTCGAGTCGTAGACCGCTCCGTCATTTACGGCCACCGCGTCCTTGCTTTGGTTGTGGGGGACCCCCACTGACACGACGCCGGTACATTGGCCGCCGTGTGCGTCGTCGGCGATGAAGCTGATCTCATACACCCGCCCATTGCCCGGGTCCTTCTTTCCGCCGGCCCTCTCGGCACGCACCGAAGCAGTGTCGGTGCCTACTCCGGAACCGTCGGGTTCGGAGTTTCCGCTGCCCTTGGCCGATACCGGCTCGTCTTGATGGATGCCGGTGATCGTTATGGCGATAGTGTCGCCTTCTGGGTCGGTCACTCCGATGACGTTTATGGGCGTCATCTTGTGGTTCGGTGTCTGGATAACTGCCAAGCTGGGGCCTGCGTTGAAGCAGTCAGGCGGACGGTTCAGCACCTCGATAGTCACAAGATCATTGCCGATGCCGGCGTCCTTGTCCGCTACCGTGAACCCCAAGTCATAGAAGCCTTCCAGAGGGATCGCTGTGTTCTTGGAGATCGCAGAACCGTACCCGGCGGTGCCAGATTCGTCAGCGCCGCCGTCCCCGTCTAAGTCCCAACTCCAGGTATATAGATCGTCGATCGCTCCGGCGGGGTCGGTCCAGGAGCCGGAGACGGAGAAGACTTCATTGCGGTAAACGGTCTGTCCATCGCCTGCCTCAACGGCGGACTGCACGTTGTTCACGTGCACTGTGACGTCGGCCTCGTTGCAGGTATACGGGTCGCAGACTTGGAGTGTCACCGTGTGGTCCACAGGCCCGTCAACGCCGAAGAAGGACACCTCAGAACCTAGGGTCTCAAAGCCGCCGTTGCCGTCTAGGTCCCAGGCGAAGGTCATCGGGTCACCTTCTTCATCGGTGGAAAGCGCGCCGCTGAGGGTGATTGAGGAGCCTTCGTCCACCGTGTAAGGCCCGCCCGGATCAGCTAATGGCGCATCGTTGGGCTCTAGTAGGAAACTTATAAGGGCAATAGGATCGAATGTGATGTTGAAGGTTTCGTCGGCCAAATCGGTATCTGGCCCGCTGGTCTCGGCGAAAGTTTCTGGTCCCCAGACCGGGTCCTGGGTGATATCGAGGCCCTGATAGCCCCGAGGTCCCCAAGGTCCAATCTTGATGTCGTGAAGATCTATGAACGCATTGTGAAGGTCCGGTGAGCACAGAAAACACAACGAATCATGGTGTTCAGTCCATGTGTGAACCTCATAGATACAATCTTCGCATGGAATCCCCAAGATACTTCCATCATGCCAATGGTCGCTTGAGTGGCCATGATGATATTTGAGGTCCCCGTGGGGATGAGGATAGTTCAGTCCGGTATCAAATTCGTCGATCTCCGGGAAGATTCCAAAGCCGGGAATCTGGTAATCGAATCTTAGGCCCAACAATTCGATATCGCTATTCGTGCCCAGGTTGCTCTGGTTGCGGAGCGTTCCTTCAAGAAGCACCTGCGGGGTTACTTCGATGCCATCTCTGCGTCCGGGGGGGAATGTGATGCCGATCTGGTCTTCCGGATCAAAAATCACCCAGCTATTGTCCGGAGCATGTGAATCGAAAGCGCCGGTAAATCCACTTGGCGGCGGGCTGAAGCTGAGCTTGATCTTGACGCTTGGGGTGAATGTCAGGGTTTGGGACGCAGTGAAATTGACATGGGCATCTGCGTCGAAGTAGTCGTATCCCAGAACCAATGGGACGCCAAGGTACGAGAGGTCGAGATTTTCCCCAAGGGAAGGCGTGCCGAGAAGGGTGGCCACAATCTTGTCCAGATCGGAGACAAAGTTGGAAAAAGTGTTGGTGTCCGTAGCGGTGATTACGCCGCTGGGGGCCACGCTGACAACATCCGGAGTCACGCTAAAAGGCCCGACTTGACCACCGATGCCAATAACCGGCAGAGGTGGGATCGCCGGTGTGCCATCGAAAGCAGAAAGTGAGAAAAGAGTCACCACGTCGCTGCCGTCAAAGTCTAAGACTTCGCCGGAGGATGTGCCGGACTGTGAATGGCCTGCGACATCGAGGGTCCCGGCCACTCTAAAATCGCCGATTAGCCGGAGGTCGCCACCGCTTTCACCGGCATCGATCGTGGCGTTTGACGAAAATGCCCAGGAGCCGCCAACATCCACCGTCTGTCGGGCAAGGAACGAGTCTGCTGAAGGATAATCGACGCCCGCCGTGCCGGGATAGACCACCGCCGCATCGCCCTGCAGGTTGGTGGTCTCGGCGTCGAATTTGATGTAGCCGGCCACGCTGAATTCGGAGTCAAAACCGATAGTGACAGTTTGGGATGTAAGGCTGACAAATTCTTCAGCGTTATTGAGGCAGTGCAGGAGGTCGGTTTTACAGCCATTCGAGTCGAAGCTGAAGTCCACGCCACCAATGATGTCTGAGGTGGACCCGAAGGAGCCGTCCTCAGACCACTGGGCGTCGATCAATTGCCAGGATTCGCCATCGGCGGCGGCGCCCCAGATGTCGTCGGAGTCCGAATTAAACGTGATATTTCCAATCACGGAGGATGTGGCTGCCGGAGGGGTCAGGGGTTCGGCGGAAGCGGATTTGGGTCCGCCGGTCCAAAGCCCGGTGAAAGCCACCAAGGCGCCCATGGCGAGGATGAGGATTATCTTTGATGACAAGGTCTTGATGTTCAAACTAGAACTCCAGATCGAGGGTGCGGTATCGGCGAAGAAGGCACCACAGACTCGGAAAATCGTTGGGTTATGCCGAGGAATACATGGAAAGGAGTGCGGGACCGAAACGACGTGTGCCCGTGCCGGAAAAGCCGAATTTCGGTGTGATTCCCTAACGGCGACAGGACCGATGCAACCGGGTGATCGTGGGGCGCCGTTATTTAGTTACAGTCATTTAATCTGGTCGAGTGGATCCAACAGCTTATACAAAAGCAACCATGCCGGATACCGGGTAATCTGAACTGTTGAGACCAACGTCAATCGGCCCTGGTTGATCCGGTCCGCCGACCTGTTCTTCAATCAGGCGCTGAGGAAATCCTTGGGCTGGTCCGAGGTATTTGAGCACATCTTTAATAAGATCGGAAAGCGCTATACCGAATCTTTAGAGGCCAACCAGTCATCTCGGCTTTGATACACTGGCGGCTGGGAAGCCGGGTGGGATATGATATCCACTCAGCGAGCGACCCAGCAGCAGGAAAATATTGGTACGGAGAGCGAGATGATCTACGAAGTACGCACCTACGATCTGAAACCCAGAGCCATTCCCCAGGCTGAAGAGGCCTTTGCCGAGGCTCTGCCTCACCGCGAGAAATATGGGCCTATCGCCGCATTCTGGCACACCGAGATAGGCTCCTTGAACCAAATCATCCACGTCTGGGCCTACGAAGACCTGGCAGAGCGCGACAGCGTCCGCGCCGCAGCCGCAAAAGACCCCAACTGGCCGCCCAAGATCACCCCGGGCAACATCCTAAACATGAACTCCGAGATCTGGAACCCCGCCCCGTTCATGAAACCCATGGGCGGCGACCAAGCCTTGGGTGGGATCTACGAGATGCGGACCTACACCTACGAGCCTGGCTCCATCCCCGAGCTGCTCAAGCGCTGGGGGGCGTCCCTGCCGGAGCGGGAGAAGCACTCGCCCCTGGCGGCCGGCATGTGGACCGAGTTCGGTGGCCTGAACCGGTGGATGCACGTCTGGCCCTACAAAGACCTAAGCCACCGGGAGGAGATACGAGGGAAGAAGATTGAAGGCTGGCCCTCCGGAGCGCCTGGCTTGATCCGCCAAGAGAACAAGATCATGGTGCCGGCCAGCTTCTCGCCGATGCATTAACCGGCGCGGGACTCCATTCGGCAACGAGCAATAGTCTGGTAAGGCGGACCAATGGTCATAAGACGGCACATATATCAGGTCGCACAACGGGTGCTGATCAAGGCTCGGGACGGCGGCCTTTACAAACCTCCTACTGAGGGGTCCAAAGGGTCTCTGGGCGTGATTGCGCCCCAGTTGTTCCAAGAATGGCCGGGCACCTTCCTGGAGCGGGAAGCCGATGTTCCGCCGGAGTATTACGTCACCATTGATAACGGGATCACCGAGACCATCTCCGAAGACTGGCTGGAACCGGCCCCGGCAGGTTCGCCGCCGCCGCCCGCGGAAGAACATCCGTGGCCCACATAGGCTGCGGTGGAGTCTAATCAGGGAATGGAAAAAGGCCCTCGGCGTTAGCCGGGGCCTTTTTCGTTGCCATTTGTGATCTGCCGCGGGCTTAATCCCAGGCGGTTATACCGAGCGGCGAACCGCCGTATGAGCCAGGCATGTGAGATCTGACGAAGCTGACCGGCTGGGCCTTTGGAGTTTCCGTGATCGAAGCCAGGTATTCCGAATATGTCCCGGACATGGTCTGGATGGAGATTCGAATCCCGGACTGCTGGTCTACGTGCTGTCTCTGATTCGGAATCGCCTCCAAGATGATGTAAGGAGGCTCTGCGATGGTTATATGCGCCGGGCTATCGGCCACACCGCCGCCAGTCCAATTGGCGCTGATGGTAGGTATTTCGACATTCTTGCTCTCGTTCCAACCCCAGTCGGAGTGGGGCGCCACTGTGGCAAACAGCACAGCGGCGAGAACAACCATTGATATTGTGAGTACTTTGCCTCGGCCCATTAGGCCCCTCTCTCGAACCAGTATTTGGCGGGTAGGGCCAGTATTTACTAAAGTAGCCATAACGTAGTGTGAGATGGGTGTGCATTCGGCGGAAGACATAACCTGAGTCCAAATAACATCTGCGCAGGCACGTGAGCGATGGGAAATTGGTTTGTTTATGAAGCTTCCGGCCGCGGATCACCTCAAAATCTTTCGGCGAAATCGGGTATTATCCTCCCAATCAGCCCGTTTAACAGTTGGGGGTGGCTTCAAGATGATCGAAGGCCATAAAGAGATCGAACCACCGGCAGGTGTTCCGGTATGGGACGTCAACCCCTACGACCCGGCGGTCCTAACCAACCCCACGGATTACTATGCGGAGTTGCGCTCCAAGGGCCCCTTCGCTTATCTGCCCAGATACTCGGTGCTGGCCTGTGGGCGGTATGACGAGACGAAAGAGGTTTTCTCCGATTGGGAGCGGTTCGTTTCCTCACGCGGGGTCGGACTCCAAGACTTCAGCCTGGAGGAACCGTGGCGGCCCCCCAGCATCGTCTTGGAGAAAGACCCGCCCGACCACACCAAGGCGCGGACCGTGATCGAACGCGCTCTTTCGCCAAGCGCGGTGAGGCAGCTTGGCGAGTCTTTCCGGGAGGACGCCGAGAAGCTGATCGATGAGCTGCTGGAAAAAGGCACGTTCGAGGCTGTGGAAGAGCTCGCGGAGACCTACCCGACAACGGTGTTCCCGGATGCCGTGGGCTTGCAGGAAGGCGACCGGCGGCGACTGGTCGATTACGGCGATATGGTCTTCAATGCCCTCGGCCCCGACAACGAGCTGCGCCGCAACGCCATGGCCAAAGGGCCCCGTGTTGTCCCTTGGATCATGGAGCAGTGCCAGCGGGAACGGCTGAAACCGGATGGCTTTGGCGCAACGATCTATGCCGCGGCCGATACCGGCGAGATCACCGAGGAAGAGGCCGGATTGCTGGTTCGCTCCCTTCTCTCTGCTGGGGTCGACACCACCGTCGCAGTCTTGGGCAGCGCCATCTGGTGCCTGGCCACCCACCCAGACCAGTTCCAGCGGCTGAAGGACGACCCCAAGATGGCGCGTTGGGCCTTCGAAGAGATTCTGAGGTTTACCTCGCCCGTCCACACGTTCTGCCGCACGGCCAACGTGGATACCGAGGTCAGTGGGATCAAGATAGCCGAGGGCGCCAAGATCATCTGCGTTCTGGGCGCGGCCAACCTCGATGAAGGCCATTACCCGGAGGCGGACACGTTCGACATCGAACGCAGACCGTCGGACCATCTGGCGTTGGGCGTGGGTATCCACGGCTGCGTCGGCCAGAACGTGGCCCGGGCCGAGGCCGACGCGGTATTGACCGCCATCGCCAACAAGGTGGGGTCTATCGAACTCGCCGGGGAGCCAGTCTGGCGTCCCAACAACTCGGTGCGCACCCTCGACCGGCTCCCAGTGATCTTCCGGGGCAAGTAATAACGCCTAACCCAATTATTGGATGATGATATGACGATCGATGACCAGACACGCCGCCGGAACACCAAGACCGGACTGACCGCTCTGGACCGGGAGCGGGCCTGTCCGGGTTACACGCTGTACGCCCCCATGAATGGGCCGGGGGACGTCTATCTGCTCAACCTGGACGGCGAAGAGGTGCACCACTGGGCGATGCCGGACCCGCCCGGCCTCTACGGATACCTGCTGCCCAACGGCAACCTGTTCTACGGCGGGAAGCTTCGGGACGATATGTGGGACCGGTTCCAGTCGTGGAAGCGCTTCAAGGGCGGGGTCATGATGGAGGTGGACTGGGACGGCAACGTGGTCTGGGAACACCGCGACATCGACCATCACCACGACGCCAGGCGAACATCGTCCGGCGGGGCGATCTATCTGACCGTTGAGCGGGTGCCCGAAGCGCTGGCGGCGAAAGTAAAAGGCGGCAATCCAATAACGGGCGAGAACGGAATGTGGGCTGATGTCATCGTGGAAGTCGATGCCTCGGGGAAACGCATCTGGGAGTGGCATGCCGCCGAGCGCCTAGACCCGGAACGAGACGTTATCACCTTCAACGACTCGCGGGACGAGTGGAGCCACGGCAACACGGTGGTCCCGATCTCGGATGACCAGGTTATGTTCAGCTTCCGGAACATTTCCACCGTGGGGATCATCGACAAAAGCACCGGTGAGATTGTGTGGAGGCTGGGCGGAGAGGTATTGGCCCAACAGCACGACCCGAGTATGCTGCCCAACGGGAATGTCCTGGTCTACGACAATGGCTCCCACAGCGGCCACCACCCGCTGCCCTTCTCCAGGGTGGTTGAGGTGGAGCCAAAGTCCAACCAGGTCGTTTGGCAATACTTCGACAATCCGCCCTACAACTTCTTCAGCCCCTACATCTCAGGGGCCCGCAGGCTGCCCAACGGCAATACGCTGGTCACGGAGGGCATGTTCGGCAGGATGTTCCAGGTCACGCCCGAGGGCGACATCGTCTGGGAGTACACCAACCCCCACTTCCACGAAGATGCCGAGAACGCCGTCGTGAACCGGGTGTTCCGGGCCACGCACTACCTGCCCGAGGAGATCAGCCAGCTTCAGTAACTGGACCTATTTCCCAAACAACGCCGCGATACGTTCACCGACGATCTTGTCTTCACCCTCGTTAAGGCCGAAGGCGTGGAGGACGATGCCGGTGTCGCCTTCCCTGACCCGAGTCCAGATGGGCGGGTCGCCGGCTTTCAGGCGGTCAACCAAATCTTGGGCCGACATGCCGGTTACCGCGAGGTCCACCTCCATGGTCACCCCGTAGGGCTGGTGGCCGATGATGTTGTCGCTGATCTCGACGGTGACGCCCGGGATCCCTTGCAGGGGCGCCATCATCGTGCGGCATTTGACCTCGGTATCGGCCAGGCGTTCCTCGTGGTTCATGGTCATCCAACGGCGGACCGCGGCCACCACGCCCACCATCTCTTGCCGGTCCACCTTTTGGGGCCGCCCAACGCCCCGGATGCGCCGGCCTTCATAGCTGACGAACGACTGCAGGGCCAGCTTGCGGATCATTTCGGCGCTGCCAAACGCCAGCCCGGTGGACTGAGGAGAACTCATGTACTTGGCGGCGGTGCACTGGAAATCAGCCCCCATCCGGACGTAGCTGCCGAACAGGTCCAGGGGATAGATCTGCCCGGCGGCGTCTACCAACACCGGCACACCCTTGGCGTGGGCGATCTCTATCGTGTCTTCCAGGGATAGGGCTTTCGGATCGGGCGATTGGGCCTCGGCGAGGTAATGCACGGCGGCGGTATTGGGGCCGATGGCATTTTCGAGGTCCTCGCGCGACGTGCCCTCGGATGTGCCGAAGTCCACGAGCTTGGCTCCCGCCAGTTCCAGGCAACGGTCGTACCAATAGTGCTGGCGGGTCTGGATCAGGATCTCATTCTTCATGCCGGTGGTGTCGGGCAGTTGTTGGATCTTGGCGTCGTCGTCTCCGGCCATGCAGGCCGCTGTGGCCAGGGTCAGCGCCGAGCCTGCGCCCGAGGTGATATAGGCCGCGGGGACGTCCACCATCTTGGCGATGGCCTCGCCGGCGCGCTCCTCCAGCTCCATCAGCGGGACGTAGGCGCCGTCGGCCCGGTCCATTGCCTCCCTGACCTCTGGGGCCGGGGTCGAGCCGCCCAGCATGGTCACGCTGCCGGTGGCGTTGATCACCGGCCTGGCGCCCAACTCTTTGTAGATGCTGCCCCAGTCTGTCGTGGTCATGGTTTTTCTCCCTAAATCAGTCTGTTAGTCCGGAAGAATCGCGATGGCGTCGATCTCTATCTTGAGGTCCGGAGTGCCCAACGCGGCAACCTGGACCTGGGTGCTGGCGGGAAAGGCCCCGGCAAATCGCTTCATGCGGACCTCTCCGGCAGCGGGCGCCTCCCGTAGGTCGGTCACAAAACTGGTCACCTTGACCACGTTGCTCAGCGAACCACCGTTCGCCGCCAGGATAACCTCGAACTTATCGAGGATAGCTTCGGTTTGAGCGGCGATGTCACCGGTTGCGGCAGACGTTCCTCCCGCGGTGCTACCGGCGATAAATAGCATGTTGCCTGAGCGCACGGAATGATGAAACGCTCCTGAGGGTTGTGGCAGATCTGGGTAGTTCCTTCTTTCAAAGTCCATTGTCCTGCTCCTATTTTGCTGAGTGATCTAATC
>Ga0209554_1000484_pt1 | contig 33881 bp, 25 predicted proteins | sample MarorgKNORR_S2LV_5_FD_188221 | JGI IMG/M metagenome (GOLD analysis project Ga0209554, IMG submission 188221) | Marine microbial communities from the Southern Atlantic Ocean, analyzing organic carbon cycling - Bottom_A/KNORR_S2/LV (SPAdes) (version 2) | ecosystem: Environmental > Aquatic > Marine... | reverse complement strand
GTTTCTGGAATAATTTGTGGAACAAGAACAGTACTTCCCGTTTCATCAACAGCAACGAACGTATAAATACCTTCATTTACACGTGTTTTTTCACCAGATTCTCTGTCTTCAATCCATACATCAACATACACTTCCATAGACGATTTAAAAGCGCGAGAAACTTTGGCTTCAACCGTAACCACACTTCCAACAGGAACTGCTTTTGCAAAAGAGACATGATTTACGGAAGCAGTAACTACAATTCTTCGAGAATGGCGTCTTGCGGCAATACTACAAGCTCTGTCCATTCTAGCAAGGATTTCTCCTCCAAATAAATTGTTTAAAGGATTTGTTTCGCCAGGTAAAACCATATCGGTCAATACCGTTAAAGATTCTTTTGGTGTTTTTGCTTTCATCAAAATTGCTTGTTAGAATTTTGGCAAAGATATGCAATAGCAACGAAAGTGCTATCAAAAAGGCTGTTTATAAAAAGAAGGGTTAGTCGAATTTTTTAATCAATAGCCAAGCGTCTTTAGAGTGCTCGTTTCTGATGGCATTTAAATTTTTAAAAGCTTCTGCTCTTGTAGAAAAGCTTGTATAAGCAACTTGAATTAAATTCCATTTGTTCTTTCCCAATATCTTGGCATCAAATCCTTTTGCTTTTAATTGACGTAATTTTCTTTCTGCATTTTTAGGAAATTGAAAAGCGCCAGCAACAATGTGAAAGCTTTTTGCCGCTACGTTGGTTACATTCAATTCAATTGTAGGTAATGGGTTGCTAATGACAAAAGTTGCCGATTGTATTTTTTGTTCAACAGCTTTTTGTTGTTTTGTATAGTTCTCTTTTTGCTGTTGTTGGTTGTTGGCATTCCAACCGATAGTTCCAAGCGTTAAAACCACAGCGATAGTGGCTGCATATTTAAGAATGTTCGCTGCTTTTTTACTAGTAGAAATAACAGGGGTTATTTGTTGCCCTTGCTTTTTGTATTCCAATCGTTTTACAGCAGGAGAACTAAAAGAGCTCAACCCAAAAGAAGCGGTTAAGTAATTGGTTATTTGATTTGGTTCAAAAACCAGTTGTTGCTCTTTGTTTAAAGACAAGCTACCTATTTTTCCAACAAGCAACGATTCGTTTTGTAGTTGTTGTTGCCAAGTTTTTACAGTTGATGAAATAATCGCTACCGCTTTTTCAAAAGAAACGTTTTCTGAAGAAGCAATATGGTTTGCCAATAATCCATCATTATTTTTTAAATGCGAATTGAAAGTGATTTGTTTTGTTGGCGGATAAAAAGTATGTGAAAATCGATTCACTTTTGCTGAAACAGCATTGGTTACAAATCCTCCAAAATCAGGAACAATTACACAATCATATCTGTATAATAAATCGTTGATGTAGTTGGCTAAAGTCATGATAACAAAGATAAAATTTTTTCAGAAAATCTCCGAATTATCCTTAAAACTTATCAACAAATATTGTTGTATATTGAGTTCCAAATTGTTATGTATTGAAAAAAGAAAAGCTTCTTGCTGTTTTGCGACTGCAAAAGACGCCATCTGTGGGTGATATATTGGCTAAAAAGCTGATTGTTGCCACGGGAGATGTAGAACAAATATTCCAAGAAAAATCGAAAGTCCTCCAGAAAATAAACGGAATAGGAACACATGTTCTTAGGCAGCTATTAAATAAGAAAAGTCTAGAAATTGCTGAAATTGAATTGGAATACATTCTTGAAAACAATATTGAAACAGCCTACTTTTTAGAGGATGATTATCCAAAAAATTTACAACAATGTATTGATGGTCCTATTCTCTTTTTTAAAGACGGAACGATCAATTTCAAAAACGAACGAATCATTAGCATTGTAGGGACACGAAACATGACCTCTTATGGGAGGGTTTTTTGTGAAAGTTTACTTGCTGATTTGGCGGAGTACAATCCAATTATTGTAAGTGGTTTTGCCTACGGAGTTGATATTTGTGCACACAAAGCAGCCATTAAAAACAACTTGCAAACTCTTGCGGTTTTGGCACATGGTTTTGATGAAATTTATCCGAAGATACATAAACAATACATGCATCAAGTATGTGAAAATGGTGGTTTTATAACAGAATTTTGGCATGATGACCATCCGTTGAGAGAGCATTTTTTAAAACGAAATCGAATTATAGCAGGAATTTCTCAAGCAACTATTATTATAGAATCGGCTGAAAAAGGAGGTTCTTTGGTGACCGCAGATATTGCCAATTCGTACAGCAGAGAGGTATTTGCTGTTGCGGGTAGAAATACAGATAGGTATAGTACCGGATGTAATCAATTGATAAAAAATAACCAAGCTGCACTATTAACGTCTGCTGAAGATATTGCCAAGATGTTGAATTGGGATTTGGAGCCGAAAACGTCGACTCCCAAGCAACATGAGTTGTTTATTGAGTTAAATGAGATTGAGCAAAAAATTTATGATCATCTCTTTAAAACAGGGAAAAAAGTATTGGATGCCATTGCATTAGAATGTAGAATTCCGGTGTACAAATTAGCACCCATGTTGTTGCAAATGGAACTAAAAGGTGTTATAAAACCGCTGCCAGGAAAATTGTTTGAGGCGGTTTAAGTTTCGATAGCTATCGGGAATCCATTCAAAGTTAAAGGCTGTTCAAATAATTAATTCTTATTTTTGAAAAAAACAGGGATGATGGCTTCTGAAGAAAAATTAATGTCGCAAAAAAAACCAGCTTTTCCAGTAAAAGAAAAGCTTAATAAATATTTGGTAGAACATAGTAGAACAATAAAAATTCCAGTTTTTTATGACGATCTATTGCGTTTTCAAGGCTCAGTAATTGTGTATGATAAAAAAGATAAAGACACACTTTGGGTACGAGCGTATTATTCTGAATTTGAACGAAAAGAAATAGACCTAAGCCTAAAAAAAGTATATACCATTTTATATTCTAATGGTAATGAAGATACCATTCAGTATTTAAATGTGGATGCCATTGATTATTGTACATTCGGAAATTCGAAACCATTTCGAGTGAAAATTCGAAATATTTTGAATGATAATTACACTTACTTTTATGTTAAAAAAGCGGATGCTTCTCGGGTGTATGGATTGGAATTAGAGCATATTTTATCTCCATATAATTTAAATTTTTTAGTCTATGAAGGCACCTTGATAGAAGAGCATATTGCAGGTATTCCGGGAGATGTTTTCATCAAAGAAATGCTACCCAATTGCACACCTCTAGAAAAAGCACAGATTGCGAAAGAGTTTGTAAAGTTTAATGAGCGTTGTATGATTCGTTTGTTGGGAGATATGCGCTCGTACAATTATGTGATTGTTCCTATACACGATTTTGATCATGTGGTGTATCGAATTAGAGCTATTGATTTTGATCAACAATCTTTTGAAGGAAAGTTTAAAGTATACTACCCACAGTTTTTCAAGGAAAATTTTTTAATGGTTGCTTTGGTTGGAGACAAGTTGCAAAAAACTTCCATCGAACAATATAAATTAGAAGAACGATCAATTGTTGCAAAACGAATGTTAAGTTCTGAAAACAGAGTGAATGATTTATTAGCCTGCATGAAAGAAGATGCAATTTCTACACAGGAAAAGGTTGTATTATTGAAAAAGGAAATTCATGATTTTACGCGCGACCTTCATTTTAAAAAGAGCAAAAATATGGGCGAAATTTTAGAAACGGCATTGCAATTTGTAAAACGAAATTATAAAAATGTGAGTACAATGTAAAGCTATTTTTAATAGTGATTAAAACCTCATAAAAGCTTCAACTATCGACCATTTTTCGATCGTACACTTTCAATAATTACTGTAGAAAGGATCAGTAACCCTCCCCAAAATGTAGCTGAAGTAGGGACTTCATGTAAGAATATAAAGGCAAATATAATTCCGAAAATAGGCTGAACGCTATTGATGATACTTGCCGTACTTGCCGCAAAATATTTCAAACTTTTTATAAACAAGGTGTGTCCAATTGCCGTGGTTAAAAGCGCTAGCAGAAGCACAAAAGGAAACTGTGTTTGAATTGCTGAGGTATCCATAAAATATAAAACAGGCGCCAAGACAATGGACAACACAAGCAGTTGGTAAAACATCAACATGGTTCCGTTATACGTACTTACGTGTCGTTTTAAAATTAGTATTCGAAGCGAGTAACAGACCGCAGAAAACAACCCTAATAAAATGCCTTTTACATGCGAGTTTTCCAAATTAAATTCAGGAGCAAGGATGTAAATCCCTAGCAATATTAAGAATCCTAAAAGAAGGTGTATTGGTTTTAATTTTTGGTTAAAAAAAAGCGGTTCCAACAATGCCGTTATCACAGGAAACGCAAATAAAGACAACATTGCCAATGCCACATTAGAAAATTTTAAGGCATAAAAATAGCTAACCCAATGCACTCCTAAGAGGAGAGCAGCCAACAGAAAAGAGCGCTTATCTTTTGTTGATTTTATACGAAGATCAATCTTTTTATATCGGCAATACACATATAATACTACAACGGCAATACCACAACGCCACCAAATAATTACAGGCGGAGGCATGGCAATAAATTTCCCTAAAACCCCAGAAGTACTTATTAAAAGTGTTGCGATTAGCAGCTCAACAAGATGTTGTAGATGTGTTTTTTGCATTTAAATTTTCTTTAAAATCGTTAAGGCTTTCACCACGGAATCAATCCTGATAAAAGTAACCAATAAACGCAAACCATTTTTGGTCTGTTTTTCTTTCATTACACAACTTTTGCTGTTTTGTTGGATGTATTTTAGCATGTTGGTAAAACTGTATGTTTGATAAAAAGGACTTTGCTGATCGGCTATAAAATAACCCAACATTCGTTGTTGTTTTAAAATCACTTTTTCTAAACCGAGTTTTTTTGCCAACCATTTGATACGAACACTGTCTAATAGATCCACAACTTGGGTTGGAATTTCGCCAAATCGATCCACCAATTTTGATTCAAATTCTGCGAGTTCATTTTCTGTTTTTAGCGTTCCCAATTCGCTGTATAAATTTAACCGCTCAGAGATTACATTGATATAATCATCTGGAAAAAGGATTTCAAAATCCGTATCAATCTGTACTTCTTTTACAAATTCTTTCGGAATAGAAGCATCTGTAGGATACAGCTCTTTAAATTCATTTTCTTTGAGCTCTTCTACGGCTTCTTGTAGTATTTTTTGATACGCGTCAAAGCCAATATCATTGATAAATCCGCTTTGTTCACCTCCTAATAAATCTCCAGCTCCACGAATTTCAAGATCTTTCATTGCAATGTTTAATCCGCTTCCTAGATCAGAAAATAATTCCAATGCTTCTATTCGTTTTCGGGCTTCATCGGTCATCATATGATAAGGTGGTGTGATAAAATAACAGAAGGCTTTTTTGTTAGATCGACCCACTCTACCACGCATTTGATGCAGATCAGAAAGACCAAAGTTATTGGCATTATTGATGAAGATCGTATTGGCGTTTGGCACATCTAACCCACTTTCTACAATGGTAGTAGAAACCAATACATCAAATTCATTATTCATAAAACCAAGCATTAATTCTTCTAGTTTTTTACCTTCTATTTGCCCATGGCCGATTCCAATTTTTGCATCGGGCAATAAGCGTTGCAACATGCCAGCAACTTCCTTAATGTTTTCGATTCTATTGTGGATAAAAAATATTTGTCCGCCTCTTGAAATTTCATACGAAATGGCATCTCTAATAATTTCTTCGCTAAAGCGGATGACATTCGTTTCTATAGGATGTCGATTTGGAGGAGGTGTATTGATGACCGATAAATCTCTTGCTGCCATCAAACTAAATTGCAGGGTTCTTGGAATTGGAGTTGCCGTTAGTGTTAAGGTGTCAACATTTTCTTTGATGGTTTTTAGTTGGTCTTTTACGGCGACACCAAATTTTTGTTCTTCATCAATAATCAACAAGCCCAACTCTTTAAAAACGATGCGCTTATTGGTCAATTGGTGTGTGCCAATAACAATGTCTACACTTCCGTTTGCCAATCCATCGATAACGGAATTTTTCTGTTTGGTAGTTCTAAACCTGTTTAGATACTCTATGGTAACAGGAAAGTTTTTTAAGCGTTCTGTAAAGGTCTTAAAATGTTGAAAAGCAAGAATCGTTGTCGGTACTAAAATGGCAACCTGTTTGCCATTGTCAACCGCTTTAAAAGCAGCTCTAATGGCAATTTCTGTTTTCCCAAAACCAACATCACCACACACCAACCGATCCATGGGCTGCTCTTTTTCCATATCTGTTTTTACATCTTGTGTTGCTGTAAATTGATCGGGTGTGTCTTCATACATAAAACTGGCTTCTAGCTCATGTTGAATGTGTGTGTCTGGTCCAAATTGAAAGCCTTTTTTAAGCCTTCTTTTGGCATATAATTGTATTAGGTTAAAAGCAATTTGCTTAATTCTGGATTTTGTTTTTTGTTTGATTTTTTTCCAAGCACCAGAACCTAATTTATATATTTTCGGAGCCTTTCCGTCTTTTCCGTTGAATTTAGAAATTTTATGAAGCGAGTGGATGCTGATGTATAGAATGTCTCGATCGCCATAAATTAACTTGATGGCTTCTTGTTTGTTTCCAGCTACTTCAATTTTTTGTAAGCCACCAAAGCGCCCAATTCCATGGTCCATATGCGTTACATAATCACCAACTTCTAAGTTGTTTAGTTCTTTTAGGGTGATGGATTGCTTTTTTGCATAGCCATTTTTCAATCGGAATTTATGATACCTTTCAAAGATTTGATGATCGGTATAACAGACTATTTTTTCATCTTCGTCTATAAATCCTTGGTGCAATGAAAAGACAATGGTTGTGTAATGTACCTCTTGTTCTGCATCGTCAAAAATATCATGAAACCGTTGTGTTTGTTTGTCGTTTGCACAGAAAATATAATTGGTAAACCCGTTGGAGTGATGCGCATTTAAATCGTCAATCAACAAGTTGAATTGTTTGTTAAAAGAAGGTTGTGGTTTGGTTTTAAATGAAATCTGTTTTAGAGAATTATTCGTAGAAGACCCAAAATCTACCCATGTAAAATCGTGCAATTGATTTGTAATGAACGCTCCGTTGCAAAACAATTCTGATGGTGTTCCACGCTTAATGGTGCTAGACAGCTCTTCAAAAGCAACCATAGATTTGTCATAAAAAAGATCTAGCCGCTCTGAAAGCATGTCAATATTACGAGTAAAAATAACTGTTTTTGCAGCAATGTATTTGAGGAAGCTTACTCGATTTTCTTGCAGTTTTTTATTTTCAATATTTGGAAGAATGCTGGCTTTTTTCAGTTTTTCATTAGAAAGTTGTGTGGCAACATCAAAGGTTCTGATGCTGTCAATTTCATTGCCAAAAAACTCGATGCGATACGGTTCGTCATTTGAAAAAGAAAACACATCTATAATTCCGCCACGCACAGAAAACTCTCCAGGTTCTGTAACAAAATCTACCCGATTAAAATGGTACTCGAAGAGCATTTCGTTGATGAAATCGAGCGAGACCTGTTCGCCCACCGCAATTTTTAAGGTATTTTTTTCGAGCTCTTTCTTGGTGACCACTTTTTCAAAAAGTGCATCGGGGTAGGTAACAATTAGGGCAGGTTTTTTTTGAGAATTGATTCTGTTTAAAACTTCGGATCGCAGCAGTACATTGGCATTGTCTACCTCGTCTATTTGATAAGGTCTTCGATAAGAACCCGGGTAGAACAGCACATTTTTTTCTCCTAATAATTGCTCAAGGTCGTTTAAATAATAAGCGGCTTCTTCTTTATCATTAAAAATAAGTAAAAAAGGTTTTTCAGCCTCTTTAAAACTTTCTGAAATAACAAAAGACAACGACGATCCTGCCAAATTCGTTATTTGAAAATGGTGTTGTTCGTGTTGTAATTCTTCTAAAACCTGCGTTATTTTTGCAGATTTTTTGTAATGATTTACAATAATCTGTTCACTCAATGGTACTAGTTTTGCACAAAGGTATTAATATGATTAATCTTCTGCCCTTAATTTTAGTATTAAAAATAAAGAAAGTAAGACGTTATAGTTGAAAAACAGTAGTTTTGATGTTATAATGAGTTTAAAAACATATAGTGTTCTCTTTTTTCTGATTTCCTCGACAATGCTTACTGCTCAGAACAGTGAGAATAGAGAAACTGCCAGCATTGGCGTTTCTTTAATAAAGTTTTCTAATGAAGACGCAAAATATATTGGTGACAGGTATCTATTACAAGTTCCGAGAGTAAATTTTTCAAAATATTTATTTTATGGAATCACTTTAGATGCGTCTATTGAATTTACCTCTTTTTCTAATCTGGTGGTTATTCAAAATCGCGTAAGGTATTTTTCTATTAGTGGCGCAATTTTATACGACTTTAATAGATCCACAGAAAAAATAATACCGTATATACTCGTAGGAGCGTCTATTGTAGATACAGGGCGTATTTCTACTCCTACAATTAATTTTGGAGGAGGGTCTACCTGGTGGTTTTCAGAGAGCTGGGGCGTAAAATCAGAAGTAATTTATAAATACTCTTTAGAGAGTTTTGAAAGTATGAGATCTCATTTCCAGTTTTCTACCGGAATTGTGTATAGTTTTGGGTTTTAAAAATAAGTGCTAAATCCAAAGAGCCAAGAAGCTTTCATTGCAGGGGCGTTTCCTAGCACATCTCTTTGCCATTGGTATCGATAGTTTAATCTAAAAACAGATTGAGAGGTTGGTCTAAAGCTAATCGCTGGAGTAATTGCCCATAAATCATCACCAATATTAGTCAGGGTTTCGTTAAATGTTCCAAGATTCCAATCTACATAATCTAGTCGAAGTGCCAGATTTAAACTGGCTTTTTCCCAATCCAATATTTTACGTTTGAGAATGGGTTGTACAATGTCAAGAAAAAATCCTTGTTGTTTGTTGCCGTATTGTTGTGTGTATGTTTCCGGCACATCGATTGAAATAAATGCGTATTCACCAACAATATAGGTTCCTGTTTTTTTAAGGGTTGTATTAAAATCAACAGCAAACACGTGTAGTTTTCGTTTCTTGTCTAACACAATACCATCTTCTTCAAATTTGTTGTAGACACCTCCCATGTACGAGAATCCTAGTTCTCCAATTTTTCTGTTTTTAATGGCGATTTTCCCAGAGAAAAGTGCTTTTCCACTATTGCTTTCTTCAAAGCGCTCTTCGTTTTCTTTTGCCGCAGGTAAAAAGGTTTTGTTTTCTGTGTTATTGATAATCGTATTGTCAAAGCCATTTGTCATATAGGCTTCATATCCTAAGATCCAGTTTCCTTTATAGGTTTTTCCATAGATACCAAAACCAGCATTAGACCAAGTAGCGGGTAACATTTCACTTGCCATATTTGGGCGTTCAACAAACTCCCATTTAGGGCCATCGTGATTTTGATTGAAAGCACCAATAGGATTCATGATGATCCCTCCTCTTAAATTTAAGGCAGGATGAAGCGCGACATCTATAGAAGCAAATTCGATCCCTATTTCTTTTGTTCCGTCTTCAAATTCGATTTCTGAAAGAAATTTGATTCGTTTTGAAATCGTGGCAGACATAAATAGCGTTAGTCGTCGTGCTTGAAATGACAGTCCTTCTGAAACACCATCTTGGGAACTGTATATAGAATTGGCTTCTAGATAACCACCCAATGCTACAGGGACTTTTCCTGATTTTAAAAATGGACGGTTGTAGGTGGCATCCATATTTAATTGTGTCGCAGAAGTATCTATTTTGATACGTGCAATACTGGCGCTTGTTTTTTGACTATGCAAATGGCTGATAGTGATTAACAGTATTCCAAGGATGTATATTTTAGGATTGTAGTATGTAGATGTTTTCATTGTCTGATGCTATTTCAAATGTTTTTAAATTGGTTTCTGCTGGGCCTTCTAAAACGGCGCCTTCTACTGAAAATTCACTCCCGTGACAAGGACATGTATAGATTCCTCCACCGACATTCAGTTCGCAGCCTCTGTGAGTACAGCGTAATAAGGATGCGATATAGGTGTCAGGACCTGTTTTGTAGAGACAAATTGGGAAATTCATCTCTGTGGTTTTTACCAACACAAAGTCTCGAGGTGTTTTTTTGTCTTTGATTCCTTGCCAAAAGGCTGCTTTTTTTACCACCAACCGATTGCGTTTTTTTGTAACAGGAGCGTAATAAATAGCCGCTGCACATGACTGTAGTGTTCCTACTAATAGTGGGAGGCCAATAGCGGAATAACAACACGTTTTTAAAAATTTTCTACGCTCCATTTATAGTGATTCTAAAAATTCAAGAAGCTGTTGTTGTTCCGTTTCAGAGAGTTGTTTGTAACTGTTTTTAGATTGCGAGGCTTCTCCTCCATGAACTAGTATCGCTTTTTCAATACTTGTTGCACGTCCGTCATGCATTAAAAAGTAACTTCCTCCTTGAGAGTCTTTAGATAATCCAAGCCCCCAAAGAGCTGGCGTTTTCCATTCGCTTGCGGTTGCAAAACCTTCTGTATACCCGTCATCTAATGCTGCACCCATATCGTGTAACAATAAGTCTGTATAAGGATGAAATTCTTTGTTTGATAAAACATCAATTGTAGAAAACCCCGTTTGTAATGTTGGCGTATGACAGCTTGCGCAGTTAATTTGCGTAAAGAGTTGTTCTCCTTTTAAAACGTCAGCATCAGATGCATCTCTACGGAGAGGCGCTTTTAGTGTTTTCAAGTAAAATACAACATCATTTACTTGTCCGGTGGCTACTTCTGGGTCAATCTCTAATCCGCTATACGTATCTATAGATTCAAATACAGAGGCGATTCCCATATCTTGACTGTAGGCTTCTACGGTTTGTTGTAATAAGTTATAAGCGTTTCCCTTTTTCCCAAATCGAGTGATGTATTTTCCATTGTTAGAAACGGTATTGGGTCTCAATTGTGCTTTTGCATACTCAGGGATGTTGTTCCAGTGAGGCACACCACTTATTCCATCATTATCGCTATCATTCGGATCCGATAAAGAAATAAGATATGCATCGCTTACGGCGTCTAAAAGACCAAGTCCCGTTACTGCCGGAGCAAGTAGTTTTGAAAATGTTGCTCCTGCCGGAAGCTGTTCAGGTTGATAACCAGGAATTGCTTTATTTTGTAGTTGCGGACCTCCTTGGTTTAAAAACTGGTTTCCTGTTGCGTCTGTTTGTCCAAAACGTGTAAACCCAATAAAAGGATGACCTTTGCCATCTCCAGCGTGACAACTTGCACAACTATTGGCATTGAAAAGAGGTCCAAGACCTTTTTCTACAGTAAAAATATCATCACCAAAAGCTTCATCACCTTTTAGAAATTGAATTTGTTGTTCGATAGAAAGACCTTCCATTGGCCCGTCCAAAAGCGTATTTTCTTCTGGAGCAAAAGGCATGGTTTTATCGCATGAAACCATGAGTAAGAGAATGAATGCAGTAAGGGTTAAAAAAGAAAAACGAGCTGTTTTCATTGTTTATGAGTGTAAAATTTACGCAAATATAAAATAATTTTTAGACAACTCTAAAAATATTTTCAAATAAGTTGATAAAAAACGTATCTTTGTCGGTATAAAAAAGAGAATATGTTTACGTTTTCTGAAGAGAATTATTTAAAAGCCATCTATCATTTAAGTTTGCAATCTGAAAAAGGAGTTAGTACCAATGCGATTGCAAAAAAAATAGAGACAAAGGCGTCATCTGTTACAGATATGATAAAAAAGCTAGCCGAAAAGAAGGTGTTGGTTTATAAGAAATATCAAGGAGTTTCTTTGACAGACAATGGTAAAAAGAGGGCTGCTTTAATTGTTAGAAAGCACCGATTATGGGAAGTTTTTTTGGTTGAAAAATTAAATTTTAATTGGGATGAAGTGCATGATGTTGCTGAACAATTAGAGCATATCAAATCACAAAAACTCATCGATGAAATAGACGCTTTGTTAGGTTTTCCAACAGTAGATCCACATGGAGATTTAATTCCAGACAAAGACGGGAATTTACATCCCACAAAAAAACGCTTGTTATCGTCTTTCGAAAAAAACGAAAGCGGTATTTGTACAGGTGTACACGATTCTTCATCAGCCTTTTTGCAGTTTTTAGACAAACAAGGAATTGCGTTGGGGAAACAAATCACGGTGATAGCGAAAGAGCCTTTTGACGATTCAATAACTATCAAAATAGATAATAAAGAGATGACGATATCAAAAAAAATAGCCACTAATTTATACCTAAAAACAGATGAACACCTATAGCCCTACATCTGCTCTTCTGTTGTTTTTGGCGCTAATGATAGTGCTGTATTTTTTATTTAGACCCAACAGAGGGATTTATTATCTGTTAAGAAAAACGAAGAAATCAAATGCAAAAACCGTGATTGAAGATGTTTTAAAGTTGCTTTATCACAATCAAGCTTCTAACAATACCTTAAATGCAAATGATTTGACAAACCATCTAAAGTATGGCAATCGATTACTGATAGAAAGCATCAGTAAAATGATAGAGAAGAAACTCATCTTTATGGAAGGAGATGCGCTTAAACTTTCTGAATTGGGAAATGAATATGCTTTGCAAATAATTAGAGCCCATCGATTGTGGGAAAAATTCCTGTCTGAAAAAACAGGTTTTCAAAAAGAAGAATGGCACGAGCGAGCAGAGAAAAAAGAACACGAGTTAAGTGTTGATGAAACCAATCAATTGGCAGCTCTTTTAGGAAATCCAAAATTTGACCCTCATGGAGATCCAATACCAACCAGCACAGGTAGAGTTGCATTTAAAAAAGGAACTCCTCTTTCTGAATTATCGGTAGATACCGTCGGTAGAATTATTCATATAGAAGATGAGCCAGAGATTATTTACAAACAGATTTTAGCCGAAAAAATCTATTTAGATTCTCAAATACGGATTGTTGAAAAAGACGATTCACGAATTGTGTTTCATTCTGAAGGAGAAAAATTTGTATTGGCACCCATTGTTGCAGGAAACATCACTATTTCTGTTTTAGAAAACAATGTTCTTATTCAAGAAAACACCACACGTCTTTCTAGTTTAAAGGCAAATGAGACGGCAAAAATTATTGGATTATCTAAAGAATGTAGGGGAGAAAATAGACGGAGATTACTGGATTTAGGTTTTGTAAAAGGCGCAACAGTTGGTATTGATTTGATGAATCCGCTAGGAGATCCTACCGCTTTTTTGATAAAGGGAACTACCATTGCATTGAGAAATAATCAAGCGTCAAAAATTTTAATTAAAAAAAACGAACATGGAAAAACAACCACATAGCGCTTGCGATACCTGTTCGCATTTTAATGCCGACGGACTGAAAAAGTTGGGCGTTAAAATTGCTGATTTTGATTTTGTCGTTGCCCTTGCGGGGAATCCAAATACAGGAAAGAGTACCGTATTCAATGCGTTAACAGGATTGAGACAACATACAGGAAATTGGCCTGGAAAAACAGTAACAAGAGCAGAAGGCGCTTTTGAGTATGAGAAACAGAAATATAAATTGATTGATTTGCCAGGAACGTATTCGTTGCTTTCTACTTCTGAAGATGAAGAAGTGGCACGAAATTTTATTCTTTTCGGCAAGCCAACCGTAACGGTTATTGTAGTAGATGCTAGTAGATTAGAGCGAAATTTAAACTTAGCCTTGCAAATTTTAGAAATTACAGACAACGCGGTTTTGTGCTTGAACTTGATGGATGAAGCCAAGCGAAATCAGATAGAAATAGACACGCGTGCATTGTCAAGAGACTTAGGAATTCCGGTTGTGGCTACAAGTGCACGGTATAAAGAAGGGATTCCTGAGTTGATTCAAACAATTAGCGAATTGGCGAATAATAAGATCCAATGCACTCCACATAAAATAAAAAATATCCCCCAAGATATTTCAAATGCAGTACAAGAATTAAGTACCTCCATAGAAAAAGAATACCCAGATATTTCAAATAGCAGATGGATCGCTTTGCGATTGTTAGAAGGAGATACACAGATTATAGAAGCCTTAAAAACAGGGACCTTTATTTAAAAGAAGATGCAAGAGAAAAACGTAGCACATATCATTGCCTTATCAAAAGAGCTTCGCTGGCAAATTGGCGATGATTTTCACGATAGCTTGGCAGAAAGTATTTATGCAGATGCTTCAAAAATTGTAGAAGGATCCGTGACAAAAGGCGATCAAAAAAGCACCTTTAGAATCGATTCTAAAATAGATAAAATAGTAACGAGCAAGATTTGGGGCTTTCCACTCATGCTTTTTATTTTAGGCGTTGTTCTTTGGTTGACAATCATTGGCGCTAATTATCCGTCAGGAATGTTAGCACAATTATTACTAGACACGTTTCACCCCTTATTAAAAGAAGGTGCTTCAACGATTGGGCTTCCTTGGTGGCTGGACGGTTTTTTGATTGATGGTGTGTACTTAGCGGTTGCTTGGGTAATTGCTGTAATGCTGCCTCCAATGGCAATATTTTTTCCGCTTTTCACCTTGTTAGAAGATTTTGGGTATTTACCAAGAGTTGCCTTTAATATGGACTATCTCTTTAAAAAATCGGGTGCTCATGGGAAGCAAGCATTAACGATGAGCATGGGCTTTGGTTGTAATGCCGCAGGTGTTGTTGCTACTCGTATTATTGATAGCCCAAGAGAGCGACTGATTGCGATTATTACCAATAATTTTTCGTTGTGTAATGGGCGTTGGCCAACACAAATATTACTAGCAACTATTTTTATTGGCGCAGTAGTTCCATCAACCTATTCAAGCTTAGCTTCTTTATCTGCCGTCATCGGAATTGCCGTTTTGGGAATCTTTTTTATGTTTTTCTTTTCGTGGGCCTTGTCTAAAACCGTTTTAAAAGGAGAGGTTTCTACATTTAATTTAGAATTACCTCCATACCGACCACCGGTATTTTGGAAAACGATTTACACATCACTCATCGATAGAACCTTGATTGTTTTATGGCGCGCAATTATTTTTGCAGCACCTGCAGGAGCAGTAATTTGGTTGATTTCTAATATTTATATCGGTGATGAAAGTATTGCGCTTTGGACAATTCATTCTTTAGATGGCTTTGGCTTTTTATTGGGACTAAATGGCGTTGTCTTGTTGGCATATATTGTAGCAATTCCTGCCAATGAAATTGTAATACCCACCATATTGATGCTTACCGTAATGGCTACCGGAATTCCTGGAGGAGAAGGTGTTGGGGTGATGTTTGAATTGGATTCTGTCACAGCAACTGCTGACATATTAAAAGCAGGAGGCTGGACTTTATTAACAGCTGTTAATGTGATGTTGTTTAGCTTGTTGCACAACCCATGTAGCACAACAATTTATACGATTTACAAAGAAACGAATAGTGCAAAATGGACCATTGTTGCCTCTGTTTTACCTGTTATTGCAGGGTTTATAATTACATTCTTAGTAGCACAAATCTGGAGAATTTTAGGATAGCGCATCGGATTTTTTAGCATAAGATAATTTATTAAAAGCCATACACATGTGTGTGGCTTTTTGTATTTTGCACTAAAATAACTTTGTGTCAAAGCCCTCAACTTTTCAGGTTTATAATGCCTCTGCAGGAAGCGGAAAAACGTTTACGCTTGTAAAAGAGTACTTAAAGGTGGTGTTGCAGTCAGAAGATCGATTCGTGTTTCAGCGAATTTTAGCAATCACGTTTACCAATAAAGCTGCCGCCGAAATGAAAGAGCGGATCTTGGATAATTTACACGCTTTTTCTAAAGGAAAAGAAACGGATATTTTACCAAAAATCATAGCGGAAACAACCCTTGATAAAGAGGTAATTCAGCAAAGAAGTCGTCAAATTTTAGAAGTAATATTACAGAATTATAGCGCCTTCGGGATTACAACGATTGATAGTTTTACACATAGAATCATCAAAAATTTTGCACATGATCTAGGATTGAACCTTAATTTTGAAGTAGAATTAGATACCGCTACATTGTTAAGTCAAGCGGTAGATGTATTGATTTCTAAAATTGGAATTGATACTGATATTACAAAAACATTGATCGATTTTTCATTAGAAAAAGCCAATGAAGATACTTCTTGGGATATTTCAAGAGACCTAAATGAGTTTGCGAAAATTCTATTGAATGAACGTGATGCGGATCATTTTAAAAAGCTGTCCAAAAAAACAGTAGGAGATTTTATCGTGCTAAAAAAGAACTTGACAGCACATCAAAAGGTACTGGAAAAGAGGTTTCAAGAAATAGGGGTTCAAGGATTAGAAATTATTGAAACGATGCAATTGAATCACACTGATTTCTATCGGTCAATGTTGCCCAAACATTTTTTGGCATTGTCAGATTCTGTAGAAAAAGCGAAGTTTTTTGAAGCTTCGAAACTGAGAGAAAGAATCGAAGAAAACCTGTTTTATGCACAATCAAAATCGGAAGATATTAAAACAGCCATTGAAGAAATTCTACCAGAATTACTCGCTTTATACTTAGAATCAGAAAGCTGTTATCAAGAATATTTACTGCATAAATTAGCACTAAAAAGCGTGATTCCATTAGCTGTTTTAACAAAGGTACATGCCGAATTAACAACGATAAAAGAAGAGAGTAATATTCGTTTAATTACAGAGTTCAATCAGTTAATTTCAGACCATATAAAAGGCCAGCCAGCGCCATTTATTTACGAAAGAATTGGGCAAAAATTCATGCATTATTTTATTGATGAAATGCAAGATACTTCGGTATTGCAATGGCAAAATTTAATTCCGTTAATAGACAATGCTTTGGCGCAAGAACACAGCAATTTGTTATTGGTTGGCGATGGGAAACAGGCTATTTATAGATGGCGAGGTGGTAAAGCAGCACAGTTTATAAACCTAGGTTCTTTAGAAGAAACTTCTGTGAAAACAAACCCTTTTCAAGTACAAAAAGAGGTAAAAGAATTAGAGACGAACTACAGAAGTTACAGTGAAATAATTCAGTTCAACAATCAGTTTTTTCAACATGTTGCGGGCTATTTTCAAAACGAGACCTATCAGCAGTTGTTTATCAATGGGAATACCCAAAAGGAAACGGATAAAAAAGGAGGATACATCTCTATTGATTTTTTAGAAAAAGAAATTGACAAAGAAGAAAACGACTTGAAATATGCCAAGAAAGTTTTGGAAATTATTGAAAACTTAGATGCTGGTTTTTTAAGAAATGAAGTCTGTGTGCTGGTGCGGAAAAAGAGCCATGCCATCACCATTGCGAACTATTTATCCGAAAATAATATTGAGATTGTTTCTTCAGAAACCTTGTTGCTTCAAAACAGTAAAAAAGTAAACTTTATCATTGATTTATTGCAGAGTATCCAACATCCAAATGATGATGAAGCGCTTGTGGAGGTACTTTATTTTTTACACAATCATTTAGAGATACAAAAAGAGAAACAGTTGTTTTTTGAGGAATTAATAAAGCAAGAGAAAGCCGTTTTATTTACACAATTATCTGCATTCGGAATCTCTTTTGATATTCAGAATTTTCACCAGTTGCCATTTTATGAAAAGATAGAAGAAATTATCCGAAGCTTCCAATTAACCACAGCTTCAGATGCGTATTTGCAATTCTTTTTAGACCTTGTTTTTGATCACCAGCGAAAAGCAACGAGTGTTCAAGAGTTCTTAGATTTTTGGAAACTAAAGAAGAACACGCTAAGCATTGTTGCTCCAGAGGCACCCAATGCGGTTCAAATTATGACCATTCATAAATCGAAAGGCTTGGAATTTCCAATTGTTATTTTCCCACATGATATTGATATTTATTACCAGAAAGAGCCAAAAGCATGGTTGTCTAATTTGCCTTCTGATCGCTTTAACGGTTTTGATGAATTGTTGATTTCATCGTCAAAAGACATTCGAAATGTAAATGACAAAGGCGCAGAAATTTATCAAAAACAGCGAGAAGAGTTGGAGTTGGACAACTTTAATTTATTGTATGTTGCCTTCACCAGAACGATTGAACAACTGTATGTTGTTGCTGATAAAAAAGTGAATGCAAAGGGAATTGTAAATACCAATTATAGCTCTGGTGTGTTGATTGAGTATTTGCAAAATACCGATCAATGGAGTGAAGAGGTGTCGCATTATTCCTTCGGAAACAGCAAAAGAATAAGTGTTTTAAAACCCTCAACAATACCGACAGAAATTCAGCAACAATTTATAAGTACTTCTTGGAAAGACCACAACATTCATATGTTGGCGAGTTCTTCAAAATTATGGGACACGGAACAAGGAAAGGCCGTTGAATTCGGAAATTTGATTCATGAAATGATGTCGAAAATCACTACCGAATCCGCGGTAGAAAAAGTAGTAAACCAATATGTGCAACAAGGAGTTATTGATCAAGAAAAAGCCATCTCCATAACAGAAAGCATTCGTAAAATTGTCCATCACCCAAAATTAGAGGCGTATTATTCTGATGAAGTTACGGTTTTTAATGAAAGAGAAATCAGCACTGTAGATCATCAGACGATTATCCCAGACAGATTGGTTTTTAATAAAAATAACGAAGTCACAATTATAGATTATAAAACAGGAACACCACTAAAAAAGCACCATCAACAGGTATTAAAATATGAGCAAGTTTTAAAATCAATGAATTTTAAAGTGCTAAAAAAACTGTTGATATATATAGATGAAACTATTTTGGTAGAAGAAATTTAAGGTACTTTTGTAGCAGATATAAACAGGTCAACAATTACACATTCATAGTATTATGTACGGAAAGATACAAGAACATTTACAAAAAGAGCTTCAAGAAATTAAAGAAGCTGGGTTGTATAAATCAGAACGGATTATAACCTCTTCTCAAGACGCAGTCATTAAAATTTCTACAGGCGAAGAAGTGATTAATTTTTGTGCAAACAATTATTTAGGATTGTCAAATCATCCAGAGGTAATTCAGGCGGCAAAAGACGCAATGGATACCCATGGTTTCGGAATGTCATCTGTTCGTTTTATTTGCGGAACACAGGATATTCATAAAGAACTAGAAGCAACGATTGCAGAATTTTACCAAACCGAAGACACCATATTATATGCAGCAGCTTTTGATGCAAATGGCGGTGTTTTTGAACCATTATTAACCAAAGAAGACGCCATTATTTCGGATAGTTTAAATCATGCTTCTATTATTGATGGAGTTCGTTTGTGTAAAGCTACCCGTTATCGATATGATAATAATGACATGACTTCTTTAGAAGCGCAATTAATTGAAGCGAATAAACAAAACCACCGATTTAAGATCATTGTAACAGATGGTGTTTTTTCTATGGATGGAATTTTAGCGAAACTAGATAAAATATGTGACTTAGCAGACAAGTACGATGCATTGGTGATGGTAGATGAATGTCATGCGGCAGGTTTTATCGGGAAAACAGGAAGAGGTACCGTAGAGCTTAAAAACGTGATGGGAAGAGTTGACATTGTAACGGGAACATTGGGAAAAGCTTTAGGTGGCGCAATGGGAGGTTATACGACAGGTAAAAAAGAAATCATTGAAATTTTACGTCAACGATCAAGGCCTTATTTGTTTTCAAATTCATTGGCACCAGCAATTGTAGGCGCCTCTTTAAAGGTGTTTGAATTGTTATCTAATGACACCTCTTTAAGAGACCAATTAGAGTGGAATACAAATTACTTTAGAGCCGAGATGGAAAAAGCAGGTTTTGATTTGGTTGGTGCAGATGCAGCAATCGTTCCTGTAATGTTATATGATGCAAAATTAGCGCAAACAATGGCCAATTTATTACTTGAAGAAGGAATCTATGTAATTGGTTTCTTTTTCCCGGTAGTTCCTAAAGAAAAAGCAAGAATTAGAGTGCAACTTTCGGCGGCACACACTAAAGAACATTTGGATACAGCAATTCAAGCTTTTAGTAAAGTTGGAAAAATAGTAAATGTCATATAAATAAGTATATAAACCGCTTATTTTTTGCGATTTTCTCAAAATTTTTTTTGGTAGATACGTTTTATCAACTTACATTTGCATTTAATAAAGAACTTTTAATTTAAAAATTTGATAATGAAACATTTAAAAATAGCTGTGATAGCTTTATTTGCGTTGGTAACGGTAAATAGCGTAAACGCACAGGATTCAAACAACCCTTGGGCAGTAAGTTTTGGGGTGAATGCTTTAGACTATAGAGCAGGTACAGAATTGGGAGATATTGCTGAAGATTATTTTAGCACATCAGACTGGAACGTTTTATCTTCTATTTCAAGAATCTCTGTAGAAAAATATCTTAAAGATGGTTTTACTTTGCAAATGGCAGGATCATTGAATCAATTAGAATCTGACTTTTACTACGCAATTGACGCAAATGTAAAATTAGATGTAAACAAATTGGTAGCGTCTGCTTTTGGATCAACTACACAATGGTTTGACCCTTATTTATATTTAGGAGGAGGCTACACAAGTGTTAATAACACAGGTGAAGCTATGTTGAATGCAGGGGTAGGTTTTACTTCTTGGTTTACCGAAACAGTAGGATTAAACTTCCAAACAGGAGCGAAACGCCAATTTACAAATAAAGTAAAAGATCATTTTCAACATTCTCTTGGTTTGGTACTTAAATTTGGAGGAAAAGATACTGATGGAGATGGAATCTATGACAAATTTGATTCTTGTCCAGATGTTGCAGGTTTAGCAGCGTTTAATGGATGTCCAGATGCTGACGGAGATGGGATTCAAGATTCTAAAGATTCTTGTCCAAATGTTGCAGGTTTAGCAGCATTAAACGGTTGTCCAGATGCTGATGGAGATGGAATTGCTGATAAAAATGACACGTGTCCTAATGAAAAAGGATCTAAAGCAAATAACGGATGTCCAGATGCTGACGGAGATAGTATTGTTGATGGAGATGATAAATGTCCTAATGTAGCTGGACCAGCTGCAAACAGAGGATGTCCATGGCCAGATACTGACGGAGACGGAGTTTTAGATAAAGACGACAACTGTGTAAGCGTTGTAGGTCCTGCATCTAACAATGGATGTCCAGAGCCAATAATTACTGAAGAAGCTAGTAAATCAATTGGAGTTTATGCTAGTTCTATATTGTTTAATACTGGGAAATCTTCTTTCAAATCAGGAGTAACTGAGCAATTGGATGCAATTGTGGGGGTTATGAGCGAATTTTCTAAAGCAAATTTTGCAATCGAAGGTCACGCTGATAGTACAGGTGGAGATGCAATAAATGCAAAAATTTCTGCTAAAAGAGCAAATGCTGTTATGAGTTATTTAGTTTCTAAAGGAGTTGATGCCTCTAGATTAACTGCTAAAGGTCATGGAGCAAGTAATCCTGTTGATTCTAATAAAACGAGAGCAGGTAGAGCTAATAATAGAAGAGTTGATATTAAAGTTTCTAACAACTAGTATATCCACTTAATACAATATCTGAAAGCCTCATAGTTCACTATGAGGCTTTTTTTATAAGCGAATTTTTTTTGAAAAAGCTATTTTATTTTATAGAATGGACCCTGTTAAACTAGACATATTAATGCAAGAATTATGAAGAATTTCAATTCACAATAAGGGTGTCAAATTGATTGCAAAATGAATAGTTTTAAGAGAAGTATTGGTGCCTGAAAAACAGCTAAAAAATAGTGTAAAACACTTTTAAAATTCCATTAAATAAATTACCTTTGCCCCCTTAAAAAGTGGGGTAAAACCCACGAAATAAAATAACTAACATTAATTAGATACTATAATGTCTACAATAACAGGTAAAGTTTCACAGATTATTGGCCCAGTAATCGATGTAGAGTTTGATACAGAAAACGGAGCGCTTCCTAAAATTTACGATTCATTAGAAATCAAAAGAGCTGATGGTTCTATATTGGTTTTAGAAGTTCAACAACATATAGGAGAAGATACATTACGTACCATCTCTATGGATTCGACTGATGGATTAAGTAGAGGAACAGAAGTAACAGCGACTGGAAACCCAATACAAATGCCAATAGGGAAAGATATCTACGGACGTTTGTTTAACGTAACTGGAGATGCAATTGACGGTTTAGGGAATTTACCAAAAGAGGGAAAAGATGGATTATCTATTCACAGAGAACCGCCTAAATTTGAAGAGTTATCTACATCTGTAGAAGTATTGTATACAGGAATTAAAGTAATCGACTTAATTGAGCCTTATTCAAAAGGAGGTAAAATTGGATTATTTGGAGGAGCAGGAGTTGGAAAAACAGTATTACTGATGGAGTTGATCAACAACATTGCAAAAGGACACGGAGGTTTATCTGTATTTGCAGGAGTTGGAGAAAGAACCCGTGAAGGAAACGATTTGTTAAGAGAGATGTTAGAATCTGGAATTATTCAATATGGTGATGATTTCATGAAGTCTATGGAAGAAGGAGGATGGGATTTGTCTAAAGTTGATAAACTTGGTATGAGAGAGTCAAAAGCAACATTTGTGTTTGGACAAATGAACGAACCACCGGGAGCACGAGCTCGTGTGGCTTTATCAGGTTTGACTATTGCAGAATATTTCCGAGATGGAGCGGGTGGATCTCAAGGGAAAGATGTCCTTTTCTTTGTTGACAATATCTTTCGTTTTACACAAGCAGGTTCTGAGGTTTCGGCTTTATTAGGACGTATGCCATCAGCCGTAGGTTATCAACCAACATTGGCAACTGAAATGGGAGCAATGCAAGAGCGTATTACTTCTACTAAAAAAGGATCTATTACATCTGTACAAGCGGTTTATGTGCCAGCAGATGATTTAACTGATCCAGCACCAGCAACAACGTTTGCGCATTTAGACGCAACAACAGTATTGTCTCGTAAAATTTCAGAATTAGGTATATATCCAGCAGTAGATCCTTTGGATTCTACTTCAAGAATTTTATCTGCTGCAATTTTAGGTGACGAGCATTATGACTGTGCAACTAGAGTAAAAGAATTATTACAACACTATAAAGAATTGCAAGATATTATTGCAATTTTAGGAATGGAAGAATTATCCGAAGAGGATAAATTAGCAGTTCATAGAGCTCGTCGTGTACAACGTTTCTTATCTCAGCCTTTTCATGTTGCTGAGCAATTTACTGGAATTCCAGGTGTATTGGTTGATATTAAAGATACGATCAAAGGATTTAATATGATTATGGACGGTGAGTTAGATAAATATCCAGAAGCGGCATTTAACTTAAAAGGCTCAATTCAAGACACGATTGATGCTGGTGAGAAAATGTTAACTGAAGCGTAAAACTAGTTTTGAGTGATGAGTTTTGAGTTATGAGTTAACGAAAGACCGAATACGAAAGATTAAAAACTATAAAAGAGATGTTTTTAGAAATTGTAACCCCAGAAGCTGTTTTATTTTCATCAGATATTGATTCTATTTCAGTACCTGGTTTAAATGGTGACTTTCAAATGTTAAATAATCACGCGGCAATTGTTTCTATATTAAAAAAAGGAACTATTGGTATTCATGTACACACTCAAGAGCATTTAGAATTAAATGAATTGAATGAACAGTTAGTCCCTCACACCGATGATGCTAAAATTTTAACATTACAGATTAATTCTGGAACTATTGAAATGAAAAACAATAAAGTGATTTTATTGGTTGAGTAAATTTCATTGAATATAAAAAGTAAAAAATCCTCGTTAATTAACGAGGATTTTTTTTGCTCTTTTGTTAAAATACTCTTAAAATCTAGCGTAAAATTTGCTATGTTGTTTGTTTTAAGGAACTTTAGCTTTTTATAGCAACAAACCAATCTGCATATCGTATGAAAAATTTCAAATGGCTGTTCGTCTTCATTTTTATAACGAACATCATATCTGCTCAAGAACGTCCAACACCAAACTACAGACAAGCGGCAAAATACTCACCAAAAAACTTAGCAAAACTAGTGCATTCAACGACAGTCAGTCCACATTGGCTGAAAAGAGGGAATCGTTTTTGGTATCAATATAAAACCTCCGAGGGCTCTAATTATTATTTAGTAGATGCTGATAAAAGAACGAGAACAGCGTTGTTTGACAATGCTAAAATGGCAAAGTGGTTGACAGAAATCACAAAAGACCCTTATGATGGGCAACATTTACCTCGTTTTAGTTTTAAGTTTAATAAGAGCGAAACAGCCATTCGTTTTCGAGTTACTTCAACAGAAGAAGTTGAAGTTATTGATGATAAAAAAGTAGCAAAAAAAACAGATTCTATCAAAAAGAAGGAGACGAAGAAGAAAAAACCTAAAAAAGAGAAGAAGGTTTATCACTTAGAATATAGATTGGGAGGCAACGGGTTGACGATTATCGACAACAAGAAAAAAGAAAAAGAGAAATGGAAGAAATGGGCAAACATCGCTCCAGATAGCTCGATCGTTTTATACTCTAAAAACTTCAATATATATTGGATGGATAAAGTGAATTTTTTAAAGTCTGTAAAAGATGAAAAAGATTCAACTATTGTAGAAAATCAATGGACCAAAGATGGTGTAGAGCATTTTGGTTATGGCGGAGGAGGAAGAGGAGAAAATAATGAAACTAAAAAGAAAAATAAAGACAAGCGAAAAGGAATTTGGGGAACTTGGTCTCATGATTCTAAAAAGTTTGTATTTCAAAAATCAGATTCTAGACATATTAAAGATCTGTGGGTTATCAATTCGGTTAAAAGCAAAAGACCCGTCTTAGAAACCTATAAATATCACATGGCTGGAGAGCAAGAATATTATAAATCAGAATTATTGATTTTTGATATATTGTCTAAAGGAGTTACAAAAGTAGCATTGGATACGATTAAACAACAGAGTATTTCGGTATATAGAGCACCAAGAAAACAATCGAGTAGAGACGATGATTTTAGACCTTCATTATTGTTGTCAAAAAAAGGGAAGGTCTATTTTAGTGTAATCAGCAGAGATCGGAAAAAATTAGACATCTGCGTGGCAGATATCGAAACTGGAAAAGTGACGGTTTTAATAGAGGAGCGATTTAATACCTACATCGAATCTAGACCTTTGATTTTATTCAACAATGAAACCGAAATGTTGCATTGGGCAGAACGTGATGGATGGGCACATTTTTATTTATATGACGCTAAAGGAAATTTAAAAAATCAAATTACAAACGGAGATTACCATGTAGCTGGTTTTTCTGGTTTGGACGAAAAAACAAGAACGCTGTATTTTACAGCAAATGGGGTCAATAAAAATCAAGATCCTTATTTTGCTCATACATATAAAATCAATTTAAGAGGAACGGGAATGCGTACCTTAAATGCTGGTGATTATACATCAAGAACTAGCATGGCAGATTCTAACAAGTATTTTGTTTCTAATTATTCAAGAGTAAATACGGTTCCGAAATCTGAATTACGTTCAGCAGATGGAAGGTTAGTTATGAAATTAGAAGAAGCAGATTTATCTCAGCTTTTTGCGACGGGTTATAAATTTCCAGAGCCTTTCAAAGTGAAAGCGGATGATGGAATTACAGACATTTACGGTGTTATGTACAGGCCTTTTGATATGGATACTACAAAAGTATACCCATTATTAGAATATGTGTATCCTGGACCGCAAACGGAAGCTGTAAACAAGTCTTTTTCTTACAGAATGGATCGTTTAGATAGAATGGCGCAAGTTGGTTTTGTTGTGATTACATTAGGAAATCGAGGAGGACATCCAGATCGTTCTAAATGGTATCACAATTATAGTTATGGAAATTTAAGAGATTATGGCTTGGCAGATAAAAAATATGTTGCAGAACAATTGGCAAACAAACATCGTTATATAGATCTTTCTAAAGTTGGAATTTACGGTCATTCTGGTGGTGGATTTATGTCTACAGCAGCCATGTTAGTATATCCAGATTTCTTTAAAGCAGCAGTTTCATCTGCAGGAAATCATGACAACAATGTGTATAATAGTTGGTGGAGTGAAACACATCATGGTGTAAAAGAAGAAATAGACGAGAAAGGTAAAATTACCTACAAGTATAAAATTGCTACCAACCACTCAATTGCAAAAAACTTAAAGGGTCATTTAATGTTGATTCATGGAGATGTCGATAACAATGTACATCCGGCAGGAACAATTAGAATGGCAAATGCATTGATTAAAGCCAACAAGCGTTTTAAATTTATGACCATGCCAGGACAACGCCATGGTTTTGGAAACATGACAGAATATTCTTTCTGGCTACGTGCAGATCATTTTAGCAAATACTTTTTAGGAGTTGAGGCTACGAGTGTCGATATCACAGAAATGAATAGAGACCAACCCAAAAACAAATAAGAGTTTTCTATACAAACTAAAAAACACCGAATAGTAAGTTCGGCGTTTTTTCAGTCTTAAAAGGAAGATGAATTATTTTTTATCCAACCACTCTTTTCTGTTTTTTAGAATTTCTGGACTCACTTCCATTCCTGCTTTTTCAAAAGACAGAATGGTGTATCTAGGGCTTTTAATCAGCGTTACCTTAGCGGTTCTTAATTGGTTGTATCTACTGTATTTAATTGTTGCTTTCTCTCCAATAGTATAGTTCGCTAAAATTGATTGTACGGAGTTTTTTTCATTCACAACATAGGTGTCGATTGCAATAATTTTGTCACCAGTAGTTAAACCTGCTTTATAAGCTGGAGTTCCAATTTGAGCATTATTTTTTACAACTCCATTAGAAGTAGCAACACCTAACATTACTTTTTTGCTGTCTTGTGTTAAAATAAGTCCCACTCTTTTAAATAGAGGGTCGTAATTTGGCATGGCACTTTTATAGATAAAATTGGCAAAGAAATAGTCTCCAAATAATTCTCCAGCATAGTTGTTTAAAGCTTTATTTAAATCAGTAATAGTATAAGGGTTTTCTGTTTTACCATAGGTTTTCCAAACAGATTTCATATATCCGTCTAAGGTCAAGTTTTCTTTTTGATTGCGTAAATCTAAATCCAATGCCAATCCAAGAACACTGCCATATGAATAGTACGAAATAAAAGTATTTCCTCTATTTACAGGGTCCACAGAAGTGGCAGCATCTACAAATGGCGCTTGATAGCTCATCTCAATTGGATTAAAAAAGGCTCTTCCTGGAGAATTCCAAACATAGTTAAAAGTTCTTCCTAAGGTGTTTATATACTCTTCTGGAGAGATGATGCCTGCTCTACATAAAATCAAATTGGTGTAATAGCTCGTAAACCCTTCAGCAAACCATAATTCGCCACTCATGTTTGCTTCTTCAAAACTAAAAGGCTCTAAAGATTGTGGTCTAATACGCTCTACATTCCAAGCATGAAAAAACTCATGAGAAACGGTTCCGAGATTTCTTTTCATTCCACCTTTTTCCAAACTTCTTGTGCTTGTTAAAATGGTAGAGTTTCTGTGTTCCATTCCGTCTCCACTAGCATTCGGAATATAGCAAGCTAAAAATGTATATGCTCCGTAGTCGAATTTTGGTAACTCACCAAAAACAGCTATTTCTTGTAAAACAACTTCTTTGACACTTTTAAAATAGGTGTCAAATTCAGCTGCTGTTCCATTATGATGTAGGACAAAATGTATCGTTTGTTTTTTGCCAGCAGATTCAACCTCAAAAGAACGTACTTGATGATCGCTCAACTCCGTTGGACTGTCCATAAAATACTGCAAGTTTGGAGCATAGTATGTGTTGTCGAATATTTTTTTAAGCTGGGTTGCAACTTTCCAATTTGCTCTAGGATTAAACGTTATTTGAATCGGTATTTCTTTTAGAGCAGGCGCATACATAAATGTCGCCGGAATGTTTAAATGCGCATGTGTTTCATCTACTTGCGCATAGGTTCCGCCACCTCTATTGGCAAATAAGGTATAGGTAACATTCACAGTCCCATCATGGGTTGCTACATCCCATTGGTAGGGATTTGGGCGTGTAATTTTTAATGTCTCTCCTTTGCTATTGGTTGCTTTTACGCGATATACGTTTTTCGCAAATTCATGAATAGCATATCTTCCAGGAGAAGTTCTGCTCATTCTAAAAGAGAAATTCCCTTCTTTAATTTTTATAAAAGACACTTTTATTTCTGCTTCATGTTGCGCAGCATTTGCAAACGAAATGTCGTAAGAAATATAAGTTTGAGCATGACTTAGGGAAGTAATACAAAGAGATAGTACTACCATTTTGAAAAGATGTAAACGCATTCTAGGTTGTTTTAAAATAAGTTGTCCAAAACTACATAAAATTATTCCAATCTGTTCAAACATTCATAAAGTAAAGACATGAATATTGCATACATTTGTGTTGATGAAATTTCCAAACAAATTAAAATCGAAGATAAATTATAGACGTGAAAACCAGGCGTTGAGAACGCTTGGCGATCCATCTGATTTGGTTGATTTTTCTTCAAATGATTATTTGGGATTTGCAAAATCAGCCACTATTTTTGATGCTACACATCAGTTTTTGGTTGACAATAATATCAAATTGAACGGCGCAACAGGCTCTCGATTGCTATCAGGAAACCATGCGTTGTATGGTGAAGTTGAAGCGTTGTTGTGTGACTTTCATCAATCAGAATCGGCACTCATTTTTAATTCTGGTTACGATGCCAATGTGGGTTTCTTTTCCTCAGTACCACAACGCGGAGATGTGATTTTATATGATGAATACATTCACGCTTCTATTCGAGACGGGATTCAATTGTCGAATGCAAAGGCGTATAAGTTTAAGCATAACAATTTAGATTATTTAGATGAGATACTGAAACGAGTTCAGCATGACGATGCAGAGATTTATATAGTTACGGAATCTGTTTTTTCAATGGATGGCGATTCGCCAGACCTTCAGGCTATTTCAGAAATAAGCAAAAAACACGGAGCACACTTCATTGTAGACGAAGCGCATGCGGTTGGTGTTTTTGGACAGCACGGCTGTGGCGAAGTGCAGCGGTTGGGGTTAGAAAGAGAAGTGTTTGCTAGAATTATTACATTTGGAAAAGCATTGGGTTGCCATGGAGCCGCCATTTTAGGAAGCTTGAAATTGAAAAATTATTTGGTGAATTTTGCCCGTAGTTTTGTGTATACAACAGGATTGTCACCACATGCTTTGGCAACAATTCGATCCGTATATAATGTCCTTCTGAGTGGAAATGAAGAATCTCAACAACAAAAACTAGCAGAAAACATTCACTATTTTAGATCAGAAATAGAACGCTTAGCACTTCAAGAAAGGTTTGTGAAAAGCACTTCTTCGATTCATTGCTGTGTGATTTCAGGAAATCAAAACGTAAAAGAAATTGCTCAAAAATTACAAAAAAAGGGATTTGATGTAAAGCCAATTTTATCGCCAACGGTTCAAAAAGGAGAAGAACGCTTGCGTTTTTGCCTGCATGCCTATAATTCTAGAAAAGAAATAGCAGAAGTGTTAAACTTACTTGCTACTTTTGTAACCTAAACGTCATTGCCAACGGAGTGAAGCAATCTGCTTCAAATAAAAGAGTACTTCGTCGCGATGCTTCTCGTAATGACATGAAACAAAAAATATTCATCACAGGAATTTCTACAGATGTAGGCAAAACAATTGCTGCCGCCATTGTTGTAGAAGCCTTGCAAGCTGATTATTGGAAACCTATCCAAGCAGGAGAATTAGACCATTGCGATACTAAAAAAGTGGCAGCATTCATTTCGAATTCTACTTCGAAATTTCACGCCAATAGTTACGCATTGCAAACTCCGATGAGTCCGCATGCAGCAGCAGAAATAGATGAAGTTACCATCGATTTAAAAAAAATCACACCACCAATTACTACGAATCATTTGGTAATTGAAGGCGCTGGAGGCTTGTTGGTTCCGCTCAATGATACCGATACGATTTTAGACGTTATCAAACCCGAGTATACCGTAATTGTGGTTTCTCGTCATTATTTAGGAAGCATCAACCATACGTTGTTGACGGTACGGTTATTACAAGAAAAAGGATTTGATGTATCCCTTATTTTTAGCGGAGCAGCACATCAATCCACAGAAGACATTATCAAAAAGATGACGAATGTTTCTGTAATTGGACGCATCGATGAAGAACCGTATTTTGATCAAAAAGTGATTTCGAAATATGCTGAATTGTTTAGAGAGCATTTAGAAAAAGGGTAAAACAGATCTATTAAAAAAACAGATTCCTGCCTTCGCAGGAATGACAAAATGAAAATGACTTTACAAGAACGCGATAAAAAACACCTGTGGCATCCCTTAACACAGCATCAATTACACCCCAATCATTTGGCAATCACCAAAGCGAAAGGAGCGTTGTTGTTTGATGACAAAGGGAACACGTATATCGATGGGATTGCTTCTTGGTATACCTGTATGTACGGGCATTGCAATGCGCATATTACCCGTCGAGTTTCCGACCAGATGCAACAATTAGATCATGTGGTCTTTGCAGGATTCACGCATGAACCCGCCATCAAATTATCAGAAGAACTGATCCAGATTTTACCCAAGAATCAACAAAAGATATTTTTTTCAGACAATGGTTCTACCTCCGTAGATATCGCCCTAAAAATGGCCTTGCAATACCATTTCAATCACGGAGAAAAACGGAGTAAAATTATTGCTTTAGAAGGAGGATTTCACGGAGATACTTTTGGAGCGATGTCTGTTTCTGGTTTGTCGGTTTACAACGGTCCTTTTGAAGATTTTTTTATTGATGTTTCTAGAATTCCGGTTCCAACTACAGAAAATTTTGAAGCTGTAACGGCTCAGTTTACAAAACTAATTACAGAAAACAAGGTTGCTGCATTTGTGTACGAACCGTTGGTGCAAGGTGCATCGGCCATGAATATGTTTGATGGAGACTTACTAGATGCATTGTTGGCCATTGCAAAAAAACACCATGTATTGACCATTGCCGATGAGGTGATGACCGGTTTTGGAAAAACAGGTAAAAACTTTGCTTCTGAATATTTGACAAATCAACCAGATATTATATGCTTGTCAAAATCACTAACCGCAGGATTGGTGCCGATGGCCATTACCAGTTGCACTCAAAAAGTGTACGATGCTTTTTTGAGTGATGATATCAGGAAAGGTTTTTTTCATGGACATACCTATTCTGCAAATCCAATTTCGTGTACGGCAGCGTTGGCAGGAATTGAGTTGTTGCAATCGGAAGAAATGCAACAGAACATTGAACGAATTACAAAATCGCATCAAGAATTTGATGTAAAAATAAAAAAGCATCCGAAGGTAAAAGCAACCCGACAACTCGGAATTATTTATGCCTTGGATCTCGCGATTGAAACAGATCGTTATGGAGGTTTACGGTATAAGTTGTTTGATTTTTTTATGGAAAACGGCGTTTGTTTACGGCCACTTGGAAACACAATTTATATTTTAGCTCCTTATGTAATTACAGATGCTCAATTGCAAAAAGTATATCAAGTTATTGAAGAATCTTTGGCAATTATTTGAGTGATACCGCTTATCTTTGCACCAAAATAAAAACGTTTGCAACAACCAATTTCAATAACAGCCATCTCCTCTATCTCTGCGATAGGAAGTAATCCGCATGTGATTTGGGAAAACTACCTGAAAGAGGAGCATTGTATTACCAGTAAAAAGTTTGAAAAAGAAACTGTTTTAGTGGCGCAAGTATCGGTATCCATTAAAAAGGAAATCGTCCAATTAAAAAATTCGGACGCGAAATATAAAAATTTAGACGATTCGGTTTTGTTTGCGATGTATGTTTCTCGAAAAGCCCTTCAAAAAACCAATTGGAAACCTTCAGATAACTTCGGAATTAACATCGGATCTTCTCGTGGAGCTACGTCATTATTTGAAAAACACTACCGCTCTTTTTTAGAAAATAATGTTGCAGAAACATTGAGCTCGCCAACAACAACGCTAGGAAATATCTCTTCTTGGGTTGCCCACGACTTACAAACCAATGGTCCTCAAATATCACATTCTATTACCTGTTCTACAGCGTTACATGCTTTGTTAAATGGTGTCGCTTGGATCAATTCAGGGATGTCAGAAAAATTCCTAGTAGGAGGAAGCGAAGCCGCATTGACAGATTTTACAATCGCGCAAATGCAGGCGTTAAAAATCTATGCTAAAAAATCACAACAATACCCGTGTCGTGCTTTTGATTTAGAAAAAAAGCAGAATACAATGGTTCTTGGAGAAGGCGCTTCGGTACTTTGTTTGGAAAAAGGACACTCAGAAAATGCGATTGCTACCATTGAAGGAATTGGCTATGCCACAGAAATTTTAGAACACAATATTTCTATTTCTACGGATGCAGGTTGCTTTCAGAAATCAATGAAAATGGCCTTGGGAGATCTTCATCCAACAGAAGTTGATGCGATTGTAATGCATGCACCAGGAACGGTAAAAGGAGATCTGTCGGAATACAAAGCGATTCAAAAAGTATTTGGAGAAGCGCTTCCTTTTTTAACCACCAATAAATGGAAACTCGGGCATACATTTGGTGCTTCAGGAATGTTAAGTGTAGAATTGGCTATCTTTATGTTGCGGCATCAACACGCAATTTCTGTTCCATTTGCGAAAGAACAAAAACAACCAAAACAATTGAAAAGAGTCCTTGTAAATGCGGTTGGTTTTGGAGGAAATGCTGTTTCTGTTTTGATAAAAAAATAAGAGGACTATCAATTTATAATTAGTATTTTTGACACCGAAAATGAACTCGAATCTATGAGCGAAGTAAGACACAATTGGACCAAAGAAGAAATTCTAGAAATATATAACAAACCATTAATGGAGTTGCTGTATGATGCAGCAACAATTCACAGACAACAACACGATCCGAATGTAGTTCAGGTGTCTACCTTATTATCTATAAAAACAGGAGGATGTTCTGAAGATTGTGGCTATTGTCCACAAGCAGCACGGTATCATACAGGTGTAGAAGGCAATGATTTAATGTCTGTTTCTCAAGTAAAGGCACAAGCATTGCGCGCAAAAGAAAGCGGAAGCTCTAGAGTTTGTATGGGAGCCGCTTGGAGAAATGTAAAAGACGGACCTGAGTTTGATCAAGTATTGGATATGGTTCGTACCATTAACAAACTAGATATGGAAGTTTGTTGTACGCTGGGAATGATTACAGAAAACCAAGCACAACGTTTGGCAGAAGCAGGATTGTATGCGTACAATCATAATTTAGATTCATCAGAAGAATATTACAAAGAAGTGATTTCTACAAGAGGTTATCAAGACCGTTTAGACACCATAAGCAATGTTCGTAAAACAAATGTAACGGTTTGTTCAGGTGGAATTATTGGTATGGGAGAAGATGTTGTAGATAGAGCCGGAATGTTAGTTGCGTTGTCAACCTTAAACCCTCAGCCAGAATCTACACCAATCAATGCATTGGTTGCGGTAGAAGGAACTCCATTAGAAGGTGAAAAGCCCGTAGAAATTTGGGATATGATTCGAATGGTGGCTACGACAAGAATTGTATTGCCAGAAACTCAAGTACGTTTATCGGCAGGAAGAACACAAATGAGTAGAGAAGGACAAGCGATGTGTTTCTTTGTAGGAGCCAATTCTATTTTTGCAGGAGACAAATTATTAACGACTCCAAATCCCGATGTGAATGAAGACATGAAAATGTTTGAGCTATTGGGCATGAAACCTCAAAAGCCATTTACAAAAAAGGTACAGCCACAAACGGTAGAAGCAACAAATTCTCAGTTTGAATCGTTGGGAGAAAAGCCAAAATGGACTCGCCCAGACCATACGATTGACCGTAATGAACAAGCAAAACAAAAAGGAAAAACGTTAAAAGTATAAGAGGATTTTTTAGGCTTTTAAAAATGTAGAAAATACTTTTTTAATACAGTTCTGGCTTGTCAGAATTACTTCATTGATAAGATTTATGGATGTTTATTTGTTGCTTGAGATTCCTGC
>Ga0209554_1000483_pt1 | contig 33950 bp, 38 predicted proteins | sample MarorgKNORR_S2LV_5_FD_188221 | JGI IMG/M metagenome (GOLD analysis project Ga0209554, IMG submission 188221) | Marine microbial communities from the Southern Atlantic Ocean, analyzing organic carbon cycling - Bottom_A/KNORR_S2/LV (SPAdes) (version 2) | ecosystem: Environmental > Aquatic > Marine... | reverse complement strand
CGGCGCGCCGCCAGAACGCCGACCTCGGGACGGTTGGCGTCGGCGGCTATTTCGGCGACCAGACGGCGCTGGCCGGGAGTCTCCGCGAGGTCGGTCAGGCGGCGCACGAAACGGCGCAACATAGCGCTCGGGCCGACCCTGGCGAGGGCCCGCGTGACGGTCGCGAGTTCGCGGCCGGCCAGGGCCGCCCGGTCGCCGTCGCTCACAACCGGATCGGCGGGCAGTTCCAGCAATCCCCGGCCGCCGAGCTCGGCGAGGGCCAGTTGGCCGTAAAACGTGGTCGGGTGGCGGCCCGCGGTCTCGAACCATTGGCGCGCCGAGGCCGGGTCCTTGGCCGCCGCCGCGCGGCCGCTCCAATAGGCGCCGCGGGTCAGGCTGATGGGGTAACGCACCCCGGAATAGAGGGCGGCGAAATGCTGGGAGGCCAGACCCGCGTCGCCGAGAAAGCGTAGGGCGATCCAGCCGGCCAGCCACTCGGCCTCGGAGCGGGGCAGGGCCTCGACCTGCCGGTGGTCGGCGGCGTAGGCGTAGGCCGTCGATACGAGCCCCGTCTGGATCGCCTTGCGGGTCTCGAACTTGGCCTCGCGCCACCATAACGCCGGGCGCATCAACTCGTCGGGCAGGGCATCGAGGATTTCGCGGGCGCCATCGCGGAAACCCTTGCGGCGTCGCCAGCGCAAGCGCTCGTACCACAGGCCGGGATGATCGCGAAGCGCCGCCGGCACCCGGGCGATGGCCCCATCGACGCCGCCGGCCGACGCCCTGAGCGCCAGGCGCGCCTCGCCGAGAGCGCGGCTCCCGGCATCGACCCGGCGCAGCATGCGCCGCGCGGCGCTTCGCTTGCCGTCCCACAGCAGCCTGTCGAGACGGGCGATGTGATCCTCGGCGGTGAGCCAGGGATGGTGATGGCGGATGTAGAAGGTCTTTTCCTCGGCGGCCGAGAAATTGCCGTTGATCCAGGCGTCACGGAACAGCCGCGCCGCCGTGGCCTGGTCTCCCTTGGCCCGATGGGCCTCGGCGGCGCGCATCTTGCCGACTCCGCTGAGCGGCGGGTGGTCGGTGAACCATCGAATGACCCGGTCGGGATCCATGGCGTCGCCCATGGCGACCTCGGCGCGGCGCCGCAGATTGTCCATGCCCGGCCAGTCCGGATTGGCGCCGATGAAGGCGGCGAATTCAGCGAATTGAGACAGCGGCCGCGCCTCGGAGAGCCGCATCCAACTCAGCAGCCGTCTCAGCGACGGATAGGCGCCCTTGGCGGCGAGACTGTCGGCTCGTTCCCAGCGCCCGGCCTCGGCGGCGGCGAAGGCCGCGTCATAGAGCGCCGCATCGTCGGGCAGCAGCGGCTCCGCCCAGGCTTGATTTTGGCTGACCAGCAACCAACCGATCGCGATACCGAGCAACAGCTTCATCGCGATCAAATTCTCCCGGCTGGTCGTGCAATCATATGTTCGGGTGTATGGCCTCGTTACAGGTCAGGCAAACTAACGTTTGTTCGAGAGGGTGTAAACTTGCGGGCCGGGGGTCTTGCCGGTATGTTCGGCGGGATTTTTCAAACACGGAAGGACGGAGCCATGTTCCAGGGTTCCTATGTCGCTCTCATCACACCGTTCCGCAACGGATCGATCGACGAGACGAAATTCCAGTCGCTCGTCGAATGGCAGATCGATGAGGGCACCAATGGGCTTGTGCCCTGCGGCACCACAGGCGAATCGCCGACTCTCAGCCATGCGGAGCATGAGCGGATCATAGATCTCTGCGTCGAGGCGACGCGGGGCCGCGTGCCGGTGCTTGCCGGCGCCGGGTCGAACGCCACCGAAGAGGCGATTTCCCTGACCCGCCACGCCAAGCAGGCCGGCGCCAACGGCTCGCTCCAGGTAACGCCCTATTACAACAAGCCGACCCAGGAAGGGCTGTACCAGCATTTCAAGGCGATCCACGACGCGGTCGACCTGCCGCTGGTGATCTACAACATTCCCGGCCGCAGCGTCGTCGATATGAGCGTCGAGACCATGGCGCGGCTCGCCAAACTGCCCAACATCGTCGGCGTCAAGGACGCCAGCAACGACCCGGTGCGGCCGCTCAAGACACGCATCGCCTGCGGGCCGGACTTCGACCAGCTGTCGGGCGAGGACCCGTCGGTGCTCGCCATGCTGGCCAACGGCGGCCACGGCTGCATCTCGGTGACCTGCAACGTCGCCCCGCGGCAATGCGCGGACATGCACGGCGCCTGGGCCGCCGGCGATCACGCTGGGGCGCTGACCATCCAGAGCCGTCTTCAGCCGCTTCATGAGGCGCTGTTCATGGAGGCCAGCCCGTCGGCGGTCAAATACGCGGCCTCCCTGCTCGATCTCTGCGGCCCCGCCGTGCGGCTGCCCCTGGTCGAGCCCCTGGCGGCCACCAAGACACGGGTCGAGGCGGCGATGCGCTCCTCGGGCGTGCTCAATTAGAGGGCGCTTCCATGGCTCGATCGACGCTACCCGCCGGCGCGCGGATGGTGGCCCAGAACCGCAAGGCGTGGCACAATTATTTCATCGAGGACAGCATCGAAGCCGGGATGGTGCTGACCGGCACCGAGGTCAAGTCCCTGCGCGCCGGTCACGCCACCCTGGGGGATGCCTATGCGGTGGAGAGGGGCGGCGCGATCTATCTGGTGAATGCGCATATTTCCGAATATGCCGGCGGCAACATGGAAAATCACGAACCGCTGCGGGCGCGCAAACTGCTGCTCCACAAGCGGGAAATCGCCCGGCTGGTCGACGCCACCCAGCGCCATGGCATGACGATCGTGCCCCTGGCCCTCTATTTCAACGCTCGTGGGCTTGCCAAGGTCAACCTGGGCATCGCCAAGGGCAAGCGCCAGTACGACAAACGCGCCTCCGTCAAGGAGCGCGACTGGAAACGCAACAAGGCGCGTCTGATGCGGGACCGGGGCTAGAAATTCATTCGTCGAGCTTCGCCCGTATGGCCGCGAACACCTGCTCGAACATGGCGGTCGTGAGGCGGCCGGTGTTGGTGTTGTAGCGCGAGCAGTGATAGCTGTCGGCGAGGGTGACGCCGTCGCGCAGCCCTTCGTGCAGGGCGCAATGGGTGAATTTCGCGGCGCTTTGCTTGAGCCCCAGGCCGCGCAGCACGGCGTTATGGGACAGCACGCCGAGGGCCAGGATGACCCGCAGGTTGGGCATGGCGGCGATCTCGCCGGCGAGATAGGGCCGGCAGGCGTTGACCTCTGCGGCGACCGGCTTGTTCTCGGGCGGCACACAGCGCACCGCGTTGGTGATCCGGCAATCGATCAGGGAAAGCCGGTCGTCGGGATCGGCGCCGTAGACACCGGCGGCAAAGCCGAAACGCCCGAGGGTGGCGTAGAGAAGATCGCCCGCATGATCGCCGGTGAACGGCCGCCCCGTGCGGTTGGCGCCGCGCATGCCCGGCGCCAGCCCGACGATGAGCAGGCCCGCGGAGAGCGAACCGAAGCTCGCCACCGGCGCGTTATGCCAGCCGGGATGGGCGCGCCGCGCCGTGGCCCGGAAACCCACCAGCCTCGGGCATAGCGGACAGTCCCGCCCGGGAGGCGCAAACCGAGCCATGGAAGGGTCTCGGGGTTAGATTAGCCTTGCGCGACGATGACCGGAGGTTCTTCGCGATGCTGAATACTGCGCTCTATGTCGGATCTCAAGTCGAACAGGTCGACGAACACATCCGCCTGCCGGCGCAGCTCATCGGCCACCATGGACGGCTGTGAGCGTATGGTGCTGACCACGGAAACCCGCGCGCCCTTGCGTTGCGCCGCCTCGACCAGACGGCGGAAATCGCCATCGCCGGAAAACAGCACCACATGATCGAGATGCTTGCTCATCTCCATGATGTCGACGGCGATTTCGACATCCATGTTGCCCTTGATCTTGCGCCGGCCGGTGGCCGCGTCGGTGAATTCCTTGGTCGGTTTGGTGACCATGGTGTAGCCGTTGTAATCGAGCCAGTCGACGAGCGGGCGTATGGGCGAATATTCCTGATCTTCCAGCAACGCCGTATAGTACATGGCGCGTATGAGGCAGCCGTCGTTTTTGAAATAATCCAACAATCGTTTGTAGTCTATGTCGAAACCCAGGGCGCGCGCCGTCGCATATAAGTTCGCGCCATCGATAAACAAGCCGATCCGTTCTTGCGGATAAAAGTTCATTGATTTAATCCTTAACCTGAATACCGCTATAGATTTGCAGTTTAATCCCAAATACGACCGAGTACGGTCATTCGTTTTATTATGCTTCTATTATAGAGTAATCCTGCGATGCAAACAAGTATTTATGACGCTAAATCCAATGAACTAATCTTGATTGCCATCGGCGCGAACCTGCCGTCTTCATTCGGTTCGCCCCTGGAGAGCTGCGCCGCGGCGCTGGACGCCCTGGCCGATGCGGACATCCGCGTGGTTCGCCGATCGCGCTGGTACGCCTCCGCGCCGGTGCCCGCCTCCACCCAGCCGTGGTTCGTCAATGGGGTCGCGGCTCTCGATTGCCGGCTCGACCCGGCCGCTCTGCTCAAGCTTCTCCATGAGGTCGAAGCCCGCTTCGGCCGCGAGCGCGGCGGTCCGGCGGCGGCCCGGACGCTGGATCTCGACCTGCTCGATTTTCGCGGTGTCTTGCGCGACGGCTCGCCGCCGCCCGAGCTGCCTCACCCCCGCTTGGGGAGTCGCGCCTTCGTGCTGTTGCCCCTGGCCGAGGTGGCGCCGGGCTGGACCCATCCGCGGAGCGGGACCGGTATCGCCGCGCTCATAGAGGCGCTCGGCCCCGACCAGACCGCCGCGCCCTTGGCATGACCATCCGGAAACCTCGTACTTGCTTTCAGACGGCTCGCGCTATAAGTAATGCGCTTGAATCCCGACCGCTCTCTGGAGAAGCTCTACATGGCCCGCGTTACCGTCGAAGATTGCATACTTAAGGTTCCCAACCGGTTCGAACTCGTTCTGCTGGCCGGCCAGCGATCCCGCGCCCTGTCTTCCGGCGCGGAAGAGACTCTCGAGCGCGACAACGACAAGAATCCGGTCGTCGCCTTGCGCGAGATCGCCGAGGAGACGATCGATATCGAGGAACTCAAGAACGACATGATCCTCGGCCTTCAGAAATACGTCGATGCCGATGAGCCGGAAGACGAAAACACGGCCATCCTTGCCGCCGCCGAGAAGGAATGGGCGGATGTCATGACCGAGCCCTCGGCGAACAAAATTGGCGATGCGGACGCGGCCGATGCGGCGGCCCTCCAGTCGGACGGTAAGGATGACGCCGTGGTGGACGACGGCGGAAAATCGACACCTACCACCGGTGAATTGGACCCTGTAGCACCGCCTGCCGCGGTCGAAAGCACCGACTGAAAAATTCCTGGGCTGGATGCATATTAGCAGGCGGAGTCCAGCGAAAGAAAACCGTTGATCCGACAATATGAGTTGGTCGAACGGGTCAAGGCATATGACCCTAACGTAGACGAAGACGGACTCGACCGCGCCTACGTCTTCGCCATGAAGGTTCATGGCTCTCAGAAACGCGCGTCGGGCGATCCCTATTTTTCCCACCCCCTCGAGGTCGCCGGTATTCTCACCGGCATCAAGCTCGACAGCGCGACCATCGTCACCGCGCTGCTTCACGACACCGTCGAGGACACCGAGGCAACCATCGAAGATATCGAGCGGTTGTTCGGCACCGAAATCGCCCAATTGGTCGACGGCGTGACCAAGCTGTCGCGGATCGAATTGCAATCGGACCACACCCAGCAGGCGGAAAACTTCCGCAAGCTGTTGCTCGCCATGTCCGACGATATCCGCGTTCTGCTGGTCAAGCTCGCCGACCGGCTGCACAACATGCGCACCTTGATATATGTCGAGGACCCTGAAAAACGCCGTCGCATCGCACGGGAAACCATGGATATCTACGCCCCTCTGGCGGCCCGCATCGATATGCGGGATATCCAGGACGAACTCGAGGATCTGGCCTTCATGGAGCTCAACCCGGAAGCCCGCGATTCGGTCATGACGCGGCTCAAGTATCTTCGCGAGAGCGGTGATAACCACGCGCCTGAAATCATCCAGGAACTCGAGAAAACCCTGGCCCAGGCGGGGATAGACGCCGAAATATCGGGGCGCGAGAAAAAACCCTACTCGATCTGGGACAAGATGGAGCGCAAGAATATAAGTTTCGAGCAGCTCTCCGACATCATCGCCTTCCGTATCGTGGTCAAGGATGTATCATCCTGTTACGAAACCCTCGGCGTGGTCCATGGCGCCTATCAGATGCTGCCGGGAAGCTTCAAGGATTATATCTCGACGCCGAAGCCGAACGGCTACCGCTCGATCCACACCTCGGTGATGGGGCCGAACAACGACCGCATTGAGATTCAGGTGCGGACCGCGGAGATGCACCGCTTCGCCGAAATCGGCGTCGCCGCCCATTGGCAATACAAGGAGAAAAACGCCACCGCGTCGCGCCGTGAAGGGCGGCAGTACCGGTGGATCAGGGAATTGCTGGAAATCCTCGATCACGCCTCCGGACCCGAGGAATTCCTGGAAAACACCAAGCTCGAGATGTTCTCGGATCAGGTCTTCAACTTCACGCCGAAGGGCGACCTGATTGCTCTTCCCAGCGGCTCAACGCCGGTTGATTTTGCCTATGCGGTTCATTCCGAAGTCGGCGACACCTGTGTCGGCGCCAAGATCAACGGCAGCATGAAACCGCTACGCACCATCCTCAAGAACGGCGACCAGGTGGAAATCATCTGTTCCAAGTCGCGCTCGCCGTCGCCGTCCTGGGAACGTTTCGTGGTTACCGGCAAGGCGCGCAGCAACATCCGGCGCTTCCTGCGTCAGCAACAGCGGGATGAATATCTCAATCTCGGCCGCACGATCGTCCAGAAGGCGTTCCGCCAGGCCAAGCAATCCCATTCCGAGAAGACCCTGGAGCCGCTGCTTGCCAAATTCCATCAAAAGACCATCGATGATCTCTACGCCGCAGTGGGCGAGGGGGTGATCACCGGCCGCGAGCTGGTTGCCAAGGCTTATCCGGAGGTCAAGGTCAAGGAGTATAAGCCCGTATCCCTCAAACGGCGGCGGGCGAAGCGCCAACCGGACAACGATGACGCGGTTGCCATACGCGGCCTGATTCCCGGCATGGCCATGCATTACGCCGGCTGCTGCCACCCGCTTCCCGGCGACCGCATCGTCGGCATCGTGACCACGGGACGGGGCGTCACCATCCATACCATTGACTGCGAAACCCTCGAATCCTTCACCGATACCCCCGACCGATGGCTCGATGTGGCGTGGGAAACGACCCAGGGCGACGATTCGCTCCATCTCGGCCGCATCAAACTGGTGGTCATCAATGAACCCGGCAGTCTGGGCAGCCTGTCCATGGTCATCGCCAAGAATGCGGGTAATATCAGCAACCTGAAGATCACCAACCGGTCGTCGGATTTTTTCGAAATACTGGTCGACATCGAGGTCCAGGATGTAAAACATCTGGCGACCATCATCACCGCCCTGCGCGCCACCTCGACGATCAATGAAGCCGAGCGGTCGCGGAGTTAATAGTTTTTTTGCGAGTAACCATGACAAAAGATCAGGTAATCGAGGAGTTCCGCCAGGCCGGCGCCTTGCTCGAGGGGCATTTTCTGTTGAGTTCCGGGCTGCACAGCGCGGCTTACCTGCAATGCGCCCGGGTGATGATGGATGCGCGGCGCGGCGCGCGGCTGTGCCAGGCGCTGACCGAGCGGATTCGGCAAGGTCTCGGCGCCGAGGCGATCGACATGGTGGTGTCGCCGGCCATGGGCGGCGTGGTCGTCGGCTATGAGATGGGCCGCCAACTGGGCGTCCCCGCCATGTTCACCGAACGCGTCGATAACCAGTTGACCTTGAGGCGCGGCTTCGCCCTGAGCCCGGGCCAAAGGGTGCTGATGGCCGAAGACATCGTCACCACCGGAAAATCGTCGCGGGAATGTATCGAGTGCATAACCCAAAACGGCGGCCGGGTAGTCGCCGCGAGCTGTCTGATCGATCGCAGCGACGGCGCGGTCGACCTCGGCGTTCCCCTGTTTGCCCTGGCCGGACTCCGGCTTGCCGCCTATGAGGCCGACAAGCTTCCCCCCGAGCTGGCGGCGCTGCCCGCGGTGAAGCCGGGCAGCCGGGCCGATCTCTGAACGATGTTTCGCCGCAGAAATAAGCCGGGATGGGGATCGCGGGTCAGGGAATTCATCTGGCCCCGTCGGGGATGGCGTCGCGCCTGTAGCTATTTTCTTCACCGCGTCAAGAGGCTGCCCGGATCGCCCTATAGCATCGCGGCGGGGCTGGCCTGCGGCGCGGCGGTGTCTTTCACTCCCTTCATCGGGTTGCATTTTTTCTTCGCCGCCCTGATCGCCTGGTTGATCGGCGGCAACCTATTCGCATCAGTCCTTGGCACGGCGATAGGCAACCCCTGGACCTTTCCCTTTATCTGGGCGTTTATCTATCGCATCGGCACATGGATACTCGGCTGGGAAGTCGGACATGCCCTTCCCGAAGAGCTATCCATAGCGTATATCTTTGAAGAACCACGGGCCATCTTGCTGCCCATGTTCTTAGGGTCGTTTCCCACAAGCATTATTGTCTGGGTTGCGTGCTTTTGGCCGGTTAGGAAAATCGTGGCGAATTATCAGAAGATGCGCAGTCGCCGCCGAGAAAGGCGCCGCAGAGAGATTATTATGGCGACCGAAAATAAGGAGTGAAGATTATGAGCGAAAAGCTACGCCTGGGCGTCAATATCGATCACGTCGCGACCATCCGCAACGCGCGCGGCGGCGATCAACCGGATCCTGTCCGCGCAGCCAAGCTTGCCGCCGACGCCGGCGCCGACGGCGTCACGGCGCATTTGCGTGAAGATCGCCGCCATATTTCGGACAACGATATTGAACGCATCATCAATGAAGTCGACCTGCCGCTCAATTTCGAGATCGCAGCGACCGACGAGATGCTCGATATTGCCTTGCGCCATATTCCCAACGCCGCCTGTCTGGTGCCTGAAAAACGCCAGGAACTAACTACCGAGGGCGGGCTCGACGTGGTTGGCGGCCATAACCATCTGCAGCATTACATAACGGAACTCGCCGGCGCCGGCATCCGGGTCTCGCTTTTTATCGATCCCGACTTGAAGCAGCTTGAGGCGGCACGGGCGCTCAACGCCGATATCGTCGAGCTTCATGCGGGAAGCTATTGCGACACACCGCCGGGCCCGGAACGGGATAAGCAACTTGAGCGCATCGTCGTTGCGGGTCAAAAGGCCGCCGAGCTTGGCCTCGAATGCCATGCCGGCCACGGCCTGACCTTCGATACGGTCGGATCGGTCGCCGCCATCGAATCGATTGTTGAGCTGAATATCGGTCATTTCCTGATCGGCGAGGCGATTTTCGGTGGCCTCAACAGCACCATCAAGCGGATGCGCGCCCTTATGGACAAGGCCCGCGCCGAAAACACGGGATCACGCAGCGCCTGATGATTCTCGGCCTGGGCAACGATGTTATCGATATCCGTCGCATCGAGCGTACCCTGGAGCGCTTCGGTGCGCGTTTCATCGAGCGCATCTTCACCGAGATGGAGCAGAAAAAGTCCGACCGGCGGCTCAATCGTGCGGCGAGCTATGCGAAACGGTTTGCCGCCAAAGAGGCCTGCTCCAAAGCGTTGGGAACGGGGTTCCGCAAGGGCGTTTATTGGCGCGATCTCGGGGTCGTCAATCTGCCTTCGGGAAAACCGACAATGGCGCTCACCGGCGGCGCCGCGCGTCGGCTACAAGAGCTCACGCCTCCCGGCATGACCGCACAAATCGATCTCACCATCACCGATGACGATCCCACGGCCCAGGCTGTGGTTCTGATCTCGGCGGTTCCAAGAGAAGTCGGAAGATAGTTCAATTTTTCAATCTTTTAAAAAGCGAAGTTAATGTTGAATAAAAAGCAGGATGGTTTTTGGGAGACCATCAAGACGATCCTTATCGCCGTGCTGATTGCTTTGGTGGTGCGCACTTTCGCCTACGAGCCCTTCAATATTCCGTCGGGGTCGATGAAGTCGACTCTGCTAGTCGGTGATTACCTGTTCGTTTCAAAATACGCCTATGGCTACAGCCGGTTCTCGTTCGATCTGTTCGGTTGGGATATTGTCCCCCCCAGCCTCGGCGACGAGAGCGGACGCATACTGGCGGGCGCCCCGGAACGCGGTGACGTTGTCGTGTTCAAGCTGCCGCGCGATAACGCGACTGACTATATCAAGCGCGTCATTGGGCTGCCCGGCGATCGCATCCAGGTTGTCAACGGCGCGCTCATCCTTAACGGCGAGGCGGTCAAGCGGGAGCGGATCAGCGATTTTTCGGAGACCAACGGCTATGGTCAGGTCCGCCGCGTAGCACGCTACATGGAGACCCTGCCCAACGGGCGACGCTATGAGACCCTCGATATCGATTTTCGGGGCTCGCACGACAATACCGATGTCTTTTTGGTGCCCAAGGGGCATTATTTCGCCATGGGCGACAACCGCGACAACTCACTCGACAGCCGGGTTGCCTCTGATCGGGGCGGCGTAGGCTTCATCCCCGCGGAAAACCTGGTTGGTCGCGCCGAAGTCATCTTTTTCTCGACCAATGGGGATGCTCAGATCTGGGAGCTGTGGAAATGGCCGTCTGCGACGCGTTTCGGCCGGATTTTCAGCGCCGTCCAGTGAGCGAGCAATCCCGTCTCGCCGCGGCGGCGCGGGTACTCGATCATGACTTCGCCCGTAAAGATTTGCTGGTCGAGGCGCTGACCCATTCCAGCGTGAAAGCAGGCCAGCGTTGCTTTGAACGGCTTGAGTTCCTCGGAGACAGGGTGCTTGGCCTGGTTGTCGCCGATATGCTACTCGAAGCCTTTCCAAATGAAGAGGAGGGGCCATTGGCCAAGCGGTTCGCCGCCTTGGTGAGCCGCAAGTCCTTGGCAGGAATCGCGGACCGGCTCGATATCGGGGAGCTGGTTCATCTTTCCAAGGGCGAGGCGGACAGCGGCGGCCGCGAAAATCCCTCGCTGCTGGCTGACGCCCTCGAAGCGCTGTTGGGGGCGCTCTATCTCGATGCCGGACTGGCGCCCGCCGATGTTTTCATTCGCCGCCATTGGGGTGATCGTATGATGGCCGCCGACAGCCCGCCGGAAGACTCCAAGACCCGGCTGCAGGAATGGGCCCAGGCGGCGGGCCATGCGCTGCCCGCCTATACCACGACCGGCGAGGAGGGCCCGGCCCATGATCCGGTCTTCGAGGTCGAGGTCAGTGTCGCCAACCATCCGCCCGCTCGGGGCCAGGGAGGCTCGAAACGTGTCGCCGAACAGGCCGCCGCCGGAGCCATGCTGCGCGTCGTAGCAAGCTCATGAACACACCGGCCACCACCCGTTGCGGTTTTGTCGCCCTGGTGGGCGCGCCCAACGCCGGCAAATCGACCCTGCTCAACTGGATGGTCGGCGGCAAGATATCCATCGTCACGCCCAAGGTGCAGACCACCCGTTCGCGTATCACCGGAATCTGCATGGCCGACGAAAATACGCAAATCATCTTCCTCGATACGCCGGGCATCTTCGAGCCCAAGCGGCGTCTCGAGAAAGCCATGGTGACGGCGGCCTGGAGCGGCGCCCAAGACGCCGATTTCGTGGTCCTGCTGGTCGATGCCAAACGCGGCTTCGACGGCGACAGCAGGCGTATTATCGAGGGGCTGGTGTCGCGCAAGCGCCGGGCGGTGCTGGCGTTGAACAAGATCGACGGCATCAGCCGCGAAGCCCTGCTGCCCCTGGCGGCCAAGCTCAACGAGACCGGCGTTTTCAGCGACAGCTTCATGATCTCAGCGCTCAAAGGCGATGGTGTTGACGATCTCCGTGATTTTCTGGCCGCCCGCATGCCGCCCGGCCCCTGGCTCTACCCCGAAGATCAACTATCCGACATTCCCCTGCGCCTGCTCGCCGCCGAGACCACCCGTGAGAAGCTGTTCCTCAGGCTCCATCAGGAGCTGCCCTACGCCCTGGGCGTGGAGACCGAGTCCTGGGAGGAACTCAAGGACGGCAGCCTGCGCATCGATCAGGTGATCTATGTGCTGCGCGACAGCCACAAGCCCATCGTTCTGGGTAAGGGCGGAAAACAGATCAAGGCCGTCGGCCAGGCCGCCCGGCTCGACCTGGAAGCCTTCCTCGGCCAGCGCGTGCATCTCTTCATCCACGTCAAGGTCGCCCCCAAATGGACCGACGACCCCGCCCGCTACCGAGATATGGGCCTGGAGTTTCCGAAGTGGTAAAACGGAGCCACTACATAATTCTTACGCCAAGCCGAGGAACACCATGATTGCCTGGTTCAACCGCGTTACGTCTTCATCGGCAAGGCGCCCGATCTGATTGCCGAGCATTTTGGGCATCGTGGACAGTTGAGTACAAGATCTTCTGTTTATGATTGTGCCACTCTATGCTTGTCATTATACAGAAGGTTCCTATTTGTCTTCCATAGAGAAACGCCATGACGCTTAACATTAAAGACCCAGAAGCCGACCGGCTTGCCCGAGAACTTGCGGGACGGACCGGCGAAACCCTCACCCAGACCGTGATAATTGCGTTGCGCGAACGGCTGAAGCGCGAGGGTGCCAAGAGTCCATTGAGCCTCAAGGACGAGATCATGGAGATCAGCCGGCGCTGCGCGGCCTTGCCACGCCGCACGAACCGTACCGCCGACGAGATAATCGGATACGATGAGAACGGTGTGCCTCGCTGATGGTTATCGATTCGTCCGCCCTTGTAGCGATTTTGTTTGGCGAAGCGGATGCCGATCATTTCAGTTCTTCGATTGACTCTGATCCAACGCGCCTCATGTCGGCGGCATCGATTTTGGAAGTCAGCCTAGTGATCGAGAATGAGCTTGGTGCTGCCGGTGAGCGGGAAGTGGATATTCTGCTGCACAGAGCGGGGATTGAGATAATTGCTTTTAATCTGGAGCAATTAAAACTCGCCCGCCATGCCTTCCGCAAATACGGTAAGGGCCGCCACCCCGCCGGGCTTAATTTCGGCGATTGCTTTAGCTATGCCTTGAGCAGGACATCGGGCGAGCCGCTTCTGTTTAAAGGCGATGATTTCTCGAAAACCGATGTCACCGTCTGCTCTTAGGCTCGGCGTCGCGCAGTTTGATGCGGTGGCGGGCGATGTGGCGGCGAATGTGGCTGTCCATACCGGGTTGATCCATGAGGCCGGTTCGCTTGGCGTCGATGTGCTGGTGTTTCCCGAGCTATCGGTCTGCGGCTATGCCGGCGCTATTCTCGATGATGCGCCTGAGCGCTGCATGATCGACCCCACGGGCGAGGCGTTGGAACCCATACGGGATGCCTGCCGGCGCAACCGGGTCATCGCCGTCGTCGGCGGGCCTCTACACAACCCGCGCGGCCTGGGTCTTTCATCCCTGGTCATTGACCGGCAGGGCGAGCTTGTGGCGACCTACGATAAGCAGCACCTCGACAGCCGCGAAAAAGACTGGTTCGTCCCCGGCGGCGCGGGCTGCATGATCGAGGTCGACGGCTGGCGCCTGGGTCTGGGGATTTGTTACGATTCGAGCTTTCCCGAGCACGGCCGGGCGGTAGCCCTTGCCGGCGCCGACGCTTATCTGGTGTCGGGCGCGTTTCCGCTTGGCAATTCCGATGACCGGCGGGCCATCTATTTCCCGGCACGGGCCCTGGAAAATACCGTCTATGTGGCCTTCTCCAACTATGTCGGCAGCCATGACGGGTTGGACTACGTCGGCCACAGCGCCCTGTATGGCCCCGACGGCCATCTGCTGGCCGACGCCGGAGCAGACCGGACCGGCATCGCCGTGGCGGAACTCGACGCCGCGGCCCTGGGCAAGACCCGCGAGACCCTGCAGATGCTCGATGACCACCGCGCCGAGACACCGCCCGTCCAGTCCTGCTTCGTGCCGTAATATGGACTGGACCGACGAGGGGATCGTTTTGGCTTCGCGGCGCCATGGCGACAGCTCGGCGGTGGTGCAGTTGCTGACCCGCGATCATGGGCGTCATGCCGGGCTGGCGCGGGGCGGGCGCGCCTCGAAAGGGCGCGGCGTCTATCAGCCGGGGAATCTGCTGAGCGTTCAATGGCGGGCGCGCCTGGCCGAACATCTCGGCGCCTACACCTGTGAGCTGTCCCAGAGTTATGCCGCCATGCTGCTCGACGACCCCCTGCGTCTGGCCGGGCTGTCGTCGGCCTGCGCCGTGGCCGAGGCGTCGCTGCCCGAACGCCACCCGTACCCTAAGCTCTATGCGGGGTTTCTCGTCCTGCTCGATGCGTTCGTAACGTCACCGGCCTGGGCCGCGATTTATGCCCGTTGGGAACTGGGCCTGCTCGACGAACTCGGCTTCGGGCTCGATTTGAGCCAATGCGCATCGTCCGGGGCTACCGATGATCTGATTTACGTCTCGCCCAAGTCGGGCCGCGCGGTAAGCCGGCAGGCTGGTGAGCCGTACCATGATAAATTACTGCCGCTTCCCGGTTTCCTGATTGGCGGCAATGACGGCGATACGGGCGATATCCTGGCCGCCCTGAAGCTCACGGGGAGTTTTCTCGACCGCCATGTTTTCGCCCCCCATGACCGCAAATTACCCGCCGCCCGGGGTCGATTTATAGATCGATTGACTCGCCCACCTACCATATCTGGTGGTATAAAGGAAAATGACCGCGCCTGATCCCACCCAGAACATCCGCGATATCGGCCTCTCCGACGCCCTCGGCGAGCGCTATCTCGCCTATGCTCTGTCGACCATCACCTCGCGCTCCCTGCCGGATGTGCGCGATGGGCTCAAGCCGGTCCATCGCCGCCTCATGCACGCCATGCGTCAGCTCAAGCTCGACCCGGAAAAGGGCTTCAAAAAATGCGCCCGCGTGGTCGGCGACGTCATCGGCAAATACCATCCGCACGGCGATTTGTCGGTCTATGACGCCCTGGTGCGCCTCGCCCAGGAATTCGCCGTGCGCTATCCCCTGGTCGACGGCCAGGGCAATTTCGGCAATATCGACGGCGATAACGCGGCGGCCATGCGCTATACTGAGGCGCGCCTCACGGCGGTGGCGGCGGCGCTGCTCGACGGCATCGACGAGGATTGTGTCGATTTCCGCCAGACCTACGACAATGAAGACGAAGAGCCGGTGGTGCTTCCGGCGCGCTTCCCGAACCTGCTGGCGAACGGCGCGACAGGCATCGCTGTCGGCATGGCGACAAATATTCCGCCCCATAACGCAGGCGAACTCTGCACGGCGCTGATCCATCTGATCAAGCGCCCCAACGCCACCATGGCGACCCTGATCGAGATGATACCGGGTCCGGATTTCCCGACCGGCGGGCTGCTCATTGAGTCTCGGGCCAGCATCATGGAGGCCTACCGCACGGGACGCGGCGGCTTTCGCCTGCGCGCCCGTTGGGAAATTGAGAGCCGCAAGCACGGCCAGTACCAGATCATTATTACGGAAATTCCCTATCAGGTGCCGAAGGCCAGGGTGATCGAGAAAATCGCTCAGTTGCTGGAGGCCCGCAAGCTGTTGTTGCTGGCCGATGTGCGCGACGAATCGGCTGAAACCCTGCGCATCGTTCTGGAGCCGAAATCCCGCACGGTGGAGCCGGAAACCCTGATGGAATCCTTGTTCCGCCTGACCGACCTGGAAGTTCGCATCAACCTCAATCTCAATGTTCTCGACGCCAACAACGTGCCACGCGTCATGAGCCTGCGCGAGGCCCTGCAGGCTTTCCTTGATCACCGGCTTGAGATTCTGCTGCGCCGGACCCGCCATCGCCTTGCGGCTATCGCCAAGCGCCTGGAGACCATCGAGGGTTATCTCGTGGTTTATCTCAATCTCGACGAGGTCATCCGCATTATCCGCGAGGAGGACGAGGCCAAATCCGCGCTCATGAAGCGCTTTAAATTGAACGATTTTCAGGCTGAATCGATCCTCAATATGCGCTTGCGGTCCTTACGCAAGCTGGAGGAGGTGGCCTTGATCAAGGAGCGCGGCGCCCTCGTTGAGGAGCAGACCGGCCTCAATGCGCTGTTGGAGAGCGATATAAAACAGCAGCGGATATTGACCGATGAGTTAAAAGAAATCCGCGCTGAATTCGGCGAGAAGACGGTGCTGGGTAAGCGGCGCACGGTGATTGGCGCGCCGCCGGCCGAGATCGCCGTTCCCACCGAAGCGCTGGTCGAGCGTGAACCGATCACCGTGCTCTATTCGGAAAAAGGCTGGGTCCGGGCGATCAAGGGCCACGGCAATGGTATTGCCGAGATCAAATATAAGGAAGGCGACCGCGAGCGCTTCGTGCTGCGCGCCGAGACCACGGATAAGCTGGTGATCTTCGGCACCAACGGACGCTTCTACACCCTGGGCTGCGATAAGCTGCCAAGGGGGAGGGGTTATGGCGAGCCCCTGCGCCTGATGCTCGATCTGGGAAACGACCAGGATGTTGTCGCCCTGTTCGTCCATAACCCTGGCCGCCGCCTGCTCGTCGCCTCCAGCGACGGTCGCGGCTTCATCGTCGCGGAAGACGATGTCATTGCGCAAACCCGCCAGGGCCGCCAGGTGTTGAACCTCGGAACCGGCGCCGAGGCGGCCGTCTGTGCGGCTGTCGAGGGCGATACGGTGGCCGTGGTTGGCGATAACCGCAAACTGCTGCTGTTCGCCCTCGATGAATTGCCGGTCATGGCGCGGGGCAGGGGCGTCATCCTGCAGCGCTACCGCGACGGCGGCCTGGCCGACGCCAAACTGTTCACGGCGGCCGAGGGCCTGACCTGGCGTTCGGGTGAACGCACCCGCAGCCATGGCGACATTGCCCCGTGGAAGGCAAAGCGCGGCCAAGCCGGACGCCTGCCGCCCCACGGGTTCCCTCGCTCCAACAGATTCTCATGAGCCAGCCGCCGATCCTGACCACCGAGCGTTTGATCTTGCGGCCCTTCGAGCCCGCGGATGTGGACGGGCTGACATCGGTGTTCGACGATCTCGAAGCCATGTGGGATGTCTTGGCTATCCCCGGCATGCCGAAGGTTCCGCGCGAGGTCGCCGCCCGGCGCATTGCCGACAGCGCCGAGGGCTGGGATATCCATAGTGCCGGGTTCTGGGCGGTCACCCTGCGCGACGACCGCCTCGGCGATGTCGGCCGTATTGTCGGCTATAGCGGCTTCGTCAATCCGGAGAAGGCCGAGGCTGCCGATGATGGTGGAGTAATGCTCGAAGTGGGTTGGGGTATTCATCCGGCGTTTCAGCGTCGCGGCCTGGCGCGGGAGGCCATGGCGCCGATACTCCACTTCGCCTTCGAGGTGCGAGGCTGCACCCGCCTGGTGGCGATCACCGACCCGGAAAATTACGCATCACGGACCCTGACCGAACGTCTCGGTTTCACTTTTGATACCGAAATTCAAGCCTACGGCACGGTCCAGGTGCGGTATCAGCTCAATCGAGAGGCTTATCTGCGTCCATGAGGCGCCAGCCGCTAGGGCCGAGAAATTCTATCGGGCGGAAGCGGCTCTTGTAGGACATCTTGTCGCATCCCGCGATCCAATAGCCGAGATAGACATAAGTCAGGCCGAGTTGGCGCGCCCGCTCGATATGCCACAAGACGATATAGGTGCCGGCGCTGCGTTGCGGCTCGCTCGGCTCGAAGAATTTATAGACACCCGACAGGCCGTCACCGAGGCGGTCGGTCAGGGAGGCGCCGAAGAAATTGCCCTCGTTATCGTGAAATTCGACGATCATCGTGTCGATCGGGGTGTCCTCGACCATGGTCTTGTAATCGTCAAAATTCATCGACGCCATGCCGCCACCGCCGTGGCGCCATTGCTGATAGCGGGCGAAGGTAGAGAATTGCTCGCCCGTGGCCAGGGCCGGTTTCTCGGTGGCAATCAAATCACCATTACGTTTCCAGACCCGCCTGAGCGACCGGCTCGGGCTGAACTCGGCCACTGGTACACGGACCGGAATACAGGCTTGGCAGCCCTGACAGGCGGGCTTATAGGCCAGGCTGTGACTGCGTCGGAAACCGGCGCGGCTAAGCCCTTCATGCAGGCCGCGCGCGTCGAGCCCGACCAGTTCGGTGACCACCTTGCTCTCCATCTGGCCCGGTAAATAGGGGCAGGGCTGCGGCAGGGTGCCGTAGAAAAATTGGAGATCAGCGCTGAGGGACTTGGTCATGCGGTTGGCTCGATGACTTCGATGTTCAAATGAGGCCGAATGGTCAGCGTACCGCAGAGGTAATCATGGAACGTCCGGCCGTGCCCATTGAACAGGGCGACGAGAAGGATCAGCCAACCCGTAAACCCTACCGAGACGTAGAACACCACGGTCAGTAATCCGGCTTGTAGATAATCGGCATGGCCGCCGTCCATGCGCCTGTTTTCGATGCCGAACAGGCGCATACCGAAGGTCGCGCAACGCGGCCCGCCGATGAGGATGGTGTGATAGGCCAGGGGTATGAAAGGAAGAACGGCGATCAAGACCGGGCTGAGCAAGCCGAAACTGAGCAAGCCGAGCACCGAGAAGGTCGCCATGGCCACCAGAACCAAGATGCCGATGATCACAAGATCGATCATATAGGCGGCAATGCGGCGGATCGTGACGCCGTCGAACAGTTCCGGATTGAGCACCGGATCAAACGGGTCCGGCCCCGCCTCCCGACTGTCCGCACCTGGGTCGTCCGCTGACGTGACCAGCTCAAATGAACGCGAATCGCCCTGCCCAACCATAATCCCTAATCTGGGGATTGAGCCGCCAAATAGCAATGGCGGCGTGGCGCGGCAAATTCAGCAGATCTAGGGCGCCTTAATTACGGGCGCTATGCCCTCGCGTAATATGAGCACACTAATGCGCTGGTTCTGGGGATTTGTTGGATCTTCGGGCATCAGCGGCTCCGTGGCCGCCATGCCGGTGACGCGAACAATCCGCGAGGCCGGCAAGCCCAGTTCCGTGAGGGCGCGGCGGCTGGCGTTGGCGCGATCGGTGGAAAGCTCCCAATTGCTGTAGCCGCCTTTGCCGACATAAGGCACCGAGTCTGTATGACCGAGGATTGCGATATTGTTGGGCAGGGAGCGGATGGACTGCAGTATTTTGCTCAGCAATTCCTTGGTGTGGGGCAGCAGTATGGCGCTGCCGCTTGGGAACATTGAGCTTTGTTCAGCGTCGGCGATCTGAATTCGCATGCCTTGGGCGGTCATATCGATGATCAGATTTTAACTAAACCCCTGAAGGTCCGGATCCGCAGCGATGGCCTCGCGAAGGACTTCCTCGGCGCGCTCGAAATCCTGCTGCTCGAGTTTCGCCAGCAGCTCTTTGGATGTTTCATCGTCGAGGGCACTTTCATCGAACGCCTGCTCGGCGCCCTGTCCGGCATATTCTTCACCTTGTCCCTCTAAATCTTCATTTTGACCGGCGGTGATTGTGCTCTCGAAGGGATTTTCGCCATCATTCCCTTCATAGCCGTCATTGAGTCCGGCTTTCCCGTCGTTGGGATTGTCGCCGCCAAGCCCTTTGGCGCCGGATCCGTCGCCGAATTCGTCTTCGGTCAGGGAAAGTTCGGCGAGTTCGTCTCGCATATCCCGCTCGTCCGTGTTGCCTCTTTTGATGCCCGGCAGCCCTTCGTCGTCCGGTATTTCGCTGGGGCTCAACGGCGACAGGCTGACGGTGATCCCGCCCGAGGTGCGTGTTGTCGACTGGGCGCCCGGCGCCAGCATGCTGGTGCCGCCGAGCATGCCGCCGGCGCCGCTTTTGGAGGAACTCATTATCGCAGTCGGGGTGAAGTAATCGGCGACGCCGGAAAGGCTTTCCTCAGACGCCGCATTGAGCAGCCACATGAGCAAAAAGAACGCCATCATGGCGGTCACGAAGTCGGCGTAGGCAACCTTCCAGGCGCCGCCATGGTGGCCAGCGTGGCCGCCACTGATTTTCTTGATAATAATGATATCGGCATCGGCCATGACTTAACTCTTCCCGTCCTTACGCGACAGACGGCGCCTCGTTCACTGATTCTTCCAGTTCCACAAAGCTCGGCCGTTCCAGGCTGAAAAGCAGCTTGCGCGAAAATTCAACGGAAATGATCGGCGCGTGGCCCTGCATATGGGCGATCAATGCCGCCTTGATGCAGAGGAAATATTTACCGTCGGCCTCGTCGCAGGCCTTTAGCGAATTGGCAATCGGAGAGACCAGGCCGTAGGCCAACAGGATGCCGAGAAAGGTGCCGACCATGGCGCCGCCGATCAAGGCGCCGAGCACCTCGGGCGGCTCGAGGATCGACCCCATGGTAACGATGATGCCGAGCACCGCGGCGACGATGCCGAAGGCGGGCAGGCCGTCACCGACGGTCGTTAGGGCGGTCGTGATCTGTTCCTGTTCGAGATGATGGGTTCCGATCTCTTCATCCATCAAGGCTTCCATCTGATAGGCGTTCTCGGTGCCCATGGTCATCATGCGCAGATAGTCGCAGAGGAAAGTCACGGCGTGATGATTCTTGGCAAACCCCGGAAAGGCCGTAAAAAGGCTACTTTCCTCGGGGTTTTCAATATGACTCTCGATCGCCAGCGCCCCTTTGGTCTTGACCAGCCTCAGCACCGTATAGAGCAGGGTCAGCAACTCGATATAATTGCTTTTGTTGAAGGACGGCCCCTTGAGGCTGCGCACAAATCCTTTGAAGGCGCCGATGATTACGTTCTTGGGATTACTGATTACAAAGGCGCCAAAGGCGCAACCGCCGATGATGAGCAGTTCTAAGGGCTGCCATAACACGCCGAGATCGCCATGCGGCATATAACCGCCGAGAATCGATCCAACGACGATGGCTAAGCCGGCAAAAAACATCATAACGCTTACTCCGAGCATTTCGCGACGGGCAGAGGTCCACTACAGGGACACCCGCCGTTTGAGAATATTTGCTCTACTTTGGTGAAAATATCGTTAAGCATGACCGTTCTGGTCAGGCACTTAGCAGGATTTTGCGGTCTCCAGCCAATCCAGCATTTTCGCGAGCAGCTTCTTGAGCACGGGCCGCACCGCGTCCGCCAGGTCATCCCGATAGGAAAACGGCGGCTCTTCGTTCATGTAGGTCGCTTGCGACAGTTCGAGCTGGACCGCATGGACGGCGTCGGCGGGCTTGCCGTGACGGCGTGTGATATAGCCTCCGGTAAAACGACCATTGAGCACGCTGCTATAGGCGTCGGCCCCCTCACAAACCGCCAAAAGCCTTTGTGCGAGAGCCTCATCCGCCGAGTCGCCCGCCGCCGTGCCCAAATTGAAATCGGTCAGCCGGCCATCAAAAAATCGCGGCACTTCGCTCTGAATGGAATGGGCGTCAAACAGCAAGGCGACACCGTGGCGTGACCGCAATCGATCGATCTCATCAGACAATGCTTCATGATATGGCCGCCAATAGCCGTCGATCCGCTGCTCAATTTCATCCTGACCGGGCATTTTGCCGGGTTCGTAAAGCGGCTCGCGGGCAAAGCTGGTCGTCGGGCAAAGCTCGGTATTGTCGGCGCCGGGGTAAAGCTCTGCGCCGTCGGGCGGTCGATTGAGATCGATGACATAGCGTGAGTGGGTCGCCGCGATCACGCCGGCGCCCATGCTTTTAGCAAAATCATACAGCCTCTCCAGATGCCAATCCGTATCGGCGAGGAGGCGGGCTTCCGGGGTAAGGCAGCGTTCGATGGAGTCGGGCACATAGACGCCGCAATGAGGGATGCTCACTAGCAGTGGTGTCGTCCCATGGTGAATAGAAAAAATATCTACCATATAGGTCTATTAGTAGGATTTTCTAACGTGGAACAAGAACCAAACGATCGCGCCTCGCCGCTTCCACGGCGGCACGCTCTGTCGGGATGGTGAAAGGCCGATGATCTCGCCACCGTTCCACGAGATCGCTGTAATGGGGCGACAAGGGATTACCCGATTGGCCGGAGCTGATGATAAACAGGGATTCATCGAGCGCATTCATGTCGTAGACCGCCCGCATGGCCGGCCCATGGTTCTGTACGAACGGGCGCACCGCCTCGCTGAACCGAAACCCAGCGGCGTTGACGGTGTAACGCCCGCCGCCGTTGCCGATGCTGTTATCGAACCACCAGCTGAACGGCGCCTGATCCTGGAATATGCGATGGCCAAATTCGGCCACATGGGCGTCCTCCCAGCGCCATCGGGAAATGTTGTCGCCATAAATCAACGAAAGTCCGGCAATCGCCCTGTCCAGCGCCAGGGCGGAGCGGTCGGCGCAGCTTTCCTGCTGGTCGGTGGCGGTATCGTCGCACCATTCGCCAGCCGTCCGGCCTTCCAGCACGGCGCGCATGAACAACGGGCGCTGGCTCCAGGCAGCGGTGAACATGGGTCCCAGCTCGTCGCCGTAGACCAGGCTTGTTAATTCCCGGTACCAGGCGGAAAAAATCAAAGGCTCGGCCAGCTCTCCGGCCATTTCCCCTTTCCAGTCGAACAGTAGGGATTGCGCCTCTTTCGATGCATCGTTTTGCGGCTCAGCCGCGAGCAGATAGGGCAGCATTTCACGCGCCATGAGCGAAACCTGATCAGTCTGAATGGATCGGAAGCTCTCGCGATCGTGTTTTCTCCCTTCGATCAGTTCGGTAATTCGCGCCGCCCGATAGGGCGCTGCCCAGTCACGCGTGATGAAAAAAGGATAATCATCGGGCGTGATCTTGTTGTTGGCGGTGACGATGTATCCGGCTGGCGGGTTGAATACCAAAGGCAGGGCGTAGTAGGGGATGAAGCCGTCCCAGTCATAGGCGCCGCTCGATCCCGGCGCCGGCAGCCAGCCATTTCCCTTGCGCCGCAACGGCACCCGCGCCGGTGCGTAGAAGCCGATATTGCCGTCCCGATCCGCATAGACCATGTTCTGCTGCGGGCCGTGGAAATCCTTCAATGCGGCGACAAACGCCTGCCAGTTTTCCGCCCTGGCCAGGGCGAGTGCTGCCTGGGGAGTCAAATCATCATCGCGCAACGCAGTCCAGGCCAGCGCCATGACCTCGCGGGGCGCTTCGGCTTGGTTGCCCAGTATCTGCAAATCGGACAGCACCGGACCGTGCCGGCTGGTTCGAAATTCGAATTCCACATCGGGCTCGCCTTTAACGGCAATGATCTCCCTGCGGGTCTCAAAGCTGCGCGGGCTGCCGGGCGCTAGATAGCGCGTCGGGTCATCGGGATCGATGGTTTCGATGAACAGGTCCTGGGTGTCGGGGTAAGTATTGGTAAAACCCCAGGCGATGCTCTGGTTGTGCCCCAGCACGACCCCGGGCGCGCCGGGTAAGGTCGCGCCGACCACATCGAGTCCGGGGGCGCTGAGATGGGCAAGATAGAAAGGCCCGGGCGTGCCGAGACCGAGATGGGGATCGTTGGCGAGCAGCGGCAGGCCACTCTCGCTGCGGTCGCCCGAGACCACCCAATTGTTCGAACCCACATCGGGCGTCGGCCCCGGCGGCGTACGGCGCCAAAGCTCGTCGAGATCGCCAAGCTGGCTAAAACTCGTGAAAGGCAATTGGGGTAAGGCCACCGGACCATCACCGGGGTAGGGCGACCATAAGTCATTGATCTGCGATGCAGAAAGCTGGTCGGCCAAGCGGGCGCGCAGCAGCTCGTCGCGCCAGTTTCCGCTCAGGTCCCACGCCATGAGCTTGAGTATGACCAGGGAATCGGCGGGTGCCCAGGGTTCCGGTGCAGGCGCACCAAGTATGAGGAATTCCGGCGGCAAAAGGCCGCTATGGGTCTCCACATAGGCGTTGACCCCCTCGGCATAGGCCTCATAGGCCGCCTTGGTATCACGGTCGAGAACCGCAAATCCACGCGCCGCGATGCGATAGATGCCAAGGGTGCGAAAGAAGTGGTCGATATCGAGGGAGTGTGGGCCCAATATCTCCGACAGGCGCCCAGCACCCAGTCGGCGACTCGCCTCAAGCTGCCAGAGACGGTCTTGGGCATGCACAAAGCCCAGGCCGAAGTAGGCCCCAGCCTCGGACTCGGCATAGATATGAGGCACCCCGTTAGCTTCACGCAATATTTCGATTTCGCCATCCAGGCCGGCGAGGGCGATTTCCCCGTCGATAGTCGGTAGAGACGATCGCAACGCCCCATAGCCGACCGCAAGCCCCAGAATGACTATCGTAAAGACGACCGATACGGCGCGCCGGAACAGTTTCTTGAATTTGCTTTTCGCCATTGCCGACAGGGTAACTGCGCACCGTAGCTTGTCAACGCGGGCCGTATGGGTTCTATAAACACCCGTGGAGAAAAAACACTCATGACTGGACCCCTTAACGGCCTGCGCCTGTTCGACCTGACCCGTATTCTCGCGGGCCCGACCTGCACCCAGATTCTCGGCGACCTGGGCGCAGAGGTGATCAAGGTCGAGCGGCCGGTAAGCGGTGACGACACCCGAAAGTTCGGCCCGCCTTTCCTCAAGGACGAGGCCGGCCGCGAAACTTCGGAAAGCGCCTATTTTCTCGGGCTAAATCGCAACAAACGTTCGATCACGCTCGATCTCACCAAGCCGGAGGGCCAGGACCTGGCGCGCCGCATGATCGCTCAATGCGATATCCTGGTGGAGAATTTCAAGACCGGCGGGCTGAGCAAATACGGGCTTTCCTACGATCAGCTTAAGGATGCCAATCCGGGGCTGGTCTATTGCTCGGTCACCGGCTTCGGACAGACAGGACCTTACGCGGAGCGTCCCGGCTATGATGTGTTGATCCAGGCCATGAGCGGCCTCATGAGCACCACCGGAGAGCCTGAGGGCGAACCTCAGAAAAGCGGCGTGCCGATTTCGGACCTCATGTCGGGCATGTATGCGGCTGTCGGCATTTGCGCGGCGTTGCGGCACCGTGAAATAACCGGGGAGGGCCAGCATATCGACATCAGCATGCTGGACACCTCGGTCGCCACGCTTTCCATGCAGGGGATGAATTACCTCGCCTCGGGAGTCGCCCCGCCGCGTTTCGGCAATGCCCACCCCAATATCGTTCCCTATCAGGTCTTCGCAACCTCCGACGGCCACATCATTCTGGCCATCGCCAACGACGGGCAGTTTGACCGCTTCTGCGAATTCGCCGGTGTGGTGGAGCTGTGCAAGGACGACCGCTTTTGCACCAACGTCGAGCGCGTGCTTAACCGCGAGGCCTTGATCCCGATCCTCGCCGATATCGTCGCCGCCAAACCGTCGCACCATTGGCTGGAGGGCCTCGAGGCCTGCAATGTGAGCAGCGGCCCGATCAATACCATCGATCAGGTTTTCGACGATCCCCATGTGCGGGCGAGGGAGATGGAAATCGCCATGGCTCATCCCCTGGTCGATAAGCCGGTGCGCCTGATCGGCTCGCCGTTGAAAATGTCGGCGTCTCCGCCATCCTATGACCTTCCGCCGCCGTTGCTCGGTGAACATACCGACGCGGTGCTCGGCGAAATGCTCGAACTCGGCGCGGATGAATTAGCGGGTTTGCGCTACCGCGGCGTTATTTAATCCAGGAGCTTTACGATGACAGTTATCGACGTCCATACCCATATGCTGGATCGCGCCTGGTTCAAGCTGCTGCGCGACAAGGGCGCGCCGCGTTACGGCGTCGCCAATATCACCGACGATCTGGAGGGCATCTATCGCGAAGGCGCTCTGTTCATGACGCCCATGCCGGGACATTTCGATTATGATCTCAGGATCAGGGACATGGACGCGGGCGGTGTCGACATCGCCATCGTCTCGCTGACCTGCCCGAACGTCTATTGGGGCGGTGAGGCGGTCAGTCTCGAGGCCGCCCAACTGGTCAATGACAGCATGGCGCGCGGACAGGCCGAGCATCCCGACCGGATTCGCTATATCGCTTCGCTGCCCTGGGAATACCCGGCGAGCGCGGTCGATGAGCTATCGCGCGCTTGCGATAACGGCGCCATCGGCGTCATGGTGATGGCCAATATCGCCGGCCGTCACCTGACCGATGATGACTTCGCGCCGATCTGGCAGGCCATTGATGATCGCGGCCTGCCGGTGCTAGTGCATCCTAGCGAGCCGCCGGGAACCCCTGAGATGGACATGCGCAAATACAGTCTGACCTCGACCGTCGGTTTTATGTTCGACACCACCCTGGCGATCTCCAAGATGATCTACAGCGGATTCCTGGACCGCTATCCCAACCTCAAGATCATCGCGTCTCACGCCGGCGCCACCTTGCCATTCCTCGCCGGCCGTCTCGACCGTTCCTATGAGATGACCCTCCATAGCCAGGAGGTCATCACCATACCGCCGTCGGAATATCTCAAACGCATCTACTACGATGCCGTGACCTATAGTCAGGGCGCCCTGGAACTCTGTATTGAGGTTGGCGGCGTCGACAAGGTGATGTACGGCTCGGATTACCCCCACGACATCGGCGACATGGCCGGTTGTCTCTCGCGGGTCGACGCCCTGCCTGCGGACCAGCGCCAAGCTGTGCGCGAAGACAACGCGAGGCGCATATTCGATATCTGACTTCGGGTTGCGCCGACGTTAAGACAATCTATCTTTCCTCAATTTATCGGACTGCAGCCGCAGATTGCCGAAGTGAGAGGTACGCACGGGCGAAACCCCTTAGCAATAGCTTCCAGACTTCTTGAAGATTCTTAACGAAGCGGAATCACCGGGAAGTGGTAAATGCAGGCGGGTTTTAAACAGGAACAAATTTTCATGAATGCAGTTGTAAAAATTTACTCCGGCCGGGGGGCGGGAAACATGTTTGATATATTGGAAGAACGCAAGGATGAGGTCGAAAACCTCATGCGTTCCATTTTGGGGTTCCAGGCTTACACGGTCATCCGCGCCGCCCTCGGCGGCATTACGGTGATTGTCTGCCAGGACAAAAAGGGTGCGGAAGAGAGTCAGGCCATTTCACGGGCTTGGAGAAAGCGACACTGCGCAACATTATCCGTGAATCCGCCCATGGTCTCGGAGGGGCCTGTGATTATAAATGCTAGTATGGACAGGCAAGCGGCCCTAAGTGAATTGGCAGACCAGGGCAAAACATCGGTGAAGAACGCCTAGCGGATCTTCGGGGAATCGCGTCTCCAGAAGATTGTCGAGCTCACCATCAAATTTCTCTACCGCATCGGCGGGCAAACTGGCGCCGACCCCGGCGCTCGCCCGGATACGGCCACGCCAGGCTTGATGGCTGTAGGGCGTCTGCTCATCGAACGAGAAGGTCTCGATCCCGCTGAACCCGGCCATGGCCACATCGGCAAGCCATTCGCGCGGCATGCCCGTTCCGCCGCCCATAGTCCAATCTGGGTTGTGTTTTTAGATCAGCCGTTCCGTGGCTTCGGCCAGATTGCCGGGAAGCGGGATCCAGTCGAAATGAGCGATCACCAGGGCGCCGTCGGGTTTCAGCAGGCGCGCTGCCTCGGACGCCGCCGCCGGGCGGTCAAACCAATGCCAGCATTGGCCGGCCGTCACCACATCGAAGGCATGATCGGGGAAGCCGGTTTCCTCGGCGCGGGCGATAACGTAATCGGTGGTGGTGACGCCCGCCTCGCCATCGAGCCTTTTGGCCTCTTCGATCAGCGCATCAGAAGGATCGAGGCCGGTTACTTTGCAGCCGGCCCGCGCGAAGCCGCGCCCGAGAGCGCCGGTGCCGGTGCCGAGATCGAGCAGGCGCTGGCCCGCCTTGCCGATACCGAAGACCGCCAGGCGATCATATAACGCCTCGGGGAAGCCCGCACGATGGGCGCCGTAATCGCTCGCGGTCTTGCCGAAATCTATATCCCGATCAGCGGTAATGGGGCCCGCCGATCCAGCCGATCAGAGAATAGCGGATGCCCGAGGTAACCGGCTTGATCCGATGAACCACATAGGTCGGTAAAATGATCATGGTGCCCTGACTCTTGGGGAAGGATTGCGGGTCGTAATAGCTCAACACCTCGAACTCGCCGCCTTCGTAATCCTCGGGCGCCGAAAGCTGAATGGAAAATGTCAGCTTGCGGACGCTATAGCGACCATGCCCCATATCCATGTGCCAATTCTGGAAATTACCTTCTACGTATTTGGTGATCTGCAAGCGCTCGGTGAAGCCGAACAGATCGGTGTGGTAATGTTTTTGGTTGGCCTCGTTGACCAGGAATTTTGTCTTGTCGAAGATCCATTCGGCGCCCGGAGTTGTCGGCACAATCCAGCCGACCTGGCACTGGCGGTTGGAGTGTTTTTCGTCTTCTCCCTCCACATGGCCCGATTCCATTTCGCCGCAAAGGGCGATGACCTTGTCGCATTCTTCAGCTGTGAAATAGCCGGGACTGGATACCGCCGGTTTCCATTCAGCAAGCTGTGGTAAATCCGTAGCTTTGATGATCCTGCCCCCCTTGGGAAATGTTCGCCCGGATATTCTTCGGTTCCGGGATGACTGTCTATATCCTAGTTTAATGCCAACTGAGGAGAAATGATGTCAGAGACGAATTTCGACGACGCCCGCGCCATGATCGAGGCACTGACGCCGAGCTATCCGGTCTATTGCATGCGCGCCGGCGTTCTCGCCGAGACAGCGCGGGAGTTTCTTGAGCGGTTTCCCGGGCGGGTGCTCTACGCGGTCAAATGCAATCCCCATCCGATTGTGCTGCAAGCCCTGTACGATGCCGGCATCCGCCATTTCGATACCGCGTCCTTGCCGGAAATTGCCCAGGTGCGCGAGATGTTTTCCGACACTACCGCCTATTTCATGCACCCGGTGAAGGCCCGTGCGGTCATCAAGACATCCCATGACGTTTACGGGGTGCGCCATTTCGTCATCGACCACCCATCCGAGCTCACCAAGGTGATGGATGAGACCGGCGGCGAGGGGGTGGCGATCATCGTGCGCATGGCGACGCCCCATGCCGGCGCCGCCTTCGATCTGTCGACCAAGTTCGGCGCCAGCCCGGCGCTCGCCACCGACTTGCTGCGGGCGGTGCGCGATGAGGGCTGCCAGGGTGGGCTGGCCTTCCATGTGGGGTCGCAGTGCCTGTCACCGCGCGCCTATCGCACGGCCTTGGGTCTGGTTGGCGAGGTCGCCGAGGCTGCCGGCACGGAGATACATTTCCTCGATGTGGGAGGCGGTTTTCCGGCGGCCTACAAGGGCGTCAACACACCACCGCTGGAAGCCTTTATGGACGAGATCACCACCGGCCTGGCGACCCTCAATCTACGCCGTGACTGCACCACCATGTGCGAACCCGGTCGCGCCATGGTGGCGTCGTCCTGTTCCCTGGTGGTCCAGGTTCAGCTTCGCAAGGAAGATCAGATCTATATCAACGACGGCGTTCACGGCAGCTTGTCGGAGATGGTCACCGGTCAATTACAGATGCCGGTGAGGTTGATTCGACTGGATGGCACACCATCGGACAGTTACATGGATTTCACCGTTGCCGGACCGACCTGCGATTCCATCGACATGCTGCCGCATCCTTTCCGGCTGCCCAACGATGTTCGTGAAGGCGATTGGATTGAAATCGGCCAGCTCGGCGCTTATGGCAGTGCTCTGCGCACCCAGTTCAACGGCTTCTACCCGGATACCTTCGTCGGGCTGCGCGACGAACCCTTTTTGGATTCGCTCAATCGGGTTCTTTAACCGTCACGCATGGTTGACACCGGCCTCTACGGCTCGCGTCCTAGACGCGGTCACTTGCCCTTGAGCGTTTTCGCGACCTCGACGGCGGCGTAGGTCAGGATGCCGTTCGCCCCGGCGCGCTTGAAGCCAATCAGGGACTCGAGGATGGCCCTATCGCCGTCGAGCCAGCCCTTGCCGGCGGCGCATTTGAGCATGGCGTATTCGCCGCTCACCTGATAGGCGAAGGTGGGCACGCCGAAAGCGTCCTTAACGCGTCGGATGATGTCGAGATAGGGCATGCCGGGTTTGACCATCACCATGTCGGCGCCTTCCTCGATGTCGAGAGCCACCTCGCGAAGCGCCTCATCGCTGTTGGCCGGGTCCATCTGGTAGGTCTTCTTGTCGGCCTGGCCCAAGGTTGCCGACGAGCCGATGGCGTCGCGGAACGGGCCATAGAAGGCCGAGGCGTATTTCGCTGCATAGGACATGATGCGAACCCGTTCATATCCGGCGTTATCGAGGGCGGCGCGGATAGCGCCGATGCGGCCGTCCATCATATCCGACGGCGAAATCACATCGCAGCCGGCGGCCGCCTGAACCAGCGATTGGCGGCACAATATTTCGACGGTCTCGTCGTTGACCACATAGCCGTCAGCGATGATGCCGTCATGGCCGTGATCGGTGAACGGATCGAGCGCCGCATCGCACATGACGCCGATGCCGGGCACCGCTGCTTTGACAGCCTTGACGGCGCGGCACACCAGATTATCGGGATTCACCGCCTCGTCGCCTTCGGCGTTCTTGCGTTCAGGCTCGATGACCGGAAATATGGCGATCATCGGGATGCCGAGGTCGCAGGCCTCGCCGGCGCGCTCGACCAGGACAGGGATCGATAGCCGCTGCTGACCCGGCATGGACGGCACATCGATGGCGCCATCGCCGTCATGGACAAACACCGGCCAGATCAGGTCGCCAGCAGACAGGCTGTTCTCCGAGACCAGCCGGCGGTTCCAGCCGTCTCGGCGATTGCGGCGCATACGGGTCGTCGGATACCGACCGATGGAGGTGAAGGGAGTTTGCGTCATATCCGGTGACATACCCCTCCAAAGCGGCTCTGGCAAGCGCCGCCGGGGGGCGCTAGAGTCGGGCGATGAATTTTGAGTTGAACGAAGAACAGCGGGCGATCCAGGAACTGGCGCGGGATTTCGCGGCCAAGGAGATGGCGCCATACGCCGCCGAGTGGGATGAGGCTTGTACATTTCCGGTTGAAACCTTGCGCCGCGCGGCGGGTCTCGGCCTGGCCGCCATTTATGTGGCCGAGGATGTCGGCGGCAGCGGACTGGGCCGTGTTGAGGGGGCGTTGATCTTCGAGGCCCTGGCAGGGGCTTGCGCATCGACCGCCGCGTTCCTTTCGATCCACAACATGACGGCCTGGATGATTGATGCCTATGGCGACGAGGCACAGCGCAACGGCTGGCTGCCCGCCATGGCGACCATGGACAAAATCGCCAGCTACTGTCTGACCGAGCCGGGAGCCGGTTCCGACGCCGCCGCCCTTTCAACGCGCGCGGTTCGCGATGGCGAGGATTATGTGATCAACGGCGCCAAAGCCTTCATCTCGGGCGCCTCGCGCAGCGATCTTTATGTCTGCATGGTGCGCACCGGCGAAGAGGGGCCGGACGGTATTTCCTGTCTGGTGATCGAAGACGGCACACCCGGACTGAGCTTCGGCGCCCAGGAGAAGAAGCTCGGCTGGCATTCACAGCCTACCGCCATGCTCCATTTCGACGATTGCCGGGTGCCCGTGGCCAATCGTATAGGCGCAGAAGGCCAAGGCTTTGCAATCGCCATGCGCGCCCTGGACGGCGGCCGCATCAACATCGGTTCCTGCTCCCTGGGCGGCGCGCAGGCCTGTTTCGATGCGGCGCGCGAGCATCTCAAAACGCGCCGCCAGTTCGGCAAGCCTCTGGCCGAATTCCAGGCCCTGCAATTCCGACTCGCCGATATGGCGACCGAACTTGAAGCGGCCCGGCTGATGGTCCTCAATGCCGCCGCCAAGTACGACGCAGGCGCCGATGACACCTCCCTGTACAGCGCTATGGCTAAGCGCTATGCCACCGACGCCTGCTTTCAAATATGCAACGAAGCGCTACAGCTTCATGGCGGCTACGGCTATCTGCGCGATGTGCCCGTGGAACGTTTCATGCGTGATCTCCGCGTCCATCAAATCCTCGAAGGCACCAACGAAATCATGCGGGTCATCATCGCCAAGAGATTGCTGGCTGATTAGTCAAAAAAAGCGGGCGCCCCCGGGGGAGGGACGCCCGCGGCTGACGCATCAGGCTATGCCCATCGCTGGGAGGCAAACTCAGCGATGATCGCGCGGCAAAAAGCCTTCGGGACTGTTGAGCGCCAGCGAAAGTTTGGGTGTGTCCTGAGGAAGGGCGTCGGGGGCGTCCATTGGGGTTTCTGTGGCAACCACCGTGACATAGGCCGCCGGAATATAGGCTACCGGTAAACTCTCAGGTGTCTGGCTCTTGATGATGGCCGTTATGGTTTCTTGATCGAGGCTGTCGCTGCTGAGATTGTTGCCGCGATCAATTTCCATTTTTTCGAACCCCAGCTCTTCAAGAAGCACTTCGGGGCCTTCGTCCGACGGCATGCCGCCGGCTAACGCGGCACCGCTTGCAAAAGCGATAGCGGCAAGGGTGAGAACCGTCAGGGGGTATTGAATTTTCATAATCTGCTCCATGCTGGGCGGTGTCGCCGGGTTGATTACTTTTGTAAGGGCGCTTTGTGACCTGATTCCGGCGTGATTGTGGCCCAATCGTGGTAATCCTTGCCCATGGACGAGATTCTTTTCGAGATAAGGGGCGTGGCAGGGCGGATTGTCCTCAACCGGCCCCAGGCACTCAACGCGCTGACCCACGGCATGATTCTGGCGCTTGCCGCCCAACTCGAGGCCTGGGCAGAGGACGATGCCATCGAGCGCGTGGTGATCGAAGGCGCCGGTGATCGCGCCTTCTGCGCCGGCGGCGATATCCGCGCGCTCTATGAGGCCATGGGGCAGGGCGATGCAGCATATATCGATACCTTCTATCGCGATGAATACCACCTCAACCACCGCATCCACACCTACCCGAAGCCCTATGTGGCGATCATCGACGGCGTGGTCATGGGTGGCGGGGTCGGGGTGTCGATCCACGGCTCCCATCGCCTGGTCACCGAGAAGGCCCTGTTCGCCATGCCGGAAACCGGCATCGGGTTTTTCCCCGATGTGGGCGGCGCCTGGTTTTTGCCGCGCTTGCCCGGCGAAATCGGCATGTATCTCGGGCTCACAGGTACCCGGCTCGGCCCGGCCGACGCACTCTACTGCGGTGTCGCCACCCATTATGTGCCCCGCAACAGACTGGCCGACAGCCTCGACGACCTCGATGCCGTGACAATCGATCCGGGCCCGGCGTCTCTCGCCGAGCGGCGCGACGCCATCGACCGATGCTTCTGCGGAGAGTCCGTCGAGGCGATCATTCAGGCTTTGCAGGCCGAGGGCGACAACTGGGCCGGTGAAACGCTAGAGGCCATGGCGGGAAAATCGCCGATCAGCCAGAAAGTAGCGTTTCGCCAAATTCGCGAGGGCGCTGATCTCGTCTTCACCCAGGCCATGGCGCTCGAATTCCGCCTGTCTCAGCGCTTCTGCGCGGCCCCCAACTTCCGCGAGGGCATACGCGCGGCGGTCATCGACAAGGACCGCAATCCACAATGGCGCCCAGCGTCCCTCGCCGATGTCGGCGAGGCCGACGTCGACGCCTACTTCTCGCCCCTGGCGGGCGATGAGCTAAGCTTATGACAAGGGAGATATGACCATGGCTAAGATCGGTTTCATCGGCGTTGGCAATATGGGCGGGCCGATGCTTGTCAATCTGATAAAGGCGGGCCATCAGGTGACCGCTTACGATCCGGTCGCTCAGGCTCTCGATAAGGCGCGTGAAGCTGGTGCGGCGGTCGCGGAAACTGCTGCCCAGGCAGCGGCGGCGGGCGAGGTCATCATCTCCATGCTGCCGGCCGGCGCCCATGTGCGCACTGTCTATCTCGGTGACGATGGAGCCATTGCCGCTGCCGGGGAGGGCGCCTTGTTCATCGATTGCTCGACCATCGACGTGGAAACCGCCCGCGCGGTCAACCAGGCCGCCGCCGACGCCGGCTTCGCCATGCTCGATGCGCCGGTCTCGGGCGGCATTGCCGGGGCCGAGACGGGAACCCTCACCTTCATGGTCGGCGGCACGGACGAAGCCTTCGCCCGCGCCGCACCGGTGCTCGATGTCATGGGCGGAAAGATCGTCCATGCCGGGC
>Ga0209554_1000482_pt1 | contig 33983 bp, 31 predicted proteins | sample MarorgKNORR_S2LV_5_FD_188221 | JGI IMG/M metagenome (GOLD analysis project Ga0209554, IMG submission 188221) | Marine microbial communities from the Southern Atlantic Ocean, analyzing organic carbon cycling - Bottom_A/KNORR_S2/LV (SPAdes) (version 2) | ecosystem: Environmental > Aquatic > Marine... | reverse complement strand
GCACCATCTCCAGCCTATTTAAACTTTCCAGAATATTCCAGCATAATCACTGCAAATTCAGATAAAGATCAGGCTTCAAGCGGGTTTCACCCGTATGATCAAGAATTAATTGTTCAATTTACTTAAAAGCCAGTTTGCCGAGCGTAGCAGGCGGGCATCATCATTCTTTGCTCCCACAAGCTGGGTGCCAATCGGCATCCCGTTTTCGCCCTGGAAGACGGGTATGTTTAGCGCTGGGACACCGCAGAAAGTCCAGATAGTGCAGAAAGACGGATCGCCGGTATCATCCAGGCCAATGGGCGCTTCACCGGAAGCAGAAGGCGTGAGAAGGACATCATATTCCTGAAACAGTTCTGCAAGGATGACATCCAGAATGGCCTGTTGCGACATTGCTCGATGGTAAGCAACGGCTGAATAACTCATCCCACGTTCAATCTGTCCACGTAAGGAATCACTTAACAGGTTTTTTGCCGTTTCGTATTCATGGGAATAACTGTAAGCAATGTCAGCTTCCATGATGATTTTATGGTGATCCAGTACATACCCGAATGAGGGTGATAATTCGATCTCCTCAACATTCTCACCCAGCGTTTCACACAGTTCTTCATGGGCCTCCTTGCACATTTCATCGGCACGGTCCCAGACAGGCGTTTTTACAAACCCGATTTTTGGCGGCAAAGGAGGTTCTTCAGCAGCAACAGATAATAGATGCGGCGTGGCGCGAAGATAAGTTGTAGAGGAGTCCTCTTCGTCATAACCGGCCAACACCTGTGTCAGCAAGGCGACATCTTCCGTGGAACGTGCAAATACCCCCAACTGGTCGAGGGGTGTTGATTGTCTCAGAACGCCGGTGCGGGGAATCATTCCGAACGAAGGCTTGAAGCCAAATACACCGCAAAACGACGCTGGACGAATAATAGAACCGTTAGTCTGGCTACCAAGTGCAAGCGGTACCATGTATGACGCTACTGCCGCCGCTGACCCACTGGATGACCCGCCCGGTGTACGATTTGGATCGTGAGGGTTTTTTGTTTTTCCTGGTGCATAGGTAGCAAGTTCCGTAGTCACCGTTTTCCCCATGATGATCGCCCCTGCCTGACGCAGTCGGCTTACCACCCAGGCATCCTTGTACGGGAGTCGTCCGGTGTGGATGGGTGTACCCAATTCTGTCGGCACATGGGCTGTGTCAATGATGTCCTTGATGCCGACTGGAATGCCATGCAGCGGACCCATGGGGTCACCAGCCTGACGTATAATATCAAGCTTGCATGCCTGTTCCAGGGCATAATCGGGGTTTAAGTACGCCCAGGCCTCGATTTCGCCATCAATCTGTTCTATCTTATCAAGACAATCCTGTACTAATTCTTCGGATGTGATCTCGCCTTTACGAATTTTATCGCATGCCTGAGTGGCAGACAGTTCATTTAACGACATGCAGAGTGAACCCTTTACTTCTTCTTGCGGAGGCATGAATCCCAGAAGTCATAGAAGACCAGGGGCAGAACCATGAAGCAGATAACCCAAAATGGAAAACCACCCCAGAACCCTGCGGCACCGGAAGAAATGCTTTCGGCCAGGCCGAGAATAAATACAGCGAAGAGTAGTAAACCGATTAATCCGGATATTTTTTCAACAAGTGCTTGTATCATAACTTTAGTACTCCACTAATAGTGTTCGCGGATATTAAGGGATATATTTCCCGAACAGGTAATCAGGCAGCCACAGGGCTATCCCCGGGTACAAATACATCAGGACCATGACCCCTATGACGATGGCGAGATAGGGCATGATTCCTCTGAAAATATCCATCAGTTCAATTTGTTTTCCTAAAACCCCTTTCAGATAATAGGCGGACATGGCCATTGGTGGAGTCAAGAATGAGGTTTGCAGGTTGAGCGCCACCAACATTGCGAAGAAATAGGGGTTAACGTCAAAGATAGGTAGCATGGGCAGAAAGATCGGCACGAAAATGATCAGTATTTCCGACCATTCCAGGGGCCAGCCGAGAAGGAAGATGATAAGCTGCGCCATGACCAGAAACTGCCAAGGGGCCAGATCGAAACTAAGAATGAAATGCTCGATGATTTGGTGACCTCCAAGATAGGAAAATACGGACGCAAAGGTCCATGAGCCGACAAACAGCCAGCAGACCATCGCCGTCGCTTTCGCCGTCAGGTATACTGCATCCTTGAGCATGTCCCAGCTGAAGGAGCGGTAAATAACCGCCAGCATGAGCCCACCAAATGCACCCATGGCGGCAGCTTCGGCAGGCGTTGCCAAACCACCCAGAATGGATCCCAGCACCATCATGATAAGGGCAGTCAAGGGGACGAAAGAGGTAAGGAGTTGCCAGTAGACAACATGCCTGGGCGGAATATCTTCTTCACGTGGTTTCGGTGCAATCGACGGAGTTATTAAAACCCGGATAATGACGTAGATAATGTATGAACCAGCCAGAATAAGACCCGGGAGCATGGCTGCCGCATACAGACGTAACGGCGACAATTCAGCGATAGCGGCATAGACGATCAGCATGATGGATGGCGGAATCAGAATGCCAAGCGTACCTCCAGCGCAGATAACACCGGCGGAGAAGCTTTTGTTATAATGAGCTTTGATCATTGCCGGGAATGCCAGCAGACCCATCAGGGTGACAACGGCACCAACGATACCGCTTGCCGTTGAAAACACGGTGCAGGTTATTAAGGCAGCTATTGCCATGGATCCGGGCATATTTCGCGCGGCCATCTGCAGGGAGTAAAAAAGCTTATTGACGATGTTGGCGCGCTCAACAACATAACCCATAAACAGGAACAGCGGGATCGCAACCAGCGTATCATTTTCCATCACTGAATAGGTATTCTGGTTCAGCAGATAGAAAATATTATTGTTGAAGGCATCACTGATTGTCTGAATACTTCCGGCATCAAGATAAGCGTAATATCCAAAGAAAACACCCATCGCCAATAACGTAAAGGCAACTGGAAATCCTAACAATACCATCACGATGAACAAGGAAAGCATCAAAATTGCGACTTCGGGATTTGTCATGAGAAAGGGCGCTCCATTATAACAGTTAAGGTTGTGTAAACAGGTTTAATCAATTTTTACTCCATCTGCCTGTGCCTTCAGTAATTCTTCCGTTTCCCGGGAATCTTTCAGACGTGGCAGCCATTTGTTGTTTTTCATCGCCAGATAGCACCGCATGCATTCAGCTACACCCTGAACGATGAACAATCCACCTGCCAGTGGAATCAGTGTTTTAAAGTAATAAATTTGAATGCGGGCCGGACTGTTCCAACTGACTTCCTTATAGCGCCATGAATCTGAGGCAATTTCCCAACCAAACCAGAACAGTGCGAGCATGCCTGGAAAAAAGAAGAGGATATATAAAGAAAGATCAACCACGGCTTGCCAGCGCGGTTGGAAGAAGCGGTAAATCACATCGGCACGTACATGAGTGTCCTGCGCGAGAGCGTAAGGCCCTGCCATCAGGAACAATGCTCCGTACATCTGCACCATCATGTCAAATGCCCAAACAGTGGGGGCATTGACGACGTAACGGACAAAAACTTCATAGGCTACGGAAAGGGTCAAAACCAGAATACACCAGCCGAATGAACGCCCTACCCAGATGTTGAGCTCTTCAATTCCATGAATAATGGCTATCATGTATTTTTGTCTCCTGTCTATACGGGGGTTCTCAGTCAGAAAGCAGAGGGACAACCTTACGGCTGTCCCTCCTTAACTGATCGATCCTGCGAAATGGTATCGCAAGAAAAACAGATTAGATCAACCGAAGTGGTGCTTGTAAGCAAGACCGTAATCCGGCTGGTTCAGGAGCAGGTAGTTCATCACCTTTTTGGCGTAGGACTTCTGCGACTTGACCACCTTGGCGAAGAACGGATCCTCTGCCGAAATCCGGTTCACCACCACATCCCATGCTTTCAATTGATCTTTCATGACCGCATCCGGTGTCCGATAGATATTGACACCGTGCTTGTCCCTGAGCTTAATCAGGTCATCGGCGTAACGAAGGGTGTTGTGCCAGTAGAAATTCGAGTTCTCGGCTTCGGAAGCGTATTCCAGAATTGCCTGTTGCTCCTTAGATAGAGAATTGAATTTCTTCGCGTTGAAGGTGACTTCGAAACATTCCTGTGACTGGTGGAAGCTGGCCAGGTGATAGTGCTTGGAAACATCCTGCATGCCGAAATCACTGTCGGAAGTCGGGTTGTTGAACTCGGCCGCATCGATCAGGCCGCTCTTCATCGCCGGCTGAATTTCGCCACCCGGCAGCTGAACAACAGACAAGCCCATTTCATTCATAACGTCAGCCGCCAAGCCAACGGTACGATACTTCAAGCCCTTCATCTGGGAAGATTTAGTGATCTTTTCCTTAAACCATCCCAGCGGCTGTGCCGGCATCGGGCTGTTGAAGAAGCTGACCAGGTTAAGTTGCAGGCTGCCCATCAGTTCGTTGAACAGGTCCATCCCGCCGCCATAGTGAATCCAGCCGAGCATTTCCTGCGCCGACCAGCCAAAGCATGGGCCGGTTCCGAACAGGGACGCCGCCGGCGACTTGGAATACCAGTACGCAGGCACATAGTGAGCGCCATCAAGGACACCACGGTGGACGGCATCCTGCATCTGGCTGGTTTTGACAACCGAGTTAACAGACAACAGGTCGATCTTCAGGCCTCCACCGGCCATTTTGTTGACGCGATCGACATAGCTTTTTGCATTCTCGAGAAAAATTCCACCACCCCAGGCAGCCTGAACTTTCAGGACTGTGCCGGCTGTGGCTATATGAGGTGCAGCGAGAGTGCCAGCTGCGGCTACACCTGCGACGACGGCAGTGCCCCGCATGAACTTACGGCGCGTAACAACCTCTTTTTTAACTGATTTTACATCAGCTGCTGTTTTATTCAACATACTCATTCTCCATTTAACTTAACGATTAAACACGGTTCGTTCCCCCTCCAAACCGAGCTAAATTTGCAGACACTGAAATGGCCGACAGGAGGTCCAAATAAGCGTCTTGACGGGAGATATATTTGGGTCCTTAGCAACTCTCCCATTATATTAGACTTCCTCAGAAATTACATCAAAGCTCAATTACTGAAAATGAAAAAAAATAATTGTACAGTAACAGCAACTTTGACAATCATTTTATATTAAAAGATAGTCCACGTGAAACACTAATTCAAAGTGATAGTTTTGTCAAGTAAAAAATCAGTAAATTCTGCAATTAGAGAAATTTTACAGATCTATTTTTTATAATCCATTGATTTAACATAATTTATTTTAAAATTATTTTTTTCAGGCGACCCTGTCTTTTGGCTCACGGCCTGCAAAATAAGCATCCAGATTATCAAGAGCCCGAAAGCCCATGGCATCCCGAGTTTCCATGTTTGCGCTACCGATATGTGGCAACAAGAATGTATTGGGTAATGCTGCGATCTCGCGGTTACCGCCCGGTTCAGTCCGGTAGACATCAAGCCCTGCTGAGGCTAGCTTGCCTGACGTCAACGCGTCTGCCAGTGCGCTTTCATCTAAGAGTGCACCACGCGCAGTGTTGACGATGATTGCTCCATCGGGCAATTGGGCGATCCGCTCTGCGGATAACAGATTGAAGGTCTCCGGGGTTGCAGGGCAGTTGAGAGACAAAACATCGCTGACGGGTAACAGGCTCTCAATAGAGTCGTGATAAACGGCTCCTTGCTCATTGGCTTTGGGCAACCGGTTGCGGTTGTAATAGTGTATTTCCATCTCAAATCCACTTGCCCGTTTTGCTACGATTTGCCCCACGCGGCCCATGCCGATTATGCCTAAGCGTTTTCCCGTAATGGCGCAGCCGACCATGAATGCCGGACTCCAGTCCCGCCATGACCCATCCCGCATCATGCGCTCACCTTCACCGGCACGCCGTGCCGCGCCCAGCATCAACAAGATAGCAACTTCCGCCGTTGCATCACTGAGCACGTCAGGTGTGTTGGTCACAATGATACCACGCTCGCGAAACGCCTCCAGGTTACAGTGATCAACCCCAACCGAAAAATTGGCAACTATTTTTACACTGTCCGGCAGGCGTAGAACCACATCGGGAGTAAAATGTTCCGTGTGGCAGGGCAGGATGGCATCAACTTCCTGGGCCAATTCAATCAATTCATCCGGAGAATACAGGGCATCATCAGGATTTAGGCGGACGTCGTAATCCTGTTTAAGTCTGTCTTCCACCGCCTCGGGAAGTGTCCGGGTAACAAGTACCGTGGGTTTTGTGGTCATGACCAATCCTTTCTGATTATCCAGGAATGCGATGAACAGGTACGCAAAGCAATATACTAGCACTTCACTATATTGAAAAAAACACCTAACTTGATTATTGTCATATTATGGATTAATCTTTTTGACTAAATTTTATTAAAATCAATAAGTATCTGCTTATAAAATTATGTAAGATGGGTAAGATTATTTGAATATATTTCATATAAAAATATTATGTTACTATAAATAAAATAATGATTAAACATTTTTCAAAATCATTCCCAAGCTATATATTCTGGCTAGCTTGGAGTTTTATCATCGGCGGAATGATTGTTTCCGGCCCAATATTAGCTCCGCTGGCTTTCAATACAATGCCGTTATCCGTTTCACCTGAAATCGCAGAATACGCTCATTCCTATGCAAGTACTCTTTTTACTCTTTTCTTTGTAAGCTACTTTCCTCTTGTTGCAGGAGTCTTTTTGATGATAAGTGTCCTGGAACAATTTTATATCCACACTTATTGGAAGCAGCACAGATTGTTAGCATTTCTTTGTGAAATCATACTATTAGCTGGTAACGTAATTTGGTTATGGTTAGCGTTAATGCTGGTTCCGGAGATGGAACATTTAGTAATGAATGCCCAAAGCTGGAACGATATCCTGGTCAGAGAAGCTTTTAGCAAATTACATGATCAAAGTCAGAGACTCGCCGAAATAGGACTTATCCTAACTCTAATTTTGCCTTGGTTTTCTAAACTTTCTGGAATAGGAATTACGCCAACCTTAAAATAGCTTTTCTCATCCTCCAGGGAAAAATAATATTTTTCGCTTGTTTTGGGGTGTTTAAGTTATTTGTGGCACGTAGAAGGAGATCTGAGCATTCAATTTCTGCATGATGAGTAAAATAGGCAGATTATGAGTGTGTACCCTGTCATTGTCAAAATTAAGCTCTATTCAACAATTATTGTTGATAAATTATATGTTTGATAATGACACAAATCGAACATATAAGTATTTACAGAAAAGAATCGATCTTTTAGTAAAAATCGCTAAACTTATTTATCCATTGATAAAATAATGAAACATTCACAAAAAATCATAATTCAAAAATAATATGTCATATACCTTAACTTCAGACATTTCTGATAATTTACTGGAAATGTATTTGGCAGAACCTGAAATTGCCATTGATACAGAATTACATGGTCTTCGACTTTACCGTGACGAAGTCTGTTTAATACAGATTTGTGATGACAAAAAGAATGTGAGTCTGATAAAACCGACAGCCAAACAATTGCCGCCCAATTTAAAACGCTTACTAACTGATCCTAATGTAATCAAGATTTTTCATTTTGCGTTAAGTGATGTTGCGTTTTTTAAAACATCTTTGAATATTGAAGTGGCACCATTTCGCTGCACAAAAGTTATGAGTAAACTTATTCGCACTTATACGCAAGGTCATGGATTAAAAGATTTGAGTCTTGAATTATTAGGACACGATCTTAACAAGGATCAACAACAGACAAATTGGGCTCAAAACAACCTGAGTAGCAAGCAACTCGAATACGCGGCCAACGACGTTTTGGAACTAATTGAAATCTATCGAAAACTCGTTAAAATGATGGATGAGCGCCCGCCTCTTGCATCAGGTATTACTGTCAATGAATTAAATAATAAGTCGCAGGCCATGATTCCCGGCTTGGTTGAGTTACTGATTAACGGATATGGAGATAAAAACGGTGGTTGGGAAAGCAGCTTGTTTTCGCACTAAACTACGAACTTGAATGATACACGTGATGCTATCAAGTGCATAAATTTCGCTTAATCTTCATCTTTTAGTTTAGGATTTCTAACATGTTTTTGCTTAAATTTTCGTTGCAAATGTCTAAAATCAGATTCACTCAGAGACTGCAACCTTCTCAGTTGTTTAAATTGTCTAAGAGCCTGTAAAGAGCGAACATCAGCACCTTCTTGTGAAAAATGCTGCACCGACAAATCGCGTAATTCGTTTGCATTAATTGCAGGTAAATCATTCGATTCAAAATATTTATTTAGTAGATTTTGCAGTTGACCGGCGCTTAATGTTTTTGCTTTGTGATTGACCCAAAATGCGGTGTGGCCTTCTATACTGTCTATGAGTTTCAAATATGATTTGAGCACTTTTAAGGCAGATGGACTGAAAGGGAAATCTCGAAATCTTGAATTTTTAAAATAAAATCTAACACGCCCATCGTCAAGTTCAGGTACAGCTGAGCTGATATTTACAATTTTCAAAAGAGACATTCCTAAACCGTAAATTAATTCCAACAGCAGACGCTGTTGATATCCTTTCAAAGAATTATGGGTTGTATTTTGAAATAGTTGATTAATTTGCTCTACATCAAAGCGTTGCTGACCGATTTCAGTCAGTTCGCGTGGTAGCTTAAAATGCTGAATTGGATTGTTGCCAAGATGTTGTGACTCTGTTAAAAACTCCAGGAAACTTTTTATTCCGCTGACACATGTTACCAGAGTACTTCTTTGCCATTTTTTGATATCCATTTGATGTTGCAGAAAAGCTTCCAGCTCCCTGACGCCTATATTGTGAATTTCCCATTGCTCAGGAAGTACTAAATCTTGCTGGAATTTATTGCAAAACCTAATGAACATTTGGATTGAATGTAGATAAAGACGAACAGTTCCTGGAGAAGACAACTTTTTTACTTGCAAATGTGACTCATAAAGACTCATAATTTTAGTGCATTCTGCCTCATTCATAATGAATATAGAGAATCTAAATGAAAAAAATTGAAGCTATTATCAAACCATTTAAACTAGAAGAAGTTAAAGAAAATCTTGGTGTTGCCGGCATCCATGGGCTAACTGTCATGGAAGTAAAAGGCTTTGGCAGGCAAAAAGGACACACAGAACTTTACCGTGGAGCAGAATATATTGTTGATTTTCTTCCAAAAGTTAAAATTGAAATTGTCGTCAGTGATGAGGATTTAGATAAGGCAGTCGATGCTATTCAAGCTGCAGCAAAAACTGGAAGAATCGGCGACGGCAAAATCTTTGTCTCTAATCTGGAGCAGGTTATCCGTATACGTACCGGAGAAACCGGCGAAAAGGCAATCTGAATCACTGCTTATTTCGAGATGTTTTAGCAGAAAAACTTCGGCACTCTTCTCCGGATACCTGAACTACGTAACTAGAAGGCTCCATCTGTGATTTGAATCCGAGTATGCTACAACCATAAGGTTTTTCGGCATCCCATGTAATCTGATAGTGTTTACACTTGGCACAGCGAATTCTTGTGGCTCTTTCCATATTCACCTACAAAGACTCTCCTCCTGTTGTTACAATTATTTTATCCAATACTTTTGCAAGTGTAAATACATCAAAAGGCTTGATAAGATAGTCGTTCATTCCAAGTTCCTTTGCTGCGGAAATCAAGTCTTCGAGAGGCTCTATTAAGGTCAGAATTACCGGCAGATCCTTCAAATTATCATCATCTCGAATATCTTCCAAGAGTTCCAAACCATTCTTATTGGGCATATTAACATCCGCAATCACTAAATTTAAAGGTGTCTGCAAAATAATGGCCAGAGCTTGCTCACCATCTTCTGCTTCAAGACAAGTAAATCCTAATTCTTTTAGTGCGTTTTTAATGATGCGACGAGCAGTGCTGTAATCATCTGCTAACAAACATGTGAGGTTATCGTATTTTGCCATTATTATTTTACATAATATAATTATATTACATTTTAAAATTCATTTCTTCATTATTTCAAACCAATAATAAGTCTAAGGCATTTCAACTGGTCGTGTGCATATGCATCATTATCGCTGAAATAATCAGTTAAATCTCCCAAGCCCTTACTTCATTCTCCAAGTCTACATCAAGAGCAACAGCAACTCTATTTATATAATTAAAATAGCCGATGATCTGAACTGCGTCATGTATCGCTGTTTGACTGAAACCCAAATCCTCCAGACACTGTATATTTTCTTTTGACATTGCTTCGGGTGTTAGCGTTAACTTCTCGGCAAAAGCGCAAAGCGCCTGGTCAGCAGAATTAAGTCCCGCTGTTTTCCAATTCCTTGCAACTTCGCTGACCAACTTGTCTGCGGCATTTGAATCGTATATCTCTGTTGCGACTTCAGCACGGAGGTCGTTTGCATGAGCACGAATTCAATACGTACAATTATTGACTGAAGAAACCACAGTTGCCAGCAACTCTCGACGAAAACGGGAAAGCGGAGACTCGCCGAACATGATAGTTTTATAGAACCTCATTGAATCACGCATTGCAGATGGATTCAAACCCATGATGCTGACAATGTTCCAAATTTTTGAGGCACGTTTGATTGCGGCATCATATTGTCTTTTCAAGAGACCGTTGGCCTCTCCCAATGTAATAACCTTTATCCAAGCCATTTATTTATAATATTTCCGAGTGTTAGGAGTTTTATAAAATTTAATTAATTTTATTCGTAATAATTTCAAATATATTTATATATACATAATAAGTTTATATTATATTTTATTAAATTTATTCAAAATTTATGTTAATTTAATTTTTTGCTAAATTAATATTTTCTTAAAATCTGAACCAGAAGGTTCTTGAAAAACACGCAAATTAAATTCCGGAACAACAGCTAAAATATGATCAAAAATATCAGCTTGAACAGACTCGTAAACAGTCCAATCAGTATCTTTACAAAATACATATATTTCAATCGGCAGGCCATTTTCTCTTGGTGATAGCTGACGAATGAGGAAAGTCATATCATTACGAATCAGCGGATGTTGCCTGAGATAAGCTTCTACATAGGATCTAAAAACACCGATATTTGTCAAACGTCTTCCATTTACGAGTGTACTTTCGTCAACATGATGTTCCTTATTATGTACTTTAATTTCCTCTTGTCTTGCTTGTATGTCCTTACTAATCAATTGGATACGAGTGAAGCGCTCCAGCATTTCGCTATCACAAAATTTAATACTGCTGAGGTCTATGTTAACATATCTTTTGATTCGTCTTCCCCCTGATAAATTCATGTTCCGCCAATTCTTAAATGACTCATTGATCAGTGCATATGTCGGGATAGTTGTAATTGTGTTGTCAAAATTCTGTACCTTCACCGTTGTCAGGGTGATTTCTATTACGTCGCCATCCGCGCCATATTTAGGCATTTCAATCCAATCTTTTGGAGCAACCATCTTATTCGCAATTAACTGAATCCCTGCAACAAATCCCATCAATATGTCTTTAAAAACAAACATTAAAACGGCGGTTAATGCTCCTAAACCGCTCAAAAAATAAAGAGGTGTTTTTTGTAGCAGTAGGGACAGCAGCAATATTCCGGTCACAAAATAAAGTCCCAACTTAAGCACTTGCACAAAAGGTGTAATCGAAATTTCCTTTGAAATAGTTGAGTTTGCATAAATTGCCACCAGTGCATTGAGCAAGGCATCTATCGTCATCATTCCAGCAATTAAAAATAATATACTGATCAGAGTTTGACTTAAAGGAAGCCACGCTGTTCCTGCCAAAATTGGTGAAGTCAGCAAATAAATCAGGATCAATGGAATAAAATTTAGCAGGCGTTGAAAGACATGCTTATCTACTAATACATTGTCCCACTGTTGGCTAGTAAAACTTGAGAAACGTTCCAATGATCTGTTTAAAGGACCCTGTACGATTTGATATGCAATCCAGCTAAAACCAAGCACGATTATTATTAAACATCCGCGTACCAAAGCATCAACCATTACTTCCGTTAGACCAAATTTTAACAGCGTTTCATTCATTATTTTACTGATATAACTTATCAAATATTCAATCATTTTGAATCCGGATATAGCGGTGTTAGTTGGGAATGTTTGTAATTTTTGTGGATTTTGTCAGAAATTGACAATTCACAAAAGTTTTGTTGCAATTTTTCAAATGAATCATTTTTTTGCAGTTTACCATAGAGTACAGAATTTAGCGCTTTGATTCCATTTTTTAATTCGGGAACTCTTTCACCAATTTGTTCCAAGCCTTGCGGTGGATTTTCGGCCCAAACGGAACTACCCCATTTTAAAAGTGCGGCCTGAATTGTTTCCGCCCCTCCGGAACGGAGAGCCTTTTCAACTTTTTTTGTGGCTTCCTTAAGCTCAAATGCTTGATTTTGTATTATATTATCATAATTACTTTTAGCAGTTGAAGTTTTGTTTTTATTTTTGAAATACCACAAAAACAGAGTTCCTCCCCAAAGCAAAGCAAAACCGAAGGCTAACGCTTGCCAGATAAAAGCTTTTCCAGCTTCTTGAGCAGATTCTCGCGAAAGAACAATTTTTGTCTGATTTGTTTCCTTTTTTTCCGGATTAGTTTCGATCGGTGCAGAGTTTTCCGGAACACTTCCTAATGCAGGAAGAACATCAATTATTCTTGCAGGAAGAATTGTTCTCCTGAACTCGTCTCTGGAAATATCCCACCAATCAACAATAATTTCCGGAAGCTCAATTTTTCCTGGCTGACTTGGGATGAGCGCCCATTTTTCAGTACGCTTTCCTTTTAGTCCTTCCGTGGTTTTCTCAGTCTCTATCAGTGCTTGGTCTGTATAAGCTTTAATTGTCTCCGGAAGTTCAAACGTCAATTCCGGAATTTGGTTTCCAAAAACCCCATCCACGTGAATCTCAAGTGTACGGGTAAGAGGTTCTCCAACACGAAATACGGGAGGATTCGGCTGCCATTTTTCCTCAATTTCCAAATTGTTCGCAGGCAACCACCAGCCTTTAAATCCGGAAGGCAAGGGCTTTACTTCTATAGTTTGAGGGTCGCTGGTACTGAATATTCTGCGACCTCGTTTTTGAAATAGATTTCCGAGATTTCCGAAGTTTCCTAGATTACCGAAGTTTCCAAAATTTCTTGGTGAATTTCCGCCACGTATTTCATCTCCTTGATAACGAACCTGCGGCAGTACAAGTGTGCCACTTTTTTCCGCAAGCAAAACGTAGGAAATTTCGGTAATCAGCTGTCTTTTTCCGTTTTTAACATTTTGATAGGAAGTCTGGTTCAGTTTTTCTATTTGTGCTCCAGTAGGCTCAAACGGCGTCAGTGATTCATTTTCGAGCTGTACTCCGGTTCGTATAATTCTTAAACGGACACGAATTTGCTGTTGTGGATAAACTATTTTTGGTGTTACTTCCACATCCAGACGCACAATTTCCTGTTGCGGATTGTGGGAGGACTCAACTGCTTTCAAGGCAATCGGAGAGGTTTGTTCATTACCCACACGCAAGGCGGGAATCAGATAGTTTCCTGAAGACGGCGCGAGCATTACGTAAGTCCAACTCACTGTACGTGAGATCGAAGTTCCAACGATGGAAGTTTGATTTTGCACACTTCGATTCAAGACCTGCAAACCGTGAATGCCGCTTAAATCCGGTTCCTCAGCGTCATCCACATTTTTTGCCTCAACGTGTAACCGAAACATCTCTCCGACTACCACAGGATTATTTTCAACCCATGCTGAGACTTCACCCCAGCAAGGATTTGCAGTCAAAAACAAAATTCCTAAAATTAACAATTTTCGCATCATTTACCAATACTGTTCATACTGTAATTGCTGTTTTCCACGACGTTGAAATTCCCGTCGCATTTTGTTTCGTAACAAACGTCCTGGATCATCAGGAATCTTTCTTAACCACTGTTCCAGCGCTTGCTGTTTTGACTGCTCTTCCGGAGTTAAATTCTGATTTTCATTTAAAGCAATTTTTTGTTCCGCGGATTCATCAACTTTTTCTGATTTATCTTTTATTTCATTTTCATCTGCAACAGTTTGTTTTTCCGCATTATTATTTTGCGCTTCGGAAGTTTGCTGATTTTCGGAATCCCTATTTTCAACAGAATATTTCTGCTCGTGCTGATTATTTTGATCATCATTTGCCATTGACGAATCTTCCTGCTCATCCTGTTTAGTCTTTTTCCGTTCACCAGTTTTGCCTTTTTTCTGTTGATTATTTTGTTGCTTTTGCTGTTGTTCTTTCAATAATTTTTCTATCAAATCACGATTAAACAGAGCATCCTCATGTTGCGGATTTGCTGCTAAAACGTGCTCAAAGGCATCAAGAGCCTCCTCTAAACGTCCCGCAAAAGCCAGGGAATTTCCTCGGTTGAAATTGTCCCGCGGACTATCTTGGAGAGAAAATTGTGCTATCGCGTTTTCATAATCACCATCTCGATAGGCCGCAGTGCCTTTCCATTCAGGATTTTCAAAAAGTTGAGCCGCGTTTTTTGTATCACCTTGCTGAAATAGTTTTGCTGCTTGCTGATCCTGCCGCAACCACAAATCTTCCCAGCCAAAGGCTTGTACTGGATTTGGCATAGTCGCGACTCCAAATAATAGTAGAAAACCACTGGAAAATAAAAGACCTCGGCGAAATAGTAATGCGCAGAATGGTAACGCCAGTAACAACAACCACGGACCTTCTTCATTCCACTTTTCTGTAGTCCTTTGCTGTTTATCTTCTACAAAGTCTGCCACAACATCTTCTGCTGAGATTATTCGCTCCACATCCTGATCATCAATACTCAAAACCGCGAATGAGCCCTGTGTTTTTTTAGCCAGTTTCTGTAATGGTTTTGGATTTAACTTTGAAATTACAATAGCCCCATTTTTGTCTTTTAGAAAGCCTCCTCCGGACAAAGCAATAGGCGAGCCGGATTCTGTTCCAACTGCAAGAATTGACAGGCGATTCCATCCCACCGCATTTTCAACAATAGCATGATCCAGACCTTCAATTCCATCTGTAACCAAAATAATATGGCCGATTCCGCCTTTGCCGCGGCTCAATAAATCTGCGGCAAGTTCAATGGCACGATCCGCACGACTTCCGGGAACAGGCATGATGTTTGGCCGCAGACTTGGCAGGAGAGAGGCAATTGTAGCAGGATCATGTGTCAATGGACTTATCACAAATGCTTCTCCCGCATAAGCAATAAGTGCCGTTTCACCTTCAACAAACCGTTTTAAAAAGTCCTCCAATTTGAAACGTGCGCGATCAATCCGAGTTGGCTTTATATCGGTCGCCAACATGGAATAAGACAAATCCAAAACGAACACCCTTGCCTGCGATTTACGCAGCAGCGGTTGTGGTATTTTCTCCCAGACGGGCCCAGCCAAAGCCAGCAAAAGCAGTGTGCCCGCAAGACACAAAATCCACGGCAGTAATCTTTGCTGTTGCTTTGGGTGTTTTGTAAGCAGAAACTCGAGCAAATGTGGTTCAACAATCTGCTCCAAATTTCCGGAACTCCGCCATTTATCAAGCAAACGGAACACCAGCCACCAGACAACTGGTATGACTGCCAACCAAAAAGGACGTAAAAAATGAAATTCTGTCAACAAAACTTTTTCAGTCTATTACGTAAATTTATCAATATATTGCGAATTACGAAGTCCTAAAACCAAAACCCAACTTCCAAGCGTCAAGACTGCAAATCCCAGCGGCCAGAAAAACAGTTCCTGTCGTGGACGGAACAATTCTTTTTCTATTTCTACAGGTTCTATTTTATCAATCAGGACATAAATTTTTTCCAGTTCAGCTGTACTGCGCGCCCGAAAATAAGTTCCGCCTGTAAGACTAGCTAAGGTTTGCAACATGGCTTCATCAAGTTCTGCGGATGGATTTATTTTTTGTTTTCCAAAATAAGTCCTCACCCATGCTTCATCCGCACCTACACCGATGGTATGAATCCGTAATCCGGTAGCTTTTGCCATTCGTCCCGCATCTTCCGGAGAAACCTCACCAGCGGTGTTTTGGCCATCTGTTAGCAGTATCAAAACTTTTTCACTTTCCGGAAGGTCTTTCATGCGTTTTACCGCCAATCCGATTGCGTTACCAATTGCTGTTCTCTCACCGGCAAGTCCCAATTCTGCTTCTTCAAGCATTTGGGCTAAAGTTTTGCGGTCAAAGGTCAGTGGAGTTTGCAAATATGCCTGATCCCCAAATAGAATCAACCCCAGACGATCTCCTTTTCTACGTTCAATAAAGGGACGCAAAACAGCTTTAACAACAGCAAGCCGTGTCACTGCTTCGCCCTGCAACTCAAGATCAGTTTCTTTCATGCTTCCTGAAAGATCAACCGCGAGCATCACACTTCGTCCGGAAACAGGCAACTCCACCGGATTCCCCACCCATTGGGGCCTCATTGCCGCTATCACAATTAAACTCCAGACAAGTCCGGCCACAATCAGCGATTTTGAGTATTTATGCTCTGAATATCGGGATTGTGGTAATGCTTTAATTCGATGAAAAAAAGGAACACGAAGAGCCTGAACAGGGCGTTCACGTGGCGTCAGCAATCTTGCAAAAAACGGAAGGGGCCAGAACAGGGCGCACCAAAGCCAGATAAATTCGAATGCGCCATTTTCAAATAAATACATTTTTAGTTTTGTTGTTCAAATTTTATGCGGACATTCTGCCAACCACTTATTTACCACTGGAAACAAGGCTTCCAGATCAAAATCAGGCTTTTGTTGATAGAGCTGTGCCCCAAGGATTTTTCCGGCTCCTTTTGTAAATTCAGTTGTTTGCCCAGTTTTATCAAGAAATTCCAACCATGATGAGCCATGCAGAGAGGCCACATCAACCTGTGCATAAAATGTCAATGCGGTTCTGCGGATAAGTTGTGACAAGTTCCGCAGTGTTGCTAAGGCTTCACCAGATATATGATACTGATTTTGCATTTCTTTTAACATTCGTAATGCTTCAGTTCTTGGCCTTTTTCGTTTATGCATGTTCCATAACCACCAGCCGCAAAAAGCCATAAGGATAACAAACAACAGTGCTAAAACCCACCATCCGGGAGCCGGTGGCCAAAAAGAAACTGCCGGAGGAAGATGAATGTCTTTCAGCTTTGAGAGAGGATTTTCGGCAGGCATTTTTTGAATTTTAGGACGCGGGAAAATGATTTTTCATTGAACACACACTTGCATGAATTAAGTTAGATTTGATAAGTAAGACATTGAATAAACAATTGTTTTTATATTGAAGCAACATTGTCCACAGTACTTAATATCTTCAAACTGACCCTGCAAAGTCGTAATTCTGCAGCTAAAGCCTCATACTGTTTTTCGAAAGTGGAAGCATAGATTTTTCGTGTTTGTTTATTTCCGGCATCAATCCAGGTAGTTGAATTACCGTCACTAACTGAGTAGCGTCCGGAAGACGGAACTTCTTGCTCCAAGGGGTCTGTGACTAAATATGCTTTCACCTGATTTTGTTTGGAAAGTTGAAACAAGTGTTTTCTGCACTCTCCGTCAAATCCAGAAAAATCACTAAAAACATAGACTAAACTTCCCGGTTGAACTAAATGACGTACACGCCTCAAGGCCTCTGAAAATAAAAATTTGCTGCCGAAACTCCATTCACTTTCATTCATTTTGTCAACAACACGATTGTGCTCAACCATTATACTTGACAGGAATCGCAGATAATGACGACGGTCACCCCTCGGACGAAATTCACGATGTATTTCTTCCGAAAACAAAACACCTCCTACGCGATCTCCCCTTAAAAGTGCTCTCCATCCTATCAAGGCAGCCATACGTGCGGCTTGCACTGATTTTAGCCTTTGGCGTGAACCAAAAAACATCGGTCGTGCATGATCAAGAACCAACATCACGGGACGTTCACGTTCCTCCCTGAACAATTTTGTATGAGTCCGGCCGGTTCGTGCGGTAACTCTCCAATCGATATGACGAACATCATCTCCAGGTTGATAAGGCCGTGCTTCCGCAAATTCCATTCCTCTCCCCTTGAGTTTCGTTAAATATGGACCGCCGAGAGTAGAGGCGTTTTGTGGAGTAGCTGAAATTACTTTTTTATTTGCTAACAGAGCCAATTCCGGCAGCTCCATTTTTCCAAGCCAAATTCCGTTTTTATGTTTTGAATTTTTCATTCAAGTCTTAATTTTTGATGGTCCCGAAAAAAGTCATAATTACATCCATGTTTGTCATTCCCGCGAAAGCGGGAATCCATTATTTCAGATACTTACAAGTCTCTGGATTCCCGCTTTCGCGGGAATGACAACTAATTATGAATGCATCAATTTATGACTTTATTGAGCAAACACTTTGAAAGAAGCAAATCCGCAATATTTCTTTTTAAACAAGAAACAAATCTATATGTTAACGAAAAAGATATTCACAAAAATATGGACGGATGAAGGTCAGGCATTCAACAAGGAAAATATTCAAACAGAACTACGGAACAGCAACAAGAGCAAGTATTTTACTTATCACGTCATCAGGAGTAATGCCGTCCGCTTCCGCCTCATAACTTTCGATAATTCTGTGGCGTAATACATCCCCAGTTAAATCCTGCACATCTTCCGGAGTGACAAAATCACGTTCACGCAACCAGGCTCGGGCACGGGTACAGCGGTCAAGTGCCAAAGAAGCACGCGGACTCGCCCCCCAAGTTAGTAGTCGCGCCAGTTCGTCACTGTACCGCTCAGGGGTCCTGGTGGCTGCGATAATTTCAACCAAATACCTTTCAATTTCCGGAGACATGTAGATATTCAAAACTTCATTTCTTGCAGCAAAAATATCAACCGTTGAAATTTTTTGTGATGCAGAATTTTCTAATGAAGTTCCTGAAATAGCAGATTTGTTACCAGTCTGGTTTTGTATTTCACTCAACGCCTCCTGTCGTACGAGACGCATTATTTCTAACTCGTTTTCAACAGAAGGATAATCGATCAAAACATGTAGTAAAAAACGGTCAAGTTGTGCTTCCGGCAGGGGATAAGTTCCTTCTTGTTCAATTGGATTTTGTGTTGCCATCACCAAAAACAAATCCGGAAGAGGATATGTCTCTGCGCCAACTGTCACCTGACGCTCACCCATGGCTTCCAAAAGGGCGGATTGCACCTTTGCCGGAGCACGATTAATTTCATCAGCCAGCACTAAATTATGAAAAACAGGTCCTGCCTGAAAATGAAAACTGCCCTCTTGTGGACGGTAAATTTCCGTACCTGTCACATCAGCAGGCAACAAATCCGGAGTAAATTGAATGCGATGAAAATCTCCATCAATTTTCTCTCCAAGTGCTTTTATGGCTCGTGTCTTAGCCAGTCCCGGTGCGCCTTCCACCAGCAGATGACCATCGGCTAACATGGCAATCAACAAACGTTCTATCAAGCGTTCCTGTCCCAATACTGTTTGATTTAGACTCGCTTGTAATTTGTGAAATGTATTTAATGAATTAGACATGCTTGTGATTCTTCAGTGTAAATTTATTTTTAAGATTTTGGCGTTTGTAGTTTCAAAACATTGGGTAATGTTACCGCCAGCGCCGGAAGTAAAATCATTGTTGCTAAAGCGCTAATATTTAAGGTTAGCCAAATCATCCAACTCAGAGTTACCAAAGGTAAAAACTCAGAAACACTCAATGCCAGAAAACCGAATCCGACTGTCACGGCATTCGATGTGATGGCTTTTCCGCTGCGGCTGACAGTTTTTGCAATGGCATCCTGCAGTTCAGTACCTTGAGCAATTTCACTGAACATGCGGGACAGATAATGAATACTGTAATCAACGCCAATTCCAATCACGATACTGCTGACGAGCGCTGTGCCAATATCCAAATGAACACCGAAAAATCCCATGATTCCAAAATTGAAAAGCACTGTAAAAGCAAGCGGAATCATCCCCATCACTCCTCGGTAGAATGAACGAAAAATCAAAACTAACATCAACAGTACAGCCAGCAAAGAACCGCTTAAACTAAGGATTTGACTCGTAACAACTTCTGTGCTCGTGGCCACATTAATCGGCACCATTCCCGCAGAAATTATACTGAATTCCGGTGAGAAGTTCTGTGCAGCATAATCATTGATACGCAGTAGAAGTTTCTCTTCTTCAGTGGTTGAATTTGAACTTATTGTAACAGCCAAATTTAATTTCCTGTACTCGCTGTCAACCACATCGGACAGCACATCCCCGCCTGAATTTTCATAAAGCACCAGATATTGCGCGACCAAATCCCGACCGCTGACTTCGTGCTGAATGGTACGTTTTACGGATTGTCCGTTTTCTTCAAATGTTTCCTCACTTTCCAGCAATTCAACAGATTCCGGAAGTCGATTAAATTCCGGACGATTCTCGTTAAAGGCATAGCTAATCCGTTTAATCAAATCAACGAGTGAGAATGTACGTTTAACCCTTTGTTCCTCTTGCAGAAATTTCTGAAAATCTTCAATAAGTTTCAAATTTTCAGGATTTTTCCAGGGTTCATCTTCCCCATTTTTTGTAACAACAATGTTGATAGTTCGGCTGCCTGACATTTTTTCCATGGCCTTGTTTGCCACCACAAAAGGCGCGTCTGGTTTGAAATAACTTTCGAGACTGCTTTCCACTTTTAGTTGAAAAAGTCCATAAACCGAAAATCCGGTAATCACCAGCGCTCCAAGCAAAATCAGCCGCGCGTTGCGAAGAACCCAAGCTGTTATGCCTTCAAGAAACTTTTGGAAAATGAGATCCATGAAATTCGTCTGATGTACTCCACTGTTGTTGCTTGAACCACTTGCTGAATCACCAACTGACGCAGTTTTCTTTTCCGGAAGAACCATCAGTAACGCCGGTATAAATACTAGTGAAAGCACCATTGCCAGCAAAGTCCCGATTGCCACAAAAATACCAAAAGTCAAAATCGGGATAATATCACTGACGGTGAGAGAAAAGAATCCGACTGCTGTTGTGAGGGATGTCATTGTTACCGGCAGAGCCAATTTTTCGAGCATCAACGAGACCGCTTTTTCTCTGGGATGGCCTTCCAGACGATTATCACGGTATTCGGAAAACATGTGAATACCATCTGCCACACCAATCGAAATCAAAAAAACCGGCAATGCAGAAGTGATTGAATTAAGTGGCACTTCAAAAATAACCATTATGGCTAACGTGAACAAGATCGAAAATCCAACCACCAGCATGGGAACCGCAATGCCGCTTGGCCTCCTGAAAGTCAGCCAGAGGAAAAAGACTGCCAGTAACGCCACAAAAGGGAAGAATTTTTTTGTATCCCGGTCAATTACTGTGCGCAAGGTGGCGGAAACAATTGGAAAACCCGCGATATAATGGACGTCTTCACCTGGATTATCCTCAAAAACCTTTTCCAATGCTTGATAAATTGCGTAAAGATTTTCTGAATCATCTTCGTCTGTTGCCAATTCTACAAATATTCCAGTGCGCCGTCCATCTTCACTGAAAAGATAGTTCCTGAACAATTCATTAGCTAAAACTCGGCTACGCAAACTTTTCATTTCTGTTGCGTTTTCTGGGATTTTTTCCAAAATTGGAGAAATTTCTAATCCCTCTATTGTACCAACAATATCATCAGTATTTGACATAGACTTCACCTCCACAATCGGAGCGGCACGCACTTCTAAATTCCGCACCAAGGCATCCCATTTCGGAAGCCAGAGGGCGTCCTGTTCGAGTGATTCACGAATTTCGGCAAACTCCAGCCAAAACATGTCATCTAATTCTGTGACTTCTTCTGGAAGTATTTTACTGAGCGATTCCCTTTCTTCCACCGGAAACTGTTCTACCATTTGTGTGAGAGCAGTTAAGTCTTCCGAAGAAAGCAAAATCAAATTTTCGATTGCTTCCGTTAGCCTCTGGACACGTTCCAGCGAAGATTTGTTAAAGATTGTTTCCTTTGCTTCCAGCATGATGAAGACACCCGGATTTGTTCCGGTATAATCTTCACGGAGTTGCTGCATCGCTACACGAACAGGATGACTGGAAGGTAAAAGGTGCGGGCTGGGATCATTTTTAAGATAAAACAGGCTTGGGACAGCCATGATGCCCAGTAGAATGGTTGAGACTAGTATTTTTTTTGGATGGTGAATTACACATCTTTCAAGAATTTTGATGGGGTTCAAAATTTGATCCTTAGAAAATTGGTACGATGGAATATTATTTTGTCGAAAATTGATTTTATCAAAAAATTGCTTGAACAGGCAAGTTGAGATTTGTTTCAATTTGTTCAAGTTATGCAGATTTTTGTCCTGTCAGGATTGAATTTATGCACAAAATGAGTTAGGATAAAAAACAAAATTTCTTCGAACATAAACAATTGCTGTAATTTTTGGAAACAGACAAAATACTACAAAAGAACAATTTCGCAAACACACCATGCTGCTTGAAGATCAACTTCCACGTATCAAAAAATTGATCCGGGAAAAACTCGGACCTCTGCCTGCAAATGCCCTGCAAAATGAAGTTGTGATGCGCACAGCATTTCGGCGTTTATATCAGGCGTTGCCAAGAATGATTCGACTTGCAGTCAGTGAACATGGATTTGTTGAATTCTGTATGGCAAACCGTGAACGATTACTGAATTTAGGAGATGTTGTTGCAGACAAAATTTCTGCTGCTAAAACTGTAAATATAAAAGAAGTAGATCCGGAAAATGGTAATAATACCGAATCAGGACAAAACAAAACGCAAACAACTGCTGAAATGTTAGCAACCGCAAAACGGGTTTTTTTGCCAACTTATGCACCCAACTTGATTTTAACCCGTAGTAAGGGTGCAAAAATTTGGGACAGAGAGGGTCAAGAATACATCGATTTTGGCGCAGGAATTTCGGTAAACAGTTTGGGGCACCAGGTTCCGGAACTATTGCTCGCGCTTACTGAACAAGCCGGAAAAATTTGGCATACTACAAATTTGTATTTAACGGAACCTGCCATAAAACTTGCTGAAAACCTGGTGGACGCTACATTTGCGGATCGTGTTTTTTTCTGTAATTCCGGGGCAGAAGCAAATGAGGCGGCAATTAAACTGGCACGGAAATCATCGAGTTTGATTCATCCTCCTGAAAAACGTGAGATACTGACTTTTGAAGGCTCGTTTCACGGACGTACACTTGCCACCGTCACTGCCACTGCGCAACCTAAATATCAACAAGGATTTGAGCCGCTTCCGGAAGGTTTTCGCTACTGTCCGTTTAATGATTTTGAGGCCGCAACGGAAATGATCGGAGCGCAAACTTGCGCGGTAATGATCGAGCCGATTCAGGGAGAAGGCGGAGTTAATCCCGCACAATCCGGATTTTTGCGGCATTTAAGAAAACTTTGCGACCAACATAACGCGCTCTTGATTTTTGATGAAATACAAAGTGGAATGGGACGTACCGGAAAATTATTTGGCTACCAATGGGAAGTTGAAGAAGATCAGCTTTCATCTGAAGGTGCGGCACCGAATCTGATTCCGGACATTGTCACCATGGCCAAAGCGCTCGGTGGCGGACTTCCAATTGGCGCAATGCTCTGTACAGAAAAAGTCGCGCAGAGCTTTAAACCAGGCGACCACGGAACTACCTTCGGTGGAAACCCGATTGTAACCGCGGTTGCCGGAGCTGCTTTCAGGAAAATAAATACTCCGGAAATGCTGTCAGGAGTTCTGCAAAAAGGCGCAATCATTAGGCAACACCTGGAGACACTCAACGACGAGTTAAGTTTATTTGAAACTATTCGCGGACGAGGAATGATGCTTGGGGCAGTGCTTTCAAAAGCATGGAAAAACAAAGCTCCCACAATGGTCACTGCCTGTCAGGAAAACGGCGTATTGATTTTGCTCGCGGGACCGGATGTCCTGAGGTTTTTACCGCCGCTAAATATTTCTGAAGAAGAACTTAAAAGCGGTTTGGAGCGTGTAAGTAAAGCCCTGAAGGATTTTCATCATGCTGAACTGGCATCAGCTTCTTAGTCTTAATGATACAAACACAACTTATTGTATAACTTAAATAAAAATGAAAAAAGTAGCATTTATTACCGGAATAACCGGTCAAGACGGAGCCTATCTCGCCGAGCTTTTGCTCAAAAAAGATTATATTGTTCATGGTCTAAAAAGACGTTCCTCCAGTTTTAATACCGGACGTATTGACCATTTGTATCAGGATCCGCATGTAAACAAACGAAATTTTATCTTGCATCACGGTGACTTGACCGATTCCACAAATTTGATTAGGATTATTCAGGAAATTCAGCCGGATGAAATTTACAATCTTGCGGCTCAAAGTCATGTTCATGTTTCTTTTGAAACACCGGAATACACTGCAAACGCGGATGGACTTGGAACATTAAGAATTCTGGAAGCAATTCGGCTTTTGGACATGGTTGAAAAAACCAAGTTTTATCAGGCTTCAACGAGCGAACTTTACGGAATGGCACAGGAGGTTCCTCAAAACGAAAATACTCCATTTTATCCTCGTTCACCTTATGCAGTCGCAAAACTTTATGGATACTGGATCACAATCAATTACCGTGAAGCATACAATATGTACGCATGTAACGGTATACTATTCAATCATGAGTCACCGATACGAGGCGAAACTTTTGTCACCAGAAAAATAACTCGCGCAGCGGCGAGAATTTCAACAGGGACACAAGAGAGAGTTTATCTCGGCAACCTTGACGCAAAGCGTGACTGGGGGCATGCCCGTGATTTTGTAGAAGGAATGTGGAAGATGCTTCAACAGGAAAAGCCGGAAGACTTCGTGCTTGCGACTGGAGTTACCACCACAATCCGGGAATTTGCTGAACGTGCATTTGCGCAAGTTGGAATGACTCTGGAGTGGTCCGGAAGCGGTATTGATGAAGTTGGACGGGATGCCAATAGCGGGAAGATTATTGTTTCAATTGATTCTGCTTATTTCCGCCCCACTGAAGTCGATTTGTTGATTGGCGACGCAAGCAAAGCTAGAGAAAAACTAGGTTGGGTGCCCAAGTGTGATTTACAACAAATGATTGAAGAAATGATAAAATCTGATTTGGAAGAAGCTCGTAAAGATCAACACTTGCAAAGTGGCGGATTCCAAACGAACGGCGCAAACGGGGATTGAGCATTATGCATAAACGTACTTTGCAGAATAAGGAGATATTATGATCAATATCAGTTCTATGTTTGCCAAGTCGCCTTTTAAACCGTTGAGAGATCACATGAACAAAGTGGTTGAATGTGTTGTTCCGCTGAAGGAATTTTTTGAGGCATTAAATCAGCGTAACTTTGTAAAAGTTGTAGAAATTCAACAACAAATATCACTTGCTGAAGAAGAAGCAGATTTGATCAAAAACGAAGTCCGCAATCATCTTCCCCGAAATATTTTCATGCCCATTAATCGTAGCGATTTATTGGAAATGCTGGATATGCAGGATACTATTGCAGATGTTGCTCAGGACATTGTTGAATTATTGGCTCTCAGAAGAATGAGTCTGCCAACCGAATTGCGTCAAGACCTGATCTTGTTTGTAGAAAAAGCTCAGAGTGTCTGTTACATGGCTCAAGGTCTTTCTGAAGAATTTGGAGATGTTCTTGAATCAGGATTTGGTCGTCATGAAATAAAAAAATTATTGGCAATGATTGATCAGGTTTCAAGCGCAGAAACAGAGGCAGACGATTTGGAAGACGCGCTTGTACGCAGAATGTTTGAGGTTGAAGACAAAATGAAGCCTGTTGATGTAATGTTCTGGTATGAAGTTTTCGAATGGATAGGTGATCTGGCAGATTATTCAAAAAAAACAGGCAGCCGTTTACGTCTGATGATTGCACAGAATTAGGCTGCAACAGCCTGGTTTTTCGCTGACAAAAGCAAGGAGTGACATGCTTATTGAATACGGTTCCGTTTTCATTACCCTGGCCATTGTGTTTGGTCTTTACATGACATGGGGAATTGGCGCCAATGATGTGGCCAATGCAATGGGAACTTCCGTTGGCTCTGGTGCAATCAGCATCAAGCAGGCAATTATCATTGCGGCAATTTTCGAATTTGCCGGTGCTTTTATCGCGGGAGGTAATGTAACCAGAACCATCCGTAAAGACATCATTGATCCTACACCAATACTTGGAAATCCTGAAATCCTCGTCTGGGGAATGCTCTCTGCCTTACTTGCCGCAGCACTTTGGCTGACAGTCGCCAGTTGGATGGGCTGGCCGGTTTCAACCACACACAGCATTATCGGCGCAATTGTAGGATTTGCCATGGTGGGCATTGGGATGGATGCAGTGAACTGGCCGAAAATCGGCACCATTGTCATCAGTTGGGTGGTTTCTCCCATGGTTGGAGGCACATTAGCATTTCTGATAATGCGGAGTATTCAGCGTTTTATTCTGGACACAGACACGCCGTTTAGAAATGCTCTGCGTTATGCACCATTGTACCTATTTTTCGTTGGATTCCTGATTTCACTTGTGACCCTTTTCAAAGGACTGAAGCATCTTGATATTGAGCTCAGTATTCCACAAAGTTTTCTGGTTGCAATCGCATTCGGGAGTTTCATTGCTTTGACAGGACGCTTCTTGATTGACCGGTTAAAAATGAAGGAAGCGGGAAGTGTGCATGAACAATTCTCTCAAATCGAAAGAATTTTTGGAGTCATGATGCTCTTCACCGCATGCGCGATGGCTTTTGCCCATGGTTCAAATGATGTCGCAAACGGAATCGGCCCCATGGCCGCAGTCGTCAGTATTGTTCAAAGTGGAGGAGAATTGACTCAAAATTCCGCACTTCCAATTTGGATTTTGATTGTTGGTGGTTGCGGAATTATTCTAGGATTGGCGACCCTGGGTTATCGTGTGATACAAACGATCGGCACAAAAATTACCGAACTTGTTCCCACTCGTGGCTTCTCCGCAGAACTCGCTGCAGCCGCTACCGTTGTTCTCGCCTCACGAACAGGCATTCCGGTTTCCACAACTCATATTGCGGTAGGTGCTGTGGTCGGAGTTGGATTGGCACGTGGAATTGGAGCATTGGATTTGCGGGTAATCGGCGGAATTTTCATGTCATGGGTCATAACACTCCCTGTCGGCGCACTTCTGTCAATTTTCTTCTTTTTCTTTTTCCGGGGAGTATTTCTCTAACGAGAAAGAAAATCATCAGATTTAAACATCCGCAAAACTGGATTTCAAGCGTACCACATTCAAGGGTTGAATGCGAGATTTTGCCGAACTATGCTGAGAAATTGAGTCTAAGGCAGGGTAGGAAAAACGCAGGAGACGACTGGGTTTTGCCCGTAAAACCGGAAGGCGCGAGATGTCCTGCATTTCATGCGTGGAAACTTCAATCACGTTTCCGTCAAAAGTTAAGACTTCCAAAGCGCATCCTCTGTCGAAAGAATTTTGTGTCAAAAGAGTAAACGATTTTCCATCCTCAACTTCCATTACGGTTCCCGCAATTTCATAGCCGGAATTTCTACTATTCCTCTCACCTTGATAAACACTATCCGCACCAGGTTGTTTTTGCAGGGATCCTTCTGTGTAACCTCTGTGCGGAATTTTTTCCAACATTCCGGAAAACTCTTTCAATTTCTGCGGCCATTCCTGAAACGAGGTTGAGTTACACCATTTAAGCGCGCGAGAATAGGCGCTGGTGGTGGTAGCCGCGTAAAGGGAGCTTTTCATTCGACCTTCCACTTTGATGCTGTCTACACCCGTTTTGATGAATTTCGGCAGCAATTCCATTCCCCGCAAATCTTTCGAACTCATCAACGAGCTTGGAAGTTTTTCCGGAGAATCATTTGCTATTTCCGTGTTTTCCGGAATTGCAGAATAAGAAAAACGACAGCTTTGAATACAACCTCCACGATTACTGTCGCGTCCGGCAGTATAGTTTGAGATGGTACAGTTTCCGGAATAGGACATGCACATCGCACCGTGAACAAAGAGTTCCACTTCAATATCAACTTCCTTCCGAATTCGCCCTGCTTCTTCGAGAGAAACCTCACGTCCTAAAACGAGTCTTTTTGCACCAAGGCTTTTCCAGACTTTTGCGGCATGAACATTTAAGCAGGATGCTTGAGTTGAAAGATGCACAGGTAATTCAGAATTATGCTGAACAAAAGTCATCACTCCCAAATCAGAAACAATTACCGCATCCACTCCACACTCTTCCAGAAACATCACATATTCCGGAAGTTCCGCCAGATCCTTATCGTGCAAAAAAGCGTTTAGAGTAACATAAGTTTTGCAGTTATTTTTGTGCGCAAACGTCACTCCTTCCAGTAATTCTGTCTCAGAAAAATTATCAGACGCTCCACGTAAACTGAATTTTTGTCCTGCCAAATAAACTGCGTTCGCGCCATACAAAACAGCTGTTTTCAATTTAGCTAAATTTCCGGCTGGGGCAAGAAGTTCCATAGGAAAGAGGTCGGTTTTGAGGAAGATGTAAAGTGAAAATTTTGTGTCGTCTTTTGTTTTTTTTTGCTAAAGCGAAATCCCGAGTTTTTCACGAATCAACGTGTGGGCTTGGCCTTGATAACGCGACCCAGTTTGCTCAATCACCGCTCCTGCGAGAGTTGCACCAATTCTACCACTGTCGAGTGCAGACAAATCGTGAGTCATTCCGTAGAGAAAACCTGCCGCAAAAGCGTCACCGGCACCAGTCGTATCTTCGACACGAACCGCTAAAGGATCAATGTAAAAAGTTTGTCCGAGGTGTGAAATCAATGCGCCGTTTGCTCCTAAAGTCAATACCACTGTTTCCGTCCAGTTTGACAAAATCTCAACCGCTTCCTGTGTAACATTTGTATCCAGCAGTGTAAATGCTTCTTCCTGATTGCAGAAAACCATGCTGGCATAATTTTGCAGTAGATTTTTAAAATCAACTTTATGGCGGGTGACGCAAAAAGGATCAGACAGGCTAATCGCAACTTTTGTATTACATTTTTTTGCTTCATCCAAAGCACAACGGACAGCTTTTTTCTGTGACTCTGTGTCCCACAAATATCCTGTAAGATAGAGGTATTTTGAAGTTTGAATTACTGCCGGATCAATATCTGTTGCCTGTAGTTCCTGACACATTCCCAAGTAGGTATTCATCGTACGGCCGCCATCTTTACTGACTAAAACTAAACTACTTCCTGTGGTGCCTTCTCCTTCACCCAGACGAGCACTAACTCCCAATTCTTCAAGTTTTTCCCGATATATTTTGCCGTGCTCATCCTTGCCTATTTTACCACTGAATGCGGCACGGCCACCAAGTTGAGCAATACCGATCATTGAATTTGCGCCAGAACCTCCGGCAGCAAATTCCAACGATAAATTATCCGCAGCCAGTGCCAACAACAATTCCTGTTGTTTCTCAAGCGAAATGAGATGCATAATATTCTTTTCGATTCCACGTTTTTTCAAAAATAAATCCGGAATATGACTTAGCAAATCAATCAATGGATTGCAGACGCCATATACATCAAATTTTTCCATATTTATTGTTTCCTGGAAGCTTAGCAGCTTTAAAGAACTAAACTATTTAACTGGCTTTGGCTTGTGGAATACTGCTGGAAGGTTTTCTGGTCAGCTTTGGTTTTGCCTGTAGCAAAATAGTTTCTTTACTGATCTCAACTTCGCAGATATCCGGATCCGAGGGAATTTCATACATAATATCCAGCATCGAATTTTCGATAATTGAACGCAAACCGCGTGCTCCTGTTTTACGCTTGATCGCTTCTTTGGCAAGGGTACGAACAGCGTCTTTTTTGAAAGTCAGTTTCACATTTTCAAGTTCAAACATTTTTTCATACTGACGGATCAGGGCATTTTTAGGTTCCTGTAAAATTTGCACCAAATGATCAATTTCCAAATCATGCAAAGTTGCAACAACCGGTAATCTTCCAATAAATTCAGGAATCAATCCATATTTGAGTAAATCTTCAGGTTCCAACTGAGAAAGGATATCATCATTCTTGGTTTTTTTGTGAACATTTGCACCAAAACCGATCGTATTTTTACCAATGCGTCTCTTAATTATGTCATCAAGCGCAGTAAACGCACCGCCGCAAATGAATAGAACATTTTCCGTGTTCACCTGCATTGTTTCTTGGTGAGGATGCTTACGTCCACCCTGTGGCGGTATATTCGCAACTGTGCCTTCAATGATTTTCAGCAGTGCCTGTTGGACACCTTCTCCGGAAACATCACGGGTTATTGAAACGTTTTCACCTTTCCTGGTAATTTTGTCAATTTCATCAATATAAATAATGCCTTGCTCAGCACGTTCTATATCATAATCGGCCGCTTGCAAAAGTTTTAATACTATGTTTTCAACATCTTCACCAACATATCCCGCCTCGGTCAATGAAGTCGCGTCTGCTACCGCGAAAGGCACATTTATTATTCTGGCCAGAGTTTGCGCCAAAAGAGTCTTTCCTGTTCCTGTAGGTCCAATTAACAGGATATTACTTTTTTGCAACTCTACATCAGAATTATCAAAATTTACGCTGATTCGTTTATAGTGATTATGAACAGCCACTGCTAGAACTTTTTTGGACTGTTCCTGTCCCACTACATAACTGTCGAGAACTTCTTTTATTTCAGCGGGTTTTAGCAGTCCCTGCTGTAATTCTTCTGGATGCTCATTCTGATATTCCTCTTCCATGATTTCATTGCAGAGGTCAATGCATTCGTCACAAATATAGACGGTTGGACCTGCAATTATTTTCTTTACTTCTTCCTGCGTCTTCCCACAGAATGAGCAACGAAGGAGCGCTTCTTTAGCGGTATTCATACGCATAATTTGTTTTAGACTGCTTTTAGTTTTCTGTTTTGCATCACTTCGTCAATAAGGCCATAGTCCATGGCTTCCTGACTTGTCAAATAATAATCACGTTGAGTATCTTCTGCAATTTTTTCAATCTTGTGACCAGTGTGACGTGCTAAAATATCATTCAGAACATCTGTCATTTTGAGAATTTCTTTTGCCTGAATATCAATATCTTCAGCTTGTCCTGAAAATCCACCCATCATTTGATGAATCATGATTCGTGCATGCGGCAATGCCTGTCTTTTTCCGGATGCTCCTGCCGCCAATAAAACCGCGCCCATACTCGTTGCCTGACCAATGCAAATAGTCTGCACATCTGGTTTCAAGTACTGAATTGTATCATAAATTGCCATTCCGGAAGTAACTAAACCACCTGGACAATTCAAATAAAGTGAAATGTCATTTTCAGAATCTTCTGCTTCTAAAAATAAAAGTTGCGCAATCATCACGTTTGCGACACTGTCGTCAATTGCTGAACCAAGAAAAATAATGCGGTCTTTAAGCAATCGCGAATAAATGTCGTAGGCACGTTCGCCACGACTATTTTGCTCAACGACCATTGGAATTAGAGACATGGGCAACTTAATAGTAAATTAGATTTTAATAATTGTTATTATTTTGATAGATGATCATGCGCGCAATTTTCATCGTGAACATGTTCATGAGTTTCAGAGGAAATATCTTCAATCGGATCACCAAATACGCGCGCAACCACTCTGTCAAGAATCGAATCTCCTTGTTTGCGCACAATAATACGCTGATACATATCCCGTCCAAATGGTGATTGAATCAAGTTGTCCGGAGATTGTCCTGTAATTTGCGCCAAGCCGACAAACTCTCTGGCAGCTTCATTTTCGTCAAAACCCAATTTCTCATGCTCGCTGATAGAATCAAGAATGAATTTCATTCGCAAGTCAATTACCGCGTTATCATGACCTTCTTGTAGTTTTTTTTCTTTTTCTTCTTCCGTTAGCTCTTTTTCCGCAGACATCTTTTCCATTTCCTGCTGAACCTGTTCCTCTTCGAATTTCATCAATTCTTCGGGCAAATCAAATTCATCATATAAATCAGAAAGTTGTGCGCGGACAGCAATTCGATACTCACTTTGTAGTTCAGCAGTTTTTCTGGAAATTATTGTTTCGCCAACTTTTTCTTTTAATTCAGCCTCATCCTTAACACCATATTTCTTAAAAAATTCTTCGTCCAATTCAGGTCTTTTAACAGTAGAAATTTCTGTCAATTGAATCTTAAACATTGCTTTTTTTCCAGCATTTTCACCAAAACGATCCGGAAGTTCAATTTCGACTTCTTTTTCATCTCCGGCAGACATTCCAATGATACCTGCATGAAATTCAACCAAATCTGAACCGCCTACGATGAATTGCATGTCATTTGCTTTTGAGTCATCAAATGCCTCTCCATCAAGCGTACCTTCGTAATTAAGCAGAACCCAATCATCATTTTCAACTTTTACACCTTTTCCTTCTTTGGGCGCGAGCACTTCTTCACGCTGCATTAAAATTTCTAATTCTTTTGCAATGTCTGAGGCCGTCACTTCCTCTACATCCCTTTTCTCCAGCTGTATTTTTCCATAATCAAGTGGAGGAAGTTTGGGTGAAATTTCAAAATGAATTGTCGCGGAAAGTGGATCTTTCCGGGCAAAGTCAATTTTCTGGATGATCGGTCTGGTTATCGGCCGCAGGGAATGTTCTTTCAGTGCTTTATCCATGTATTCGGGAATAATCCGGTCCACTGCTTCTTGGTGCATTGTGGACAAGAACCGTTTTTCCAACCAACCTTTAGGGTGCTTTCCGGGGCGAAAACCATTGAGGCGTGTGTTTTTTAATTCTCGGTAAATAGCATCATAAGTGGGTTTGATTTCTTTAAGAGTAATTTCGAGGGCAAGCGAATACTTCAGTTTACCAAGTTCGTCAACGGTTGATTCCATGGAGAGATATTGATTTGTATTGAGATAAAGACAGCCTTTCAACAAAGTCTGTCGGTAATAAATTTAGCGTTTATTAGACTACATCTGAAGATATAATCTCAAGCTTTTTGTGCTTTAAATTAATTTTAAATGCAGCTATTATTTCTATAAAATTCACAAATTTTTAGTCCTTTTTGATATTGAACCAAAAATTACTTTGCGGGTCTCTTCCGTACTGCTATGGCTGAGATTTCAATTTTCATACGCGGGTCAATTAGTCCAACCCTGACGCCGGCATTTACTGGTCTAACGTCTTTTAGTTGTTCACGTAAAACTTCCCCAATTGCTTTCCAATCTTTTTGATCTGTGAAGTAGGTAATCATCCTCACTACATCTGAAAATGAGGACCCGACTTCCTCTAACGCATTTTCGATATTACGAAATGTTTGCCGAGTTTGTTCTGCGGGATCTTCTGAAATAGTCTTATTCTCATAATCGAAACCAACCGTTCCTGAGACATAGATTGTGTCTCCCACTGCAACCGCCCTGGAATGACCGTAAAGTTCTTCAAAAATTGATCCTGACGAAACACGTTGGCGATCCATAATTTTTTCTCTCTGCAAAAATGTTTAGTAACTTATTGATAGAAATTGGTTTTCAGTAAATTAGCTGAAAATGTTCTCTCAGCGCAAATTAAAGCTATTCCTGAGTTCGAGATAGTTTCTGCAAAAACCAGCTTGTTGAGACGCTTGACAGTTAAGACAACAACTCCCGACAGGCAATACTTTATACATGAGGAAACAAACAACAAGTTTTTAATTTATTAAACGGATACTGTTTTAACGGTCAAATAGAGAATAACTGAAAAAATTCTTTTGTCATTCCTTACGAAGCAAAGCGCAGACCCGGAATCCAGGGAAGATATTTCAAAACTGGTACGCAATTCAATTTAAAATCTTGAATCACTCTCAAATTGGAGTAGATTCTCATGAATTGCGCATGCATGAAGAGTCAGCTGAAATTTTATTTTTCCTTGACTCTATTTCTGAACTATGCGAGAGTCTAGCCGACAATTAACGTCTTTCAACTTGAAATTTCTTTTCTTTCCTTTTTGAGGGCCCTCATCATGCACGCAACGCAACGCAACGCAACGCAACGCAACGCAACGCAACGCAACGCAACGCAACGCAACGCAACGCAACGCAACGCAACG